>Ga0209977_10000333_pt1 | contig 18458 bp, 18 predicted proteins | sample SumtaG_2_FD_183113 | JGI IMG/M metagenome (GOLD analysis project Ga0209977, IMG submission 183113) | Deep subsurface microbial communities from Indian Ocean to uncover new lineages of life (NeLLi) - Sumatra_00607 metaG (SPAdes) (version 2) | ecosystem: Environmental > Aquatic > Marine > Oceanic...
ACGATTGCCCCGATGATTATGATTGCGCCCCTGACGATTGCCCCGATGATTATGATTGCGCCCCCGATGATTGTTGATATGATTGAGGTTTGATTTTGCAGATATATATCGTTCCAACCTATGATTGCAATTTAAGGTGTAAGAAATGTTATTCGAAGAAACACTTAACAGAATTTCCAAATTATTTATCATGGGACAAATTTATTGATATTTTCAGATTCTTTGAATTAAGATATAATAATTTTTCTTTTATCGGTGGAGAACCTACAATATGGAAATTTATAAATGAATCAATTTTGTTTTTGCAGAATAAAGACAAATACGTCAATATATTTACAAATGGCATAATTCCCTTAAATGTAATTCCAAATAATTTAATAATAAATGGCAACAATATTTTTAATCCTGAATTAAAAAATACTATAATTGGAAATCTTTCGTTTTACAAAAATAACCGTGCTAAAATTCGTTTAAGATTCAATATTACTGAAAATTTTAAAAAAGAAAATATTCAGGAAGCTGTTAAATTATCAAAACAGTTTGCAGATTCTATATCAATCTCTATTTTATATCCTATTGAAAATGGAATAAATTATGGAAAAATAATTTTTGATTTGTCAACTAAATTATATTCAGAATCTATTCCAGTTACAATTTCAAGAGCCACACCATTTTGTTTATTTACTCAAAAACAACGCGATTTTTTAATATCAAATTGTAAGTTAAAAGGGAAATGTTTCTTACCAACTAACAGTCTTGTTATAAATCCTGATGGGCAGACAATTCAACCTTGTGTAGAACTATATATAAATCATAATATATCTGAATTATCAAAATACCAAGCAAAGAAAGTTTTTGCTAAAGATTTAATTAAAATCAAATCCAATCGAGAAATTAAATGTAAAACATGTGAATTTTATTTAAAGGATGTATGTTGGGGAGGTTGCTTATACTATCCTCTTCCTGACTCGATTAAAATATGATCATAATGATTTTAATATTAAAACGAATTATCAATGGATTAAATTTGGACTATTTATTTTAAAATAAAAATTAGTATCGTTACGGTTCTATCTGTTACCATCTTAGTTTAAAGTATACGGAAATCCAAACTGATATAAGAAGAAGAGAGGATATCATTACTGCTGTAAATACATACAATCCATGTTTATGAAGGCTTAAAATAAAAAAACAAGAGAAATATTTATGTGTCAAACCTCCTTATCGGCCCTTGATGAGTTAAAAGACGAAAATAAGATCGTATATCATATCCGCGCAAAATCTAATTGGTGGGCTAAAGGATATAGTATTACTGGACATTATTACTTAAAACTGGAGAAGAAAAAAGAGAAAGAAATAGAAGAGATAAACGAGGTGACCATTTTACGTTTTTTAGACGAAATAAGAAAAAAAGGCCAAATAAAAAGCAAATATGAGTTATGGGAAATAGGTAATAGAGTAGGCATACGTCCAAGATGGAAAATCACTCCAACTATAAATATACTTAAGAAAGAAGGTAAGATTAAGTATTCCCGAAAAAAATCAGTTGGTTGGAGTGTAGTTTAAATAAATAATAAATTTATCAAGAGAATTTAAATCAAATCACGATGGTGAATAAAAAGAAAAAATTTACTCTAAGACTACTGTATAAATTAAATGAAAGGTTTCGTTAATTCTTTTGGTTCAATCTTGTTGTTGAGTACAAGTCCGATTATTGTCACAATAACACCTATCACAAATAGAATGATAGGGATAATAAATCCTCCAGAGGAGAATATAAAATTTATCACGAGACTGGATACCCCAGCAAAGATAATATACAAACCCCACCTTAATACTTTATGCAATTTAGACACCTAGCAAAATTAATTTTTTTTATCTTATATATTAAAAAGCTATATCAGTTTAAAAATATGGAATATAAAAGGATGCCTTCATAACTTTTTATCTAGCAATTTCCCATATATAAATTTAAATAAATGATTTGACAAGTAATAAAAATATTCAAGAAAGGTTTAAAAACTTCATTTCTTCCCTTTCCATCCCTAGACATATAAGAGCTGACATACAAAAGGCAGTCCTAAAACTCGTAGAAAAGTTAAAGAAGGTTGGAAATCTACGGGGATTTAAAGTTTATTTCATTATAATCTAATGTTTTAATCAAGTACTTTTCCCCCGTAGCTCCATTTATTACCAATGCCAATCTGTTTTCTACTTGTGTGAGCATCTGCCGCTCGAACGGATCTTCAGAAAAGAGAGTATTATTGGGATAATATAGTCTGCTATAAAGCTTTTCCCAAGACAAATCCGAGTATTGTCAAGAAGGCTCCAATTATTCCAAAGCCAATTGAAATATAAGTAGTTTTTTTGCATTCTACGTCTATAAATATCGCTTGAGTATTGGTGAAATGTTGTCATCAATTTGCTAGCAAAATCCTCTAGTCTGTTCTCTAAACCTCCATATACTTTTCCTTGTCAAACTTTGAAGATTTATATTTTCTTTTAAATTCTTCAGTATTTCAGGGTGCCTCTTAAATATTTATCTTTTAACTAATGAACTTAGAAATTAATTTTTAATTTTTTTTTATTAAACCCTAAACCTCTTTGATTTAAATAACTAAATTGCGTAATAAATTATTGAATTTTAATTGAAAAAAAATTATAAGCTTTAAGAACTTGGAAAATGTCCAAACAAAAAATCCATCAAGGTTTAAGATTCGCTGTTTGGCATGCTCACGATAAGAAAAGTGGTTATACGGATATACCAATACGATTTGAGGATATGGAAATCGATCATATTATTCCAGAACGAGTCTTGTATAAACCAAGAGACCCAGACGAATTTGAAAAATGGAAAAGGAAATATAGTTTAGATAATGATTTTGATATTCATGGCATTGAAAACCTATGCCCCTCTACGAGATCTTTCAATTTACAAAAAAGTGATTATGGTTTATATGATGAAACTGATGCTTTTAAGGAATACATAATAAAAGCATTAATAAAAGCAAGACGATTAAAACCTAAAATTCAGGAGCTAAGCGAAAAATACAAAAGAGAATTTGATGCAAGGAGTGTAAAAGCAAAAATAACTGATCTTAATGCTGTTAAACGGTTGATATTAGAAAAAAGTATAGATATAAAAAATTTAATTGAATCCATAGATTTCCCCATTAATTATGAAGAAATAACGGATATAAAAGAAAAGAAGAAATATGATAAAATTTTGGAAAAATTTAGGGTTTCTGGAATTTTATTTTACAATTATGGCGTATATCTTGAAATTAAAGATTGCATAAGATTCTCATTTAACAATAAATTAGGCGAAGAAAACTTTTGGATCAATATAATAGACGATTTCATTGAAAAAACTGATAATGATCTTTTAAAGAAGAAATTATTTTATGAAAAAGCGTTCGCTATGTTTAAAACAGGAATGGAATGGACTCCAATCGAATTTGAACTCTTAGAATACTTTAAATCTATAAGAAATGAAGGAAATATGGAAGTTTTAGAACAATCAGCGAACCTGTTTAATATTTTTCATGGAGAATTGCAGAGAAATAGAGTAAAATCAAAACCACTCAGTGTTTTAGAAATAAGAGAAATGTTATTAGATTCTATAGATTCAAAAATACAGAATTCCGAGACGCAATCAAGAATTACGCTATTAAAATTTAGAAAATTGATGCTTAACTTCGGGATTAAACAAAAGGATATAATAGAAATTAAAGATGTTATTGATAAAGATTTGACTAATAAAGCTTGGGCGGATCGTATTATTCACGAATTTAGCGAATTCACTTCATTGATTGAAATTCCACAATATTTCGATATTGATGATTATTATAATCTTTTAAAAGGTATATCTGAAAAAGTTCCTGTAATCGAAAATCATAATGAATTCGATAAATTATTTGAAAAAGTAATAACTATAAAAGAAAATTATAACGCAAATAACTCATCAATAAAAGATTTAATGAAGAAAACAATTAGAATATTCAAGAGTGGAGATTATTCACGATCAATAGAACAGTTTCAAAAGATAAAAACGAAAGCATTTAACCCAGATAAATTATATGATTGCATATTTGCATTTTATTACATAGGATTATGTTTTGAGCAAATAGGGTTGTTGTATGCATCAAAATACTACTTCTTAACAGCGTTTTATTTGTCTAATGAATTAGATTCTGATTATAATACGAAACAACTTACATATGAATGTGGAATGGATAGTATTGCAAAAATAAACTTAAGGTTAAATCAAACAAAAGAAGTTATATTATCAACTGTTTATTCATTAATGCTAAGGTCATATTATTCTTCTACTATAATTGATTTCGGAGATCGAAAAAACTTGGCAAATAGCAATATAAATACACTATTTAATCTCATTTTGCAAAACTATATTCAAGAGAAACTTTATGGGGCTGAAGAAACATTCAATCTACTTGTTAGTTTACTAAATAATTTTGGAGTGTTAGATATAATTGAAAGGAGTATTAATTCCTTAACTTCAGAAGAGAGGAAAATGCTTACAAAAAAAATTGAGCGAAAAATAGAGGGGACATTTTTAGATATTAATAAAGATAGATCTTACAGTTGGGAACAGCTTGGTATTAATTGGAAAGTAAAATGGGACAATGAAGTAGTACCTCCCCCGATCTCAGAGGAATTCATTTCTTATATCCAGATCATTCTTTTTAGATTAAGAGAAATAGATTTTTCATTTATTAAAGGTTCTATTCTAATCAATCTATCAATTTCAGAAGATGTTGGATACGGTGGGATTCAGGATGGTTATATTCATTTAGTGAATTTATCAGAAAATATGAGATTTAGTTCATACAATCAACACATTGGTAAGATATTTGGTGTTTTGTATACAATAATTTCCAATTGTGCAATCGTATCAAGAGAACAGTTCCAGGAAGAAATAAAATCTATATTTAAAGATAATTACCTTAGTAATTCATATCAATATTTGTGGAATAATAGTTTTGGAAGTGTGAAAATTGACTAAATTAAGCAAATTTTATAATAAGGATGAGTCAAAAAAAATGATTGAAAGGAGATACAAGAATTGTATTCCCTCAATTCGTCTGACTTTAAAAATCATTATTCCTACAAAAAGATTTCAATCATTAAAAAACTCCCTACGATCAAAAGGGTGGAAAGATTGGCATATATTAATGGGATTATTCAATTTTATAATGAATTATAGGATGAAAAAATTGGGGATATTAGGAAATGAAGATGCTATGACAAATTTTCAAGAAACATATATATATAAGGAAGAAAATGAGAATAGTATTAATATTCCTCTCAGTGAATTCACAGAAGATAATTTAAAATTTGGATTAGAAACAAGTATGCCCGCGACTATTTGTGCATTGGGTTTAAGTCTACCTAAAATTACTGTGATAAAAAAAGAAAATCTATATGAAATACTAAATAAGTTTAATTACTGGGAAGACGATGTTGACCACGAGCCATTATTTGATTTGTAGCAGAAATTAAAATTTAACTAATGCTATAACATATTTAATAACCAAGAATTTTTATAAGAAAATATGGAACTAGATCTCAATATTTATAATGTTTTTGAATTGCTTAAAGCTTCTTATAAAAATATTGATTTCAGAAGTGCAATATATAATAAGGATAATTATCAGCAGCGAATTCTTTCAGTGATTCGATTTTCCAATGAATCTGAAAGTATGTTAAAAGACAAGTATAAACAATTGAATTTAAAAAGATATAAGACCAAAAGTTTTGAAATTCAGCATGAAATCCTTGAAGTCCATAAATGGGAAGATAAACTTATTGAATTATATGAAGATCTTGAGGATATTGATATAGAGGATATCGATCAGTTTTATTATGATGATGCAGGGTATGACGAATTTCAATCATCATTTCTTAGTGAGTTTAAAGTCGATTTTTCAACTCCTAGACTTAGATTTTTATTTACTGAAGATGAAATTAAAAGACATAATATAATCAATTTTTATTATACTGTTTCTAATAAGAATGAGCATCATAATCAGTTTAACAAGTATCTTAATAGGGAAATTCTAATTTTAGGGGAGGATAATATTTATGATGTAATTAACCGAGCCTTGCAGTTAGATGGATATAGTAGTCAAAATGGATTATATATTGCTATTTTATTCCCAATTTATATGAAAATAAACGATCTCAGCTATTCTGAAGAGATCTTGTCAGGAAAAGTTCATTTCCATGAGATTTTCAAGAAGACAAAGGTATTCTTTAGAATGTTCTCTGATCCAAATTATGTAGTTAAAAATTTAAAGAGTATAGAAGAAATTGTAATTTCAGAAGACACTCAAGACACAAAAGAATTAGAGAATGGAATTTTTGAAACTACAATCAATTTAGATTTTAAGAAATATGATTGTGATCCGATTTTTGAGATTAGAGCCCTTTGGGATAAGTTACCTGAATTATATTTAATAGATTTCCATCATACGTTTGATATTCCAAGATTCAAAAAAGCTTATGAAGATATGATTAAAGTCGAAATTGAAGATAATATTTATAGTGATAAGGATGATTTAAAGTTCCAATATATTATTGATCCTGAAATCCCTCTAGAAGATGACTATATAGAAATTGTAAATGAAATTAATCAGGCATATAAGAAAGGCTTCTTTAATTGTGTGTATATTTTAGTAAGAAAATTACTTGAAAACTTGATGATTGACTGTCTAAGAAGATATTATACTATGGGCGAGATAGAGAAATTTTTCGATCAAACCAGAAATAAATTTCTTCCATTCAGTAGATTAAGATTAAAATTCAATGAAATGATCGAAGAAACTAATTTTATTGCTTCCGTTGGAGAAATTCAGCACCATGTAATAGATTACTTAGAGATTTTTAGAGAAATAGGAAATTCAAGTGCACATTCGTTTTTCAGTGTAAATCATCAACTTATAATCGAAAGCAATAGAGATAAATTATTAATTATCTTGAAACAATTGGTAAAGATATTAAACAAGCTACCTTTAGGATAATTTTATCGTTCATAACTCAAATTGGAAGTGTTTTGAGGATATTTATCATAAATTTTCCCGATTAATTTCAATCCTCCTTTTATGAGTTCTTTTTCCAAGTTTTCCTTTTTATAATTAGAAAATTCTGATTCTCTCTACAATAATTTAATCATTCTCAAAAAGAATTTAAAATTTTTTTTTTTATGGTGATTAAAACTAATAAGTTTTCGAAAAACTCCTATTTGAGGAATTACAATTGTCTCAATTTAGGAACATTACCATTATGCAAAAAAAGATCTCGCTTATTCATTAGGTCTCATTTGATTATAATAATTCAAAGTCTTAATCAAATATTTCTCCCCTGTTGCGCCATTGAATACTAATGCCAGCCTATTCTCTAATTGTGTGAGTAATTGTCGTTCAAAGAGATCTTCTGAAAAGATAGTATTATTCGGGTAATCTTCCCTAAATATTACATTGGCTGAAATGGTTTAGAGATAACGATTGCACTTCCCAGAGAAAAGCATTCTTGACAGAGTTAAAAGAATTAGAAGAATTAGCACCTTCTTCCGAAATCATCACAGCAACCGAATCCATAACATCGGGATATGTAGCTTTTGCTATTTATGACAAATTAGAATAAATAAAAAGGATTTGAGGTACATTTATTTTCCAACTTAGCTTTATGATTTTGATTTAATATATTTAGCATTCTACTATGATTTCTTTTTCTCTAAATGTTTTTGCTTTTTCTCTAAGAAATGTTTCATAGCATTCGTAAATTCAAGAGTATCTTGATTATACTCAATTAATCGTTTAATCAAAAAGTTCAATCCAATTCTTATCTTTTCTGCACTTTCCAGACATTTTTTATCATCTTCGGTATGAATACCTACGCTTAATGCTTCATATAAAATATCGAGTGGGTTAAGACCTCCTGGTCTTAAGCTAATTGGCAATAGATCTTTTATGAGCTGTATTTTTTCTTGAGCATACTTAGATTTTTTTGTTTCTTCTAAAGCTCCCATTAATTTCTCCTTTTCTTCGTCTGGCATTAATTCTGGAATAAGATTTAATAATTCATCGATTTTCACCTCAATGATTCTTCTATAATATGCAAACGCACCAATTCCCTTTCCAAGAGATTCCAATTTGCTACCTGTTTCATAATTTTCTGCGTATTTTCCCAAGATTTCTTTCAAGGTTTTATCTATACGAATACTCCATTCGGGATATTGTCCTATTTTTTGTAAATAATCCATTGAATCACTAATTCGAATAAGGAAATCTTGATCAAAATTGTGGCAAGACGCACAAGTGTAACGAAAAAAGATTCGATCATTAGAACTAACTGGAGAAGTATTTTCATCTATTATACTAACAAAATAATTACCATCATTATAGAAAATAGCTTTTTCCCTTAATTGAAAAGTTCTATTATCTCTACAGAGATCACAGTATAAATTAATATTTACATTAGGGATATCAGCTACTATTTCTATTTTTTTTGGTTCAACTCTTAATCTTGTATAAAGGGGTTTCTTTTCTAAAAATTTAATAAATTTCTCTTTTTCCATTTGAGACACCATTGAAAAATTTCTCAAGGATATTTAATTATTTATTTGATTTGAATTTTTTTTTATAAAAAGTTATTAATATAAAAATGATTCATATTCTAAAATAACTCCTAACAATTACGATTTATGTCAAAAGACAAAGAACTTAGTGTAGATCCATCCTTAAGAGAAGAGCTTGAAATTAAAAAGAAAAAGTTAGAGGATTTATTTAAAATTTTAGATTATAATGAACTTGATGTCGCTAGATTTTTAAATATACTTATTTTTTTTAATTTTATTTTCTGTAATATCACAATCCATTGTCCTAATTAGAAATTTTGCTTAAATTATAATCCAGTGTCTTTATAAGATATTTTTCTCCAGTCGCACCATTAATGACAAGTGCCAACCTATTCTCTAATTGTGTGAGTATCTGCCGTTCAAAGGGATCTTCTGAAAATATTGCATTATTCCAAAAATATTAATTCTGCAATCTTCCCACCTAGTTCTGTAAAATATTAATCAATTAGAAAGCACGTGTTTATTTTTTTCAAGATAAGAGTAGATAAACTACTTGATTTCTGAGTAGATTTTAAGATAATAGTTATAAACGAAGAATTGATTATAATATTTAGAAATCATTTAAATAGGATTTGATTAAATTCAATCAAAAACAAATAACATTAAGAGGGAATAGAATGAACCAAAATTTATTTTTAAAAGTTAATATTGATGAAACAGTTAAAGATCCTGAATCCCTGACTAAAGATATTAATAAAATTGAAGGAGTAGATAAAGCAGAAGAGAGGGAAGCGTCAGGGGTAGTTACCGCCCTTGTAATAGCAATTGTTTCCAGATTAGTAATAGAGCTGTTAAAACAAACTCCGAAAGCGATTAAAAAATTAAAAAAAATGATTCAAAAAATTCTCAAGAAAAGACAAAAACATTCGAGAGGAACGGGAAATATAACCTTAACGCTTCATTATGAAGTCCAAAAATATACTTTTACTTTAGGGATGGATGATGAAATGGATCAGCAAATAGAAGAGTTAATGAAATATATTTCATCGTAATGATAAAAACATGAGAAAAAAATGGGCTTTCTTAGTTGGAATAAGTGATTATGATCACAGGGGATTTAATAGACTGAGTTTTGCCAATGAGCATATTTCCGATTTTGAAGACCTTCTCAGAAGTAGTGGTGATTTTGAAGAAAAAAGTATTATTACTTTAAAAAGCGATGATCCACCAGATAAGAGACCCAATAGAACTCATATCATTAACCAATTCGATAAATTACTCAAGAAGATAGACCATAAAAATACTTTATTCATCTATTTTGTATGCCATGGGGGATTCTTTGGGGATAAGAATTATATTTTTCCCCTTAATGCAAATAAGGATGACGATGATATCTTAATAGATACTAGCCTCTCCATTGAATGGTTCACAAGACGAATAAAAAAGTATGATTCAAAATCATGGAAAGTATATTTTTTCATTGATGCCTGCAGAGAACAACTAACCAAATCATCTTTTGGAAAAAAGTTAGAGGTTGGTATATTGGACGATAAAGTAAATATTACTACCTTTAAAAATCTCGATAAAAATCACCTACCCTTAGGAATAAATTTCTTTTTTGCTTGTTGTGAAGGTGAAAAATCCTGGCATTTTAAGAAAGAAAACAGAATGCAAAGTATATTCAGTTATGCGTTAATCAAAGGATTAAGAGAAAAAATCAATAAACCCCCAATATATCTTGGAGAGCTTATTACTTCTGTTAAGGATGAAGTGGAAAACATCGTGAGTGACGGAACATTTCCAATACAAAGACCTCATGATCCTATTCCCGATGGGGAACGTGATGTAATCCTTTTAGGACATAGGTATGAAGATGAGTTAATGGCAAGACTCTTTAATCCTGAATTTCAAGAAAAATTACATCTTATCCTTAATGAATATGATAATTCGATTGAAAAATTAATTGCAATCAATGTTTTAGATCGAAATGGAAAATTAGTTTGGAGTAAAACAAGAATCTCAGAAGAGTCAGTCAAAAAAAGGATTGATACTATTATTAAATCAATAGTCAGGCCAATCATTAAAACATCAAAGAAACAAAGTTTTTTTTCAGAGACAATACTTGCAGAAAGCTACAGAATAATCAATCGTGTTGTAGAACCAGAACTCATTTTTTTGACTGTATGTTATGCGATGACCAAAATTGATCCAATCCTTGAAAATGCGAGTATTGCAGGTAAATACATTACTCAGGCATTCAATGGACTTTCAATAGCTCCAAAATTTCCTAAAGCAGCATCAGAATTTGATGACGCTCCAGTCGAAAGAGTAATTCAAGAAAGAGAGGGTGAACTTTACACGGGTAAAAAATCAGAAGGAAAGACTATTTTTATAAGTTATTCTTTCTTAGATACTGATTACTTTCAAATCTCAAAAATTGTGAGACGCCTAGAATTATATCCTAAAATTAAGGAGGTTATATTTTGGGAGGTAGATAGTAAGCAAAACATAATAGAATTCATGGAAGGAGCTCTTAGAAAATCTGACACCTTCGTCTTATTTTGCTCTAAAAATTCTTCTAAATCTGAAGCGGTAAAGGGGGAATGGCAATCATCATATCAAATGCTTAAAAAGAATTTGATTAAATTAATCCCTGTTTATGAAAATGAAGACGATATTCCCCGATTACTATGGAGTATGCTAAATGTAAGGTACACTAAAGATGATTTCGACGGATTTATTCAGAAACTTTATGAGGAAATCTTAAGATAATCGGCTTTCAACATTAGTTGTCCAAGCAATTAAATGTTCTTCTTCGTCTTTCCATAGGTAATTTCACCACTTCACCAGAAGGGGTTTCAAGATAATTTGAGCCTTGCTGAAGAAAAAGTAACTTCATTATACCCTTAATTTGATTTTTCTATTTGAACATCTAATGTTTTAATTAGATATTTTTGCCCCGTTGCTCCATTAATGACTAGTGCCAACCTATTCTCTAATTGTGTAAGTATTTGTCGTTCAAAGGGATCTTCTGAAAAGATAGTATTATTCGGGAAATCTTCTCTAAATATGACCTTAATACTTGGCTGAGAAGCAACATCATCAAATAAGCGAGCGGGAGATTGATCCGCAATAATAAATCCGACTCCACGGCTTCGATATTCCTTTAATAATTCAGAGAATATTTTTGCCATCTGTTCTTTCATGATAAAATCTGTATCATCGCTGTTTCTTGTGATAGGTTTTTCTAAAATTGCGTGAGCTTCATCAATAATGATGCACTATTTTTTTGATGTATAACAAATCAATGAATTGAAAAAATCTTCTAAAAATGGGCTATATTTAGCTCTAAGATATATAAAAAAGGTTTCAAAAGTTGTTTTTTTATTTTAAAAAATCAGAAAATTAGAACTCTATTTTAGTTAAAATTTTCAAAATCCCTAGATTAAGTAAGATTTTTTTAGATAAAAATAAAAAATATGGAAAAGTTAGATGAAAAAATTCTCAAAGAATTATGCCTAAAATAACTTTTGAATTCACGAAAGATAAAACAATATGGAGTATATTTTTTGCTGGAATAATAATTTTAATTATTCTATATTTTTTAGCTCCAGATAAAAGTGAACAAATTTATAAAACTCTCACATTGATAGCTGTATTACTTATCTTCTTACCCATTATCTTGATTGCGCTCAAGTATTATATGGAACAAAAAAGAAGCTAATAATGTCTATTAGTTACTACTATTTATTCATCTTCCACCACCTCTATAATTGAATATTATCCTAACTGCTGCAAAAAGATTCAATTCTTACTCTAGAATAGAAATTCAAATGAGACCATATTATTAATAACAAGCTTTTAATAAATACATTTTAAATGCCATACTTTTTTGTTAATTTTGATGTAAAATGAAGAATCAAGTGACAAAACGCCAGCATTGGAATCCTAGAATGCACTTAAAGCATTTTGCGATAGATGGAAAAATCTATATCTATGATAAAAAGACTATGAAAATAAATTTAACATCAATAGAAAATGCGGCGGTTGGGAAGTGGTTTTATGATATAGATAATAACATCGAAAATATACTAAGTGAAATAGAAGGTATAGTAAATAGAATATTTTCAAAAATAATCAAAATGAAAAAAATTGACAATTTAACAATTGAAGAAAGGAAAAATCTTAATGAGTTTATGGTGTTGCAGGATCATCGGACTCCAAAAACTAGAACTCAATTTGAAATTATGTACAAAGAAAGTCTAAAAATACTTATGAATGCAGTAAAGGATGGTGAAATGGATGAAAATTTGTTACCAGATGGAATGCCTAAAGATTTGTGGAATGATATGCCACCACCAAAGGTAAACTTCATTAAGTTTTTACAAATGATAAAAGAAGAACCGAGTTTTTTTAAGGAATTCAATAAAGAAAGCGCAAAGAGATCAACAAATATGGTTTTAAGTGGAATTTTACCAAGTGGGATTGATCTATTTTCCAAATTAAAACTTAGGTTGTTTAAAAACTCATCCAATACAAACTTTTATACATCTGATCATCCAGTGTGTCGGTATAATCATTATATGCTGAATTCTCTTGGACGTATAACTATCAAGGGCATAGGATATAATTCAGAAGGAATACAAATTTTTTATCCATTGAATCCAAAACTGTGTCTAGTATTTGAGGATGCAGTGATATATGATATGTATGAAGATGTGACTGTCGTAGATCATAAATTCGTTGATTTTATGAACGCAAGGATTATCCAGAACTCGAAACAGTGGATATATTCACAAACCGACAATTTCAGATATGTAGATGATTATCTTCGAGAGTATCCACATTTTAAAAATCCTAATATTTTATTCGGATTATGGAGAATACCTAAAAACGATTTAGAAAGAGCTATATGGGGGCGTTTTTATGGCATTGAAGCTCAAAGAAAGCTAAAAAATTATCTTGATCATTTAATCAGAGAAGGTGCAACAGATCAAGAAATTGAAGAAATTCAAACAAAATATGATTTAGAATACCAAGTTGCATTGGAAATTGGTCTTTTACAGAGTAACAAATCATATTGAATGATTCAATCAATTAAGCTTTCAAATTGTTTAATTTCTTTTAATGTTGAGTTAATTTCTTGTTCGAACACAGGAACAGGGATCTTTTCATATCTGCTTGAGATTTCGATTATTTCCATAAGCTTTTCCTCAAGTTTTATAATTTACCAAAATCCGCTTTATAAACATCTTTAAATACAACTTTCATTTTAATCCATTAAATTTTCTGTTTTTAAATTATAGTCTATTGTTTTAATAAGATTTCTTTCTCCATTTGCACCATTGATGACCAATGCGAGCCATCATTATAATTTTTAAATAGTACAAGTAAACTATTGAGTTTAAATATCTTTTACTTCTTCTGAGCTCATTTCTTGTTTATTAAGGTTAAAGTTGAGTCTTTCAAAGTCATAAACATCTAATTTCTTTTTTAACTTTTTAATACTTTTTAATACAATTTCTGTAGATTTTTCGATATAATCAAAGTTTCTTGCAAATTCATCAACATCTAAATTACCGACATTATTTGATAAATTATTGATATGCGAAAAAACTGATTCTCTTATAAATTCAGTAAGAGTACAATTCCGGTCTTTAACAAATTTTTTAATAAGTTGCCTTTCTTTTTTTGTAAATCGAACACCAATCAAGTGATCTCTTTTTTCACTCATAGTTTAAAAATAAAATAAGACAATTAGTTTAAAGTTATTATCTTCAGTAAAATATTAAAGTGATTTATTAACACATAAATAAAATTCTCTATTTGCTGATTAATATAATTACACTTTAATAATTTTCTTTAAATAAAGAGGCTTCAATTATTATTTTAAGAGATTGTTTAACAATCTAAAAAAAAAATTTAACAAACAACTTATGTATTTAAAAGAAAACATCAAGGATTTAAATGGTCAAATTTGTACATCTTCAAATAATTTTTATACAAAAGATTTAATTTTAGATAGGGTTGCAGTTATAGATATTGAAACTACGGGGTTAGATCCAATAAATGATTTAATTATTGAAATTGGTATTATCGAATTAAATTTAAAAACTGGTGAAACTAAGATTCTTTTTGATTCATTTGTAAAAGAACCCGAATTTGGGGAAGAACATAGAGATTCCTGGATTTTTAACAATTCAGATATCACATTTGAGGATATTGAAAATGCTCCATTATTTGAGAGTTTTAAAAAAAAAATAAACGAAATTTTCAGTAAATACCCAACAACAGCATTTAACAAATCATTCGATCTAGGGTTTTTAAAAGTTAGAGGGATTTATATTCCTAAAGAATTACCGTGTATAATGCGGACAGCAACAAATATTTGTAGAATTCCTTTCCCTAATGGGGGAAGTGGATATAAATGGCCTAAATGCCAAGAAGCATGGGATTTTTTCTATCCAAATAGTGAGTATATTGAAAAACATAGAGCTGCGGACGATGCTATACATGAAGCTAAAATTCTTTTTGAATTATTCTCACGAGGGCATTTTCCTATTTAAAATATAAAAAGTTTTATTTTAATTTTTTATAATTATAATCCACACCGTGCCCTAATTTCATATTCTGTATAAATTCGACTACAGTTTTCACAAAAGTAATTTTTTCTCTTATCTAGAATAAAAATATTGCCGCAATCTGGACACTGAATCTCTATATTAAAATCCTCTGAATTGTGATTTTTTAAATCAAATTTATCTCGTTTAGATTTATTATCGAAAGTTTTAATATTCATTTTTTCATACTACCTCACTTTTTTTTAACTATAAGATAATTTTGTTTTTATTGATTCTAATTTTCAAGATTTATAAAGGAAAATTTCATATATGATATGAGAAATTTTGGTTTGTGCTTATTGCCCTAGTTCTATTAAATTAATTAAATATAATATGTAGAAAGAGTCAATGAAATTATTGTATTTTTTAAAAATTTTAATAAATTAAAAAAACGTTAAATATCATTATTCTAACGTGTTATCTTAGATTCTTCAACTATTCTCAAATTTATCTAGATTATACTCTAAGGTTTTGATTAAATACATTTCTCCTGTCGCGCCATTGATTACCAATGCCAATCTATTCTCTAATTGTGTGAGTATCTGTCGTTCAAAGGGATCTTCTGAAAATATAGCATTATTCGGGTAATCTTCCCTAAATATAACTTTAATACTTGGCTGAGAAGCAACATCATCAAACAAACGAGCGGGAGATTGATCCGCAATAACAAATCCAACCCCACGGCTTCGATATTCTTTCAATAATTCAGAGAATATTTTTGCCATCTGTTCTTTCATGATGAAATCTGTATCATCGCTATTTTTCGTGATAGGTTTCTCTAAAATGGCATGTGCTTCATCAATAACAATGAGGTGTTTTAACTCCTCAATTTCATTATCTTTTGTGTTAGTTCTGACGAGTTGAAATATTGCATTTACAATTAAAGCTTTAGTAAATTTATTACACATTGACAAATCAAGAAAAATGTTATTACCATCTATCCAATCTTTAAACCATTTTGGTAAATCTTTAGTTAGCTTAAGAACATTTTGCACTTTATCTTCAGAAAATACTTTAATCCTATTCCTAAGAGCTTGTAATAAGTTAGCTTGAACATCATCGCCATAAGGATTGCTTTTAACATAATTTTCTACGCCTTTAAGTAAGGTTCCTAATAATTCTGGTAATTTCTCATTTTTCTTTATAAACGCTATAGCAGTGCGATAAATAATCTTTTCAAAAACATTCTTTAATCCTAAGGAAGCACATATATAAGTTGCAGTTTCTTGTAGACATTTTTCTAAGTATTGTCCTTCAAAAAAATATGGAATCTGAAATTCATCATCAGAATATTTTACTGTTGAAAAATCTTGATAATAAATCTCTTGAGATGATTTAGCTATATTAAGAACTAAGATACCTACTTCCTTTGTTTTATTACTGAGTTCTTTAATAAAGCGAGCAAGGAAATATGTTTTTCCACAACCAGATTTGCCAAATACAACTAAATCTTGAGGTAATTTATTTATTGGAACATAAGTTTTATGGTCTGTTATAACTCCAGTTTTTATATGTCTTCCGATCTCTATTGCTTGCTTTTTAAATTCCTCATTTATATCAATATATCTCACATTCTCATAATTTAGAATTGGTAATCTTGGTAAAGGAGTGTTTTCTGGAAAATCAAAATTCACGTCCTCTATAATAACTGCGCTCAAGTCTTCTTCAGATGTATTGAACACATCACCTTCTAAAATTTTAGGATATGAAACATCTAACGGTTTTACTAAAGACGCTCTTTTTCCTACGGTGGTTTCAATTTCCATTGATAAAAAATTTAATATCCCTTTCAACTTTAAATGTTTTTTATTATCAAGATTACTTGAGTCGTAAGTTATAAAAATTCTTAATTTGTATGTATTAGATCCCTCTGGATTATTTTTTGGACGTTTCTGGCGCTGCCATAGTAGGATTAATTTAACAGATTGGCTGTTCTTATAATAAAAAGCATTGATAAACCTCTCAATAACGTTAATTTTGTGGGTTATTAATCCTTCCGGTAATATTATTTCTAATAGTTCTATTTTTTCTATTTCTTTTGGGTTATAATTGATTATTTGTCTTACCTCAATTCTCCCATCTAATCCTCTGAATCTATATTTTAAGTTTGAAAGCCAAGCATTTCCTAATTTTATAGCGTTATTTTTTGATATAGTCTTAGTAAAAAATACAAATTCCATATTATTACCTGATTTGATTTCCACTCCATATGAAGCGGGTGGGTCTTCTCCGAATGGATCATATAAAAATGTTCTAATATCTTCTGGTCTTTGATAAAAAGGAATCATACTATCTGGGATCACTTTTGGTTTGAATATTTCTGGAGCTTGCGTAATACTAATTCGTGTTTGCCAGAATAAAATCTCATCCTTTACACTTTTCATTTTTAAAACTCTCTTTCTCGAAATTTAATAATCTTATATAGAAATTTCTAAATTTTCTTATTTAAAGCAAAAGAATTCTTGATATTTTATTTTGCACACTATAAAATTAGAAGGAGTTGATGATTTTTCTGTCATTACTCACCAGGATAATCATCTGGGCAATCTGAATACCCGTATGAAGAATATGCTTCAGCTTCTGGCACATATTCTCCAATGTCGATATAATTGATCGGATCACCAGGAGGATTATAAAAATCATCATTCTCATTACTTTCTATGTCATTTAGGTCTGTACCATCAAAATTTTCATTAAAATCATTATCTTCATCAATATTATCAAGATTTTCGATATCATCATCAAGATTTTCTTCTTCATAAGATTCTTTATTACCTACATTTTCAATATCATCATCAAAATTTTGTTCTTCAGTTGGTGATTCTAAACTTGAGCTAAAATCAGCAAATTGTGGAACCTCAATGGTAGATATTATGCTAACTCCCACCTCACCTGGTAATCCAACTCCTATAATAGATGTTGGAGGCATTTCAGGTGGCATTTCTGGAGGATCATCTATAGGTTTTTCTGGGGGTTTCTCTGGAGGTTTATCAATAGGTTTCTCTGGAGGTTCATCTATTGGTTTATCTGGAGGTTCATCAATAGGTTTATCTGGTGGTTTATCTGGTGGTTTCTCTGGAGGTTCATCTATAGGTTTTTCTGGTGGCTTCTCTGGTGGTTTCTCTGGAGGTTCATCTATAGGTTTTTCTGGTGGCTTCTCTGGTGGTTTCTCTGGAGGTTCATCTATAGGTTTTTCTGGTGGCTTCTCGGGTGGTTTCTCTGGAGGTTCATCTATAGGT
>Ga0209977_10000334_pt1 | contig 18417 bp, 20 predicted proteins | sample SumtaG_2_FD_183113 | JGI IMG/M metagenome (GOLD analysis project Ga0209977, IMG submission 183113) | Deep subsurface microbial communities from Indian Ocean to uncover new lineages of life (NeLLi) - Sumatra_00607 metaG (SPAdes) (version 2) | ecosystem: Environmental > Aquatic > Marine > Oceanic...
AGTCCTTCTCCACATGGAATATTTCCTCAACCGCTGGAGCTTCCCTAAGAATTCGGTTCATAATCGGCCTTTGCAGCCAGTCAATGAATCGTTGGCCAACATTGCTTCTTATAATCAGTTGATAGAGGCCGAATATGCCTCCAATTATTATGGCCAAGCGAATGAAAAACCACATGTAACCGCTCACCTGGGTAAAAGATGCCACTAAAGTGGCAATTACAGTGACCATGCCGGCATTTCCCAATATAATGAGAATGGTCACAATTCTGCGCCTGGTTTTGTGTCCCACCACCCGTTCAGCTTCTCTCGTCGTGAAGCCCGTTCCTGAGAAAGCGGATAACGCCTGAAATCTAGCTACATCAGGCTCTATCCCGGTTAACTGGAGGGCAAAGCCTCCAATTCGGACGACGATGAAAGAAACTAGAATAGCTATCAGTAAAATGCCTACATAAGCCATATTCAACACCTCCAACTTAGGTTCTGCTGAGGCATGGATGGCACTGTCTGTGTATAAGATTGCGAGTGCCCAATCGCTTCGCCTTTCAGTTCAGATGCCAGAGACATATTCTTCACTCAGTAACTTTGGAGCCATCTCTTTTTAAAATAGATTATTAAAGAGATGCCTATCAATGTGGTTATTCATGCTATAGCACAAGCCGTATTCTGCTATAATATTTGCCTGGCTCTGCCGAAGTATTACTTGTCAATAACTCCGATACCAGCCCTCAGTCACGGGAGCCAATTTGCCGTTTTCAGCCCCTATTCTAGAATACCACGGCTTTCCGTAGCTATCAGCTATCTCAGCTAGTTCCTTCAACCTCGGGACACCCGTATTCCGGAAAAAATCCATTCTTTCTTCCCGGGAACGAATTTGAGCGCCCTCCTGCCACAGGGCACGCCCTGCCAAAAAACCAGAGGCTCCCGCCTTACAGGCTATCTTCACCTGCTTCCTGAACGACTCAAAGTCAACACCAGCACTGAGCAACACCCAGGGAAGCCGCGATGTCTCGTTTAACTCCTGGCACAACCCCAGCAGCTTTCCCTCATCCTGTTCAAACTTAATATCTGCCGGGAATTCTGATTTCAACACATCGATGGGCAAGGCAGTAATCTGTCGGGCAGTTTCGATTACCAAGCCAGGCTTTACCTCAGCAAACTTCTTTGATGATACCTCGCCTTCGTTAGCAGGATAGCTCACTGGCTCAACCAGAAAGGCTATATCTTCTTCAAGGCATTGGTCGGCTAGCCTTGCTACCAAATCGAGTTGTTTTGAGGCGACATCCTTCAGGTCGGGCCTGAAGTATATTAAAAGCTTGACCGCTGAAGCTCCCATTTTCTTCACCTTTTTTACACTCCAGCCAGGTAGAAGCTCAGTAATTCTAGCCGTACTGTCTCCGGTATAGCCGGTCTTTTCCACACTGACAAGAAACCCCTTAGGCCCCGGCAAGAGACCCGCAGCTATAGCCTGACCAGCTCCATATTCCGGGTCAAGCAATATGGCACTGGCAAAAGGCGCTACCGCTTGACAGAGGTCAAGCTTAAAATCAACCATATCCTGGTAACTCACTTCAGCAGCGTTCTTTTCGTTCAGGGCCCGCTTAAGTGCACCCCTGTGGTCAATGGCACACATTGTCATCATACCCTTGTAATCAGCCAATTGCTGGAGCCCCCTTAGCTTGCCGATAGATATGTTCATTACATCATCTCCTGGCAGACCATGTTTTTTCTCTCATTCGCAAAGGTCTTTCTTCATCTCATGGAGAGCAAAGGCAGCAGCACCGAGCACCCCGGAATTCCGTCCTAGCCCAGCAGAGGCAAAACGCACCGCCTGGAAAGCTTCCTTATATGCCCTCTCTCCAGCTACCTTGAAGGCTGGCCTGAGCAACAGGTCACCAATGTTTGATAAACCACCACCGATAACTATCAACTCAGGGTTGAATATGTTTATTAAATTGGCTAGTCCTACACCGACATAGTAGCCAGTCCGAGAAATAAGTTTTTTAGCCAGTCTATCACCTTGCTCAGCAGCGCTATGAATGACCTGCGCCGTTACCTTTTCCACATCACCCCCGGCATATTCCAGGATGGATGTCCTGATGCCTTCCTTAACCCGATGCCTTGCTTCCCTGGCCAAGGCTGTCCCCGAGGCCAGCGTTTCCCAACAACCTCTATTTCCACAGTTGCAAATCGGACCTTTGTCATCAATGGTCATATGCCCCACTTCTCCAGCGGTACCAATAGCTCCAGTATAAATCTTGCCATCAATGACAATGCCCCCGCCGATGCCCGTGCTAAGAGTTATATAGATGAAGTTACGAATACCCCGGGCAGCGCCAAAATAAAATTCCCCCAGGGCAGCGGCATTGGCATCATTGATGAGGAAGGCTTTTTTACCTAACTTATCTTGGATTATATCCCTCAAGAGAACGTTTCGCCATCCCGGTAGGTTCGGTGAAGTAAATAAAATTCCCGCCTCAGGATTAGAGATGCCGGGAGCCCCGATGCCTATAGCGGAAATCTCTGAGATAGTGCAATTCGCCTGCCCCAAGGCACTATGTGCCGAATCTATAATGGACTGAATGACTACCTCGCGACCTTCTGTGGCGGGCGTTGTACTTTCATCACTCGAAAGGATTTCGCCTCGAGACTTAACTACAGCCGTCAGTATTTTGCTGCCTCCAAGGTCAACGCTAAGAACTAAATCAGCAGCACTCTCACACAATTTTGAACTCCTTCCATGGGCTTCAGCCATAAGTACGTTCCTTTGCCGAAATTGGCATTTCTTTTAAAAGTAAGGCTTGCTCTTGATTTTACGCATAGATTATCCTGATGGGTATCTTCGTAGCCTAACTCCCTAACTTGGCAAAAACGGTCAGCCTAGATTATATTCTTCTTCTCTCAACTTGCAGACCTTGTCCCAATGGCGATAATAGGTTTTTTCCAGTTTGTATTATATTGTATACTGGGACAGATAATAAAAAAAGGCAGTAAAATCTCGTGAACAATCAAAGACAGGTTAAAGGAATTAACTGCACTCTATGGATGGTCATTACACCCAGATGGTCTTGTACCGGAAGGTTTATTGGGGTGAAAAGACTAGCTTGCAGTCAAGAAAGTAATCCAGCTTGACCATAATAGTCAGTCGCAATGTGCCTTTAGTGAAGCAAGTATTATGTCAAGGCGAATCGAGTCATTGATTATTACAGTTATTGATAGTATACTGTCATCATACACACAGGGGGAGGTATTCCATGAAATTATCTTGTCATCAAGAAAACCTAAATAGGGGCCTAAACATTGTAGGGAGAGCTGTAGCTGTTAGGTCCACATTACCTATCACCCAAAATATCCTTTTATCCGCTGAGAAATCGCGCCTCAAATTGGCAGCTACCAACCTGGAAATGGCTACCACATGCTGGATTGGCGCTGAAGTGAAAAAAGAAGGCGACATAACTGTACCTGCTCGCTTGCTCATTGACTTTGTTAATTCCTTGCCCAACGACTTAATTGAAATCAATCTTCCCGCCAATAGCCGCATTCTGGAGCTTAAGAGTGGCCATTTTCAAGCCCATATTCATGGCATCGATGCCACAGATTTCCCCCCTATCCCTCAGATAAACGATGGCATAACTACCACCATTGAGGCGGCTAGTCTCAGGGAAGGAATTACGCAGGTCGCCTTTGCTGCTGCCACTGAAGAATCCCGCCCTGTGTTAACTGGAATTAACACTGAGTTCGATGGCGAGCAGCTTAATCTGGTGGCTGCCGATGGCTTCAGGTTAGCTGTTCATAATACAACCATCAGTTCGCCAGTCAGCGAAAAAACTACGGTTATAGTCCCGGCGAGAACTTTAAATGAAGTGAATCGCCTTCTTAGTGAGCAGGAAGAACCCGTAGAAATTACCGTAAACGAAAAAAAGAGCCAGATTCTCTTCCGTCTCAAGAATGCTGAGCTGGTTTCACAGCTTATACAAGGCTCCTTCCCCAATTATTCCCAGGTTATTCCTCAAAGCTATACCACGCGAGCTGTACTGGACATTAATGAATTTCTGCGGGTTACTAAAATGTCCTCCATATTTGCTCGCGATGCCAGTGGCATAGTTCGCATAGTCATTACCCCTGGCGGTGAACTTACTCCGGGAAAGGTAACCGTTTCTGCTCAGGCTGAGGAGGTTGGAGACAATGTTGGTGAAATCGACGCTCTCACTGACGGAGAAGAGGCGAAAATTGCTTTCAATGTAAAATATCTTGCCGAAGTCCTATCAGTCCTTCCCCAGGCCCAGGTCGCTCTGGAACTCACCACCCCCTCGAGCCCGGGAACTCTCCGCCCTATAGGCGTGGACAATTACGTTCATGTAGTCATGCCTATGTTCGTGCAGTGGTAATAAATTCTAGCTTCGGGTAAATTGTATAGCACCCGAGCCTTCTCGGAATTCTTAGAAACAACTTCAACACACGCCACTGCATAAGCCAGAGGTAACGACGCTTCTGCCCAATAATGAGGAGTGTCTCCAAACCAGGATGTGTCATTAGTTACATTCTTGATGAGAATATCCCCCAAAACACTTATGCAATCGTATGTCTACTATGATAAACTATGTATGTAGCACTTACAACTACGAGGGTATTGAGATACTCAAAGGAGGGGCTATGGCTGTTAAAATGTCACCCGACCAAATTAAAGACAAAGTGCAAACATGGCTTATGGAAGATGGCTGGAGCTTAAGACAAGAAACACCTTCAATGGGTTTGTGGACCTTTGTGGCTACTGACCAATTTGGCAGAGTAATAGGAGTTGGGCAAAGAAAGAATAAAGAAGATGAAGTGATAATCCAGGGAGCAATCAATATTGGTGATGATACTAACGACAGAATAATGCGTTTGACTGATGATGACCGCAATAATCTCCTATGGGATTTGCGTTTCGCATTGGTCCAAACCAACCTTGAATTCAGTGGCATTGGACTACCTTTAAAACGAATCGAAGTTGTCGAGCGGATATTCCTTGATGGTCTCACAAAAGATTGTTTCCTCCAAAGAACTTCAGAGGTTCGTAAGGGTGTTCTAATTGTGATGTGGCTATTCGCTCGCAAACTTGGTCAGCCTCCACCACCAAGACAGATGGGATTTCAAAGATAGAGAGTTCATAATGTGACAGCTCAAAACAACGAGCAAATCGGCTTTGGTCAACTTCCTGCTGATACTCTGCATCTAAGTCAACGGGTTTCAAATTTACCCACTGTATTATATGAATTAAATGCCTTGGTCAAGCAAGGAGTAATTAAAGACTATGCTATAGGCGGTGGTTATGCTGTGATGTACTACGGCATCCCATATTCCACATTTGACTTAGATGTATTGGTACTTCTTGGTAGCGAGGAAGATTTCCACAATCTTTATAGCCACTACCGCCAGAAGGGTAATAAGATAGAGAATGTCTATATCTACATAGCCAATATGCCAGTTCAATTTCTACCTAACTATATAGGTCCTCTTTTTGATAATGCCATAAAAAAAGCCAAACAAATAACAGTAAACGGAGTCCCCAGCAAAGTTGTTAAACTGGAATATCTAATAGCCCTCCTATTGACAGCTTTTAGACCAAAAGATAAGATACACATCAGCGAACTTGCAAAGAATGTTGATATGCCTACCCTTCATGAAATCTTGAAGACATTTGATGGTGCACAACATGTATTATCCAAAAGACTCAAAGAAATTTTGGGAAACTCATAACAAGGCACGACAGATAAGGGACAAGAAATTAGCAAATCTTCCCTTTGCTGAGAAAACTGCTATCGCAGAACGCATACAAGCAGATTACGAAGCCTTACGAAACGCAAACGATGAATCAAGACAATTTGGGCTTGGTTATATACCTGATGCCACAAACGAATTACGTATTGAATTGTGTTTTACCTCGTCGTTCTTTGGGGAAGCCTTAGAGGACTTATTCCCGTACACTCACGAAATCCAAGCCCACAAACAATCGTCAAAAGCATAGGCGATTTCTCTTATCTAGTATTCTAACTAAACAAATACCCATCGACACCCTTGTTCACCTATATATATTTCATGCTAAAACGTACGCATGAAATGGCAAACATGCCTATGTTCGTGCAGTGGTGACTCCTTGACTCTATAGTATGACTTAGACACCCCACAAAGAATTATTGACAATCTCTTAGATAGCGGTATAATAGAATGTATACGCAGCGTTAATCTAAGAAATACAGCTTTAACACTAATATCAAAGGTCGACTGCAATTATGGTTAGCGCCTCTAGGTTTTATTTCGGAAAGTGAGGTGATGCCTATTAGAATAGTCAGTTTGGAGCAGTCAAAATGATAGAAAACATCAAAAGTGCAGTATGGAGGAAAAGATGAAAAAGAGAGTTTTAGCTTTGGTGGTGGTTGTGGCATTGCTGGGCTTGCTCTTGCCAGCGATAGTCTTCGCCGATACGGAAATAGTTATCTGCACGGTCAGCGCATACCTGGTTTCGTTGACAGTCACCGATGGTGACGTTGCTTACGGCGCACTAACATTAGGGGCGACCGCCAATACCACTACCGCAGACCTTGACCAGACGCAGACAGTCTACAATAGCGGCACGGTAACAGAGGACTTCACCATTATGAGTGGCGACGCTTATGGAACTCCTGAAAAAACTTGGGACCTGGTGACAACCACTCCAGGCTATAATGAATTCAAACACGAGTTTTCCACAACCGGTGGCTCAAGCTGGACAGCCCTGCCTGCCGATAACAGTTATACTACTTTGGCAGGCCCAGTAGCGCCCGCAGTTACGATCATCCTTGACCTGCAGCTTACCATGCCAAGTACCACCGACGATTATGTAGAGCATGGCATTGCCGTCACAGTCATGGCGACAGAGCATACTTAGAACCGATAAGACTAGCCTTTAACGTCAGGCGAAAGGCAAGATGAAGAAGACATTCAGTCTGCTGGCAGTTGTGCTGGTAGGAATGCTGTTTCTATGCTTGCCAGCAGCCGATATACAAGCCCAGTCGGGAGTGGGTATCATGCCCGGGATTATCCGGGTTGATGAGCCCTTGCTGCCTGGTGGTCGCTACAATTTGTCCTCCCTGCAGGTGCTAAACACCGGTAGTGAGGCCAGCGACTACGGAGTAGAGCTTGCCTCTATGGCAGAGCAGGAGGAGCTACAGCCACCGTATGATTTCATCATTATCAATCCCACTTCGTTCCACCTTGAGCCCGGAGCCAATCAGGTTGTCTCGCTTAGCCTCGATATCCCCATAAGGGCAAAACCGGGGGACTATCTTGCCTACATTGAGGCGCACCCGGTCGCCATAGGCGCACGGGATGGGATGCAAATTGGGGTTGCGGCAGCGACCAAGCTCTACTTCACGGTCAAGCCAGCCAATGTATTTGTCGGCATTATCAACTTCATAGCCAGCTTCTTTACCAGAACTGCTCCCGTCTCCTATATCGTTCTGGGGGTAATAGTGCTTGGGCTGGTGATATTCTTCCTCCGAAGGCGTATCAGGGTTGATATAAGGATAGCCCGCAAATGACTAGACTGTCATTTTGATAGCAAAGCCCAAGCCTAAGCCTAACAGAGTCTTACTGGTCAATGTGTATTTGGTGACCTGAATCCTCTCTGGCTGTTAGTTACACTTGAACGTATGCATGGAATGACACACATCCCTATGTTTGTCCAGTGGTAGGTAAAGCTAACTCTAGAGGAATTACGCCTCTAATCTCTGTGGTGTCATGGCTGGCATAGACTCTTATGTCCAAAGCATCGACGCAAAGTACTCGAGGGCTAGCTGCGTAAAGAATACTACCGCGCCATATCACCGGTAAGGGGAAGCATCACAGAAATAGAGCAGGAGATAGCGGTGAACACAGGGCGAATTGAAGAAATCGAAGCTATAATGGCTAGCCCGTCTCATCACAAGGATTCCAGGAACGTAGTTGCTGTGAATCGTGAATATACGACTTTAAGAGAGAAGGTGGCGAAGTTAACGGCCAAATGAGAGGGTCTGGTGGGTGAGACTGAGCAGATAGATCTAGACTACGGCAGGAGACGAGAAGAATTGGCGGAATAACGGTTGAATGATATGATAGATTTATGAAGCAATTAGTTTACAATCCAACCAAATGTGGAACAAGGATGACGATTGTATGTTTTGTTTCTGGTTCCGGTACTAACTATAGAGAGATAGTTGCAAAGAACATCAATCATGATTATATTGTATTCACGAACAGACCTGGGTGTGGCGGAGTTGCGATAGCCAGGGCAAATAAACATGAGGTGATCGAACTTAGTCACATACCCTATCTCAAAGATGCCAGAAAGAGATATGGTTCAGGAAATATTCCGAAAAATTGTCCAGAAAGAACAGCGTACGAACAGAGACTGTGTGCATTAATAGAAGACAGAATTGGCGGAGAACCTGATTTAGTATGTCTCGCCGGCTATGATCAATGGCTTACTGACTTCATTGTAGACAAATACTATCCAAGAATTCTTAATGTGCATCCCGGGGATACCACAAAAGGCTACAATGGTCTGCACTGGGTACCATCAGCCAAGGCCATATTAGCTGGAGATGAGGTGATAAGGTCAAGTCTATTCTTTGTTGATAAAGGCGAAGACACAGGACCTGTGTTAGTGCAATCTAAACCTCTTAACATCCTACAAACAATAGACAGATTAAGATTGGGAAGTAGGGAGGAATTATCAAAGGGGTTACACGAAATAACTAGTTTCGCAACAATTAATGATATAGAAACTTATGAAGACTTTGAGGAGAAAGCGGGAGAAGAATTGTTTAGAATAATGGAGCTTATATGTAGAAATCTACAAGAGGCGCTTAAAGTAGCAGGTGACTGGAAAATCTATCCGTTTGCTGTGCACGAGTTGATAGCACAGGGACGTGTGCAAATGGATGGCATAACAGTATATGTAGACGGTAGGGAAGTACCTGAATACGGATATAGGATAGACGAATACGAGTAGTTGATATAACAAATGCAGCCACAAGAAATAGTCGATCTAACAGAAATAGCTAGATACGTAATCAGCCAATACTTCCCTGAGTTTTCTTCTTGTTACTTGACGTCGGAGTTTGGGCATGTAGAAGCATCTATAGCAGAGGTCCATCATACTTATCCGTTCGAAGATAATCAGTATAAGGGTGAAATTCTGTTAATCATAGATGATTCGATGAGGCAGTCAGAATTGAAGTCAATAATTGGAACAATTGCTCATGAGATAGCTCATAGGGTAGGATGGAAAGGACCAGGACACCCTCTTATTTCTTGTGGGGAAGCAGGTCACATTGTTATTGAAAGAGGCCTTTGTGCTCATCTGTTAGAGGCAAAGAAAACCCTGGAAGAATCAAGACCACAATTTGTAATAAATGGCTACAGCAGTAAAGAACTAGAAGATATTATGAGGCATTCGAGTTAGTAAGATAACTTGACAGAAGATAGAACCATGCAAGAAGTGAAACATTTCTACCGACGGTGAGGCTCGATTGCGACTGCGCAGTATGACTAAGAAAGAGACATGTCATATAAGTTCTAAACAGGTGACAAAGCAGGTATAATAGTCAATGACTCCTTATCGGAAATCTGGTCATAGTGCAAAAGAATCAAACATCCCATGTTCGTCCAGTGGTAAGAATAACATTAAAATAACTATTATCCAGTTAATACTATGAAACGGACTAAATTTTTATTTCCTTTGAAATAGAGTGTATATATACGGTCTAGCTTCGCCAGAGGGCATATAATACATATAGTCAAAGTGTTCTATTAATTCAAATTCTTCTCCCATGAATTCTACCAGTAATTTCTCATCATAATTTCTAATATCTAAACCACTACACTTCTTAGCTCCATTTAGTGAAAATGTAGCGATAAGTACATAACCGCCTTGTTTGACTACCATTTTTAACGTAGCTAGATATGTATCTCGTTCGTCCTTTTTTACAAGAAAGTGTAATACTGCTCTATCATGCCACAAATCAACTTCTCCTAGATTCTGTATATGTACGGGATTAGTAATATCATCAACGATCCATTTAACTAAGGCGGCTTTTTCTTTTCCTAATCGCTCCCGTAATTTACTTAAAGCCGTCTCACTGATATCAGAGGCGATAATATTGGTAAAACCTGCTTCAATCAGAGAATCAATCAATGTTGATGCGCCCGTTCCAATATCTAATAAAGTAACGCCCTTGTTAATGTCGCACTTTGAAAGCAGTTCTAAAGATGGTGCTGAAATTTCTTCGTACCAACCCAACTGATTTATCTTCTTGGAAGAGTACACATTATCCCAATGTTGTTTCATTGAGGTAGTCATCGCAACCTCCTTCATTCGAATATACATCCGAATGTTCATCATATAATGACATATTTCCCAAGTCAAATATGAGCTAATCTATATCTTCTTTCTTCAGTATAGCTGTACCTACAACGGAACATTGATCCCGATGTTTGTTCCACAGAAACAAAATGGTTTAATTGCTATCTCCAATACACTATAATTATGATTCTAACAAATGAAAGAAATATTCCGTGATAAATCAAGAGATAAATTAGCTCAGAACCTCAACTCCTTGGGTATTAGAGCGGTCCTGGCTGAACGTGGCCGAGCGGAAGAAAAAATAGAGAATTCATGGTATCAACGTTCTTTGGGAATTATAGATATACCAGAAGGATTGGTCCGATGGATAAATATCTTGAAAAAAGATGGGAGTAAAAACAGCCCTCCTCTATGGTGGGTCATTCTTGTTATACCGGATGAGAGACCCCTCACAAATCACCAGGCGGTTGACATTAAGACGATTAGGAAAAAGGCATTTCCATTGTTTGGGAAAGTAGTCGATGTGACCTGGAAAGGTAATGATCATCATACAGGGCTAGTCCAAGTCCTTTCCAACGATGAAGCAGTAAAGAACCTGGCGAAACGGATTGGCAACTTGACAGTTCACAGTTATGCCAAGGAATTCCAGGGGTGGACACTTCAGGTTGATAGGCGATTTGAGCCGACAAACAAAGATTGGGCAACTATTCAGAGTATTGCTAATTATATACTTTCATCAGCTCGTGTCTACTAGCCAAGGCCTGGACCTCTCATCAGTAATTGAAGATTCAAGGAAGGAGTAAACAATCTCAAACCGTTGCACACATCACTGGACAAACACTACTATATTTACGTAGCTAGCACAGACGCATGGGAGGGCAAACATCCCATTCATTAGTAAAAATAACATTGACGTCTGCCTGTTCCGGCTATAATATTAAGATGAGGAGGTTTTGATATGAGATATATTGATCCGCATCTTCATACCATCCTTTTGGACGACGGTCTATTGATGAAAATTGCCTTAACCGGTATGGAGGCTTGTGTGACACCCATGCTGCATTGCCTGAATGGGATTTTCGAAGCTGATGCTGTCCTAACCCTCTGGGAGAGGTTTTTAGGTTTTGAACTGAAACGAGCTAGCGCCGTAGGATATGAAGCTTTTGTCTCCCTCGGTGTGCCTTTTTATGGACTAACCGAAAAAGGCGCTGAGGAATGTTTAAAACAGCTTCCGGATTATCTCAGAAATGACAGAGTGGTAGCCATGGGAGAAATCGGTCTGGATGTGGGTACGGCGTTTGAAAAAGGGTTATTCCGCACGCAGCTTCAAATTGCCAAATCACATAACCTGCCTATAATTTGTCATACGCCTATCCGGTTAGCGCCCCAGGGACCTGAAATCATCAAACAGGTCATTAATATCATCAAGGAAGAAAACTTTCCTATGGACAGGGTGATATTAGATCACGCAGGTGAGAGCACCTTTGATTTCAGAATGGCTTCTGGAGCGAAGATAGGTCTGAGCATTTGCTTCGATAAAATGCCACCGGAATCTGCGGCTAACCTGATTTTGAATAACCAGGATAAGCTGGATAAATTCATCATCAATAGTGAGGTAGCTTCAGGCGACGGATACTTCACTGTCCCGATGGTAGCCCTAGCTTTGAGAAGAGCCAAATTACCGTATAAGGATATATATAAGGTAATCTATGAAAACCCCAAAGCCTTTTTTAACTTGCCCTTAGATTAAAGATTCGAAAAGATTGAACTTTCAATATACGCATGGAATGGCAAACATCCCGATATTAGCCCAGTGGTAACTTGTTTGGTATGCGACGAAGAACTTGAGTTGCAAGAACAATCGAGCTAAGGCAAGCCTACAAATACAATCACCAAGCCTACCACTATCATTATCACACCCAAAGCTAATAAGCCAAACAATAGCTTTTTATTCATATAGAATCCTTCTTAAGCATGCGTCTTGTATAATACTAGAACGCTAAATAAAAATAAAGTACTGGTGACATACCCAATGGCTGAGTATCAATCACGCGGCATAGCAAGTGTTATTCTGCGATAGATAAAGTGAATGAAAAACGGCTTCCCTTTCCCAGCTCGCTCTGGACTGTGATTTTTCCGCCATGAGCTTCCACCAGGCGCCTGGCAATAGTGAGCCCCAGACCACTGCCACCTGTAGCTCTGGCGCGGGACCTGTCCACTCTATAGAAGCGCTCGAAGATATTAGGCAAATCCCCAGCAGGTATACCTTCACCGGTATCCGACACGCTAACCTCTACCCAGTCACCTTGTTTTGCAGCAGCCACAGTGATGGTGCCTCCTCTACCGGTGTAAGCCACCGCATTTTCCAGAAGGTTATGCAGCACCTGGTTGACTCGCTGCCAGTCAATATTAACCAGTGGCAGATTATCAGGCAGGTCAAGAGACAGCGATATATCCTTTGCTGCCACATGGGGCTGCCAGTGAGTTACTGCCTGCCCAACTAACTTGGTGATGTCTTCTGCCTGATAAACCAGTTTCAGTTCGCCGGCTTCGGCGAGACTTAGCTCCTGGAGCTCATTAACCAGTCGTGAAAGCAGAGCTACCTCTTCATTTAGGGAGCCGATAGTAGCGGCATTTGGCTTCATTACTCGATCGCGAATTGCCTCCAGATAGCCCTGAATATTGGAAAGAGGAGTCCTCAACTCGTGAGCAACATCAGCAATTAGATTCCGTCGTAATTGCTCGTCGTGCTCCAGGTCGGCGGCCATAGTGTTAAAGGCTTGAGCCAGTGCTGCAACTTCGCCTTCGCCCCGTAGTTGAACCCTCTGAGACAAGTCTCCCCCTCCCAAGCGTCTGGCAGCTTTGGCAAGGACATCGATGGGTGATGTTATTCTTCTGGATAGGAAAAAAATCAATATTAAAGCGACGATAATTGCCAGCGATCCTCCCACTAGAAGGAAGTAGCTTGTTGATGCTGAGAGTTTTCGAAGCGTGTCATAGGGTTCTGCCGTTAGGTCAGGGATGATATAGACTTCTCCCAGTAACTCTTGTGCCTCAGTTAGTTGGAGAGGAGTGACTGATGAATAAGTATAGTTCACCATTCCCAAAAGTTCTTCTTTTGAATCACCTATGACTGTCCCGTTGGTAGCCACTAATATGATATGTGTCGCGGATAAACGTGCTGTCTGCGTAACTACAGGTTGGACCTCCTCCCAGCTGCGATTCTGGCTCCAATAATGTACGTATAAACTAGATCGTACTTGGTTGGATCGATATTGCGCAGTTTGCTTTTGGTAACGTTCAATTTCAGCACCAGTGCGCTGACTGACAAAGAGATATATGGTGCCGACGGTCACCAATATTATCACTGCGAAAATCACCGAGAGACGAAACCACAACCGATGTATCACTATTCCCCTCCGACAAACTTATAGCCGACCCCATATACCGTCTTTATATACCTGGGATGGCTGGGGTCTAGCTCCAACTTTCGGCGTAAATTAAGTATGTGAACATCAATGGTGCGGTCGAAACCTTCAAAATCATAGCCCAAGGCCTCTTCAATAAGGCTGGTCCGACTGCAGACTCTGCCCGGCTCTCTGGCGAGAACCCCCAGTAACTTAAATTCAACACTGGTCAAATCCAGTAGTTTGTCGGCAAACCAAGCCTCGTGTTTCGTAAAATTCATACTAAGTTCACCAATCTTAATCTCTTCAGGGCCACGCTCCCTGGGAAGACGTCTCAGCACTGCCTGTACTCGAGCCGCTAATTCCTTAGGACTAAAAGGCTTGGTTACATAGTCATCGGCCCCTAAACCCAGGCCTGTTAGTTTGTCTTGGTCGGTGGACCTAGCAGTAAGCATAATTATTGGTACATCGGATTCATGTCTGAGAATACGACAGACCTCAAGTCCATCTATGTCTGGCAGCATAAGGTCAAGGACAATAAGGTCGGGACGACTTTCTCGAGCCAAGCGCATAGCTTCAATACCATCATAAGCAGTTAGAACCTGGTAGCCGTCCCGCGTTAAGTAGAGCTTGACCAACTCCACAGTCTTTATATCGTCATCAACTATCAGAACCTTTTTGCCTGCCATCCCTAGTCTCCTGGCGATTCTTCATACTTCTTATAATCTTATAACAGAAATGTTAAGAAATTAATATGAAGGACTTTCTTTACGTAGATTCTTCTTAATAAATTGTAAAAACTGTAGTCTAGAGTAAACGGGTATTATCCTCGTTGCGCAATAAATCATATGTTGTTGCTACCCTAGCGTTTTTAGATTGACATGATTGTATGGGTGGGCTATAATCACTTCTGGAACGAGATATAAGGCATGGAAATAAAATCATCCCCAGACCCAGACCATAAACGGCTACAAATTGCAATTTTCGTTCGATGGTGGTGGGGCTTGCTTTAATGTAGGTCTTTGATTGAGATGTGGTGCCCCACGTCCCACCGGACGTGGGGCTTTTGTTTGTCATAATATGGCCCAATATTTTCCTGGGAGGCTGCATTGGAAGTTTTGAATGAAGACACCTTCAAGGAGTTGCTGGAAAACAAGCAATACAGGGCATTGCGAGAGAGGCTAGCGAATTTAGAACCCACACATATTGCTGACCTTCTCGCCAGCATATCGATAGACGAAGCAGTGATAGCGTTTCGCCTCCTTCCGAAGAGTCTTGCCATTTCTGTTTTCGATGATATGGATGGAGCGTTTCAGAATCAGCTGCTTGAGGCGTTCAGCGACCAGGCAGCGAGGGATTTCCTTGAAGCAATGCCACCTGATGACCGGACAGAGTTGCTGGATGAGGTACCCGCCAAGGTAGCCCGCAGATTGTTACAGATACTCTCGCCTGACCAGCGCCGTGTCACCGTGCAGTTGCTGGGCTATGATGAAGAAACGGCCGGACGTGAGATGACTCCCCTATTTGTAGACCTGCACAGCTATATGACTGTGACACAGGCTCTGGAAAGGTTCCGACAGCTGGCTATTAACCGGGAGACAGTGTACGAGTGCTATGTCATGGACCGCCGCCGCTATCTTATAGGCACTGTCTCACTTAAAGATTTGGTCATCGCTGACCCGAATGCCAAGGTAAGTGATATCATGAAACCAGACCCGCCCTTTGTATCTACGAACACCGACCGCGAGGACGTAGCCAGGGAACTTCGGGAACATAATCTGCTGGCAATTCCCGTGGTGGATGCAGAACAGCGTCTCGTCGGTACCATCACCTATGACGATGTGGTGGACATCATGGAGCGAGAGGCCACCGAAGATATATATCGCTTTGGTGCGGTACCGGGTACGGAGCGAGGTTACTTTGCCAGCCGTATTTTCAGCGTTGTCCGGCGCCGGACGCCATGGTTATTCCTGCTTATCGCGGTCAGCATGGTTATTGCCCCTATTATTTTCAAGCAAGAAGAATTGCTCGCCGGGGCGTGGATACTGACTGCCTTCATCCCTTTGGTAATTGCCGCCGGCGGAAATGTGGGAGCGCAATCAGCCACTGTCGTTATCCGCGGACTGGCCACCGGGGAGGTGAACCCGAGACGGGCTCGGGCCGTGGTCTTGCGGGAAGTTGGGATAGGCGCTATCATGGGCGTTGCCCTTGGCATTGTTGCCTTGGGCTTGGTTTATGCGTTCGGCCGAAACCTGGAGGCAGCTACCGTGGTGGGCATAACCCTGGTTGGCATCTCAGTAATGGCAACCCTGGTAGGTGGAGCCTTACCATTTATCTTTCGTCGATTAAGGATTGACCCGGCTCTGGTGTCTGCCCCTTTAGTAACTACGGTTCTGGATATATTTGGCGTGTCGCTTTACTTTGGGATTGCGCGGCTGGTACTGTGATTGTAATCAGCCTATCGGGATAAGATAGAGAAGTCTATGGGGGTAAAAGGAAACTCGAAATGACGAATAGACTTGCCGAAGGCCCGAGGAGAAAGTCGAGAATAAAGCGGTTGCAGAAGCTTCGAACAGCGATCGCCGAAAAGGGACTAGATGCTCTCCTGATTTCCCAGCCTGAGAATCTCCGCTACCTTTCAGGATTCACTGGCTCCTCCGGATGGCTACTCATTTCAGAACAGAGTGCTATTTTAGCTATTGACTTTCGTTACGTAGAGCAAGCCAAGGGAGAATCACCAGGTTTTGAAATTACCCAGACTAAGCAACAGTTACGCGACTGGCTTCCTGGTTTAGTATCTGATTTTGGATGGTACAAATTAGGCCTCGAGGCAAATTTTATTTCCTATGAAGGTTATCACAAGCTCAGCGAGGCAATAAAGACCAAACAAGTTAATCTTGAGCTTGTTCCCACCACTGGCATAGTAGAGCAACTTCGCTCCATAAAAGAGCCTGGAGAACTAGGTTCTATCACAAAAGCAATAGAGCTAACCGATGCCGCCTTCGAACAGGCAAGGGCAATAATTCGTCCCGGTATAACGGAAAAGGAAGCAGCCTGGGAGATAGAAAAAATCCTTCGTCAAGAAGGCAGCGAAGGAATACCCTTTGAAATCATTGTGGCTTCAGGCTCAAATGCAGCTTTGCCCCATGCTCGACCTACAGAAAAAACAATCTGCTCCGGTGAACCAGTATTGATTGATATGGGGGCCAGAATCAACGGTTATTGTAGCGACTTTAGTCGCACTTTATTCTTGGGCAAAGCAGACAAAACCTTCCGCGAAATTTATAGCATAGTTCTCAAAGCACAGGCCACTGCCATAGAGAGAATTGAATCAGGTATGGATGCTTCGCAGGCAGACCGTTTCGCTCGAAGTGTTGTTGAACAAGCTGGCTATGGAGATGCCTTTGGACACGGTCTAGGACATGGTGTTGGGCTAGCGGTGCATGAATCCCCCTCGCTCGGTCCCAGTTCTACTGATTCACTTACAGATGGCATGGTTTTTACCATAGAACCGGGAATTTATCTTGCGGGACAAGGTGGTGTTAGGATTGAGGATATGGTGGTTTTGAAAAATGGCAAGGCCAAAGTGCTCACCAAGGGAAAGAAGGATTTGTTATTCTGACAAGGAGCAAAGGGAACGGAGTGACAATTCACTATCGATAACCACGGAGGTTACTAAATGATTGATGCCGGAGAATTGAGAAAGGGAGCCGCCATAGAGCTAAACGGCGAAATATACCAAATTCTGGAATACCAACATGTTAAGATGCAACAAAGGCAACCTGTAGTCAAGTTGAAGCTTCGTGGTGTGCGTAGCGGGAATATCGCCGAGCGGAATTTTCAATCCGGCGATAAAGTTACAACAGTATTTCTAGAGCATCGCCACGTCCAGTACCTTTATAACGATGGCGACCTTTATTACTTCATGGATAACGAAAGTTACGAGCAGGTTATGTTAACTTCAGCTCAAATAGGAGAAGGCACAAATTATTTAAAAGAGGGCCTGATGCTAGAGCTTCTGACCTGCAAGGGGGATACAGTAACCATAGAGCTACCCATTTTGGTAGAGCTTCAAGTTAAGGAGACAGAGCCTGGCTTCAAGGGAGACAGGGCCACTGCGGGCACTAAAGCAGCTAAGCTAGAAACGGGAGTAACCACCCAGGTACCTCTTTTCATTAATACAGGCGATATCATCAGAGTCAATACACGCACCGGGGAATATGTTGAGAAGGCTGGCTAATATTATTTGGCTAGCCTTTCTTTTATCAGCAATGTTGGCTCTTCCCCCCGAAGTTATAACATACTGAGGCTGAACGAATTTAGCTGCAACTTCAAGGAATCTGGTATAATCAGATAACAGGCGAAAGGGCAGATTCTTCACTCGCTCGGAATGACCGATAGACAACAAGACGAATAAGATAATTGATAAAAGCTGATTTACATGTCCATACCTGCTACTCTATTGATTGTCTCACACCTTTGGAGCAAATAGTTGCGCGTTGCCTCGAGCTAGACATAAATTGTATTGCTGTAGCTGACCACAATACCATTGCTGGCGCATTGAAGCTAAGAGAAATTGCCCCGTTTAAAGTAATCATTGCTGAGGAGATCTTAACGCATGTAGGTGAAATAATGGGGCTCTTTCTTAAT
>Ga0209977_10000335_pt1 | contig 18413 bp, 24 predicted proteins | sample SumtaG_2_FD_183113 | JGI IMG/M metagenome (GOLD analysis project Ga0209977, IMG submission 183113) | Deep subsurface microbial communities from Indian Ocean to uncover new lineages of life (NeLLi) - Sumatra_00607 metaG (SPAdes) (version 2) | ecosystem: Environmental > Aquatic > Marine > Oceanic...
ATGGGGTGACCTATTCTATTCCGGCTTTCATTGGTATTTTAAAAACAGGTGCCAAAAAAACAGGAGAACTTACGATGAAGTATGGTCCTGAGCTTGGGAAAAAAATGATTCAGAATCGTAAAAATATAAACAAGACTACGAGGATTGTAAGATTAATGGCTCAAAGTACAGACGCTCAATTGCAAAAGATGGCAATGAATCCAAACTTTGACAACATAAATGAAGGAGAAAAAAGAATAATTGCATATCCTGTAGCTATTGCTACTGCTATATTAGAAGATTATGGTTTCAGAAACTTACTAACACAACAAGGGTTTGTAAATGGTTTAGTAGGAAGAGCTTTATTAAAAACTAATAAAACAACAACAAGTAAAACCTTTGCTGAATTTATTAGAAAAGATTTAAAAAACCTGATGCGTGACCAAGGTAAAGATGCGTGGAAAATTGCAGCAGCTCAAGGTGGATTAGTATTAGGTGCAGGTGCAGCGACTGAATTTGAAACAGGAGCTTTACAAACTGTAGCTGAATTAAGTTCAGAGTATATATATAACTTAGCTAGAGAAAAACTTTTAGGAAAAGATGCAGCGTTTAATACTCCTCAATCAGTAGGAGCATTTTTTAAAGAGGTAGCGTATCAAGGATATCTTGAAGCTCTTGGTGGTAAAGTAATGGCAGTACCTACAGCTATATCTGCTATGGCAAGTAACCCTAACGATTTAGATTTAGTTTCTGACGAAGCTTTTGCGTGGTATCAAGAGATGTTGAAAGACCCCTCATACAAAAAAATGTTTGTTACCAATCTAAAACAAAGAGTAGCTGACCCTAACGACCCACTAACTCAGGCAGGTGCTGATGGTTTATTAGCTAACTATAATCAGATAGAAGCCTTGATGCCATCTATTCCGACTGATTATACAGTTCAACAATCAAGAGTAGCCTTAAACTTATTGTTAGAAAAACAAAACCTAGAGAATAAAATTGATGGTAAAAATAAACAGCTAACCAAAAAAGACCAAGACAGAATAGCTGAAATAAATGAGCAACTTGAAAACATTACAGTTATTGCTGCCCAACAACAAGAAGCTGCTGCAAAAGCAGAGGCAAGTATACCGGAGTTAGGTACAGTTGCAACCCAAACAGAAACAGAAGAAACGGATAGTGATGGAGATATAACTATAGAAGAAAAGCAAGACATTGAAGAAGCTTTTGGAAGTAAAGAAGACCAAACAGGAGTAACAAATAATTTATTCTTTAATAGAAAAGGTAAACCTAAAGGTGCTTTAGATAAGGAACAAACTTCTATGCGTAACAAGGTTATAAATAGAGCCGTGAAAGCAGCTAAGTCATTAGCTAAAAATTTTAAAACTAAAATAGTTTTACACGAATCTTCGGATGAGTTTAATAATGCTACAGGTAGAAAAGGTAGAGGGTTTTACGACTTTGATACTAATACCATTCATATAGATATGAATAAAGCTATTGAAACTACCGTGGCTCATGAAGCTTTTCACGCTATGTTGTTTGAAAGATTAGGCGAAGCCAATATAGCAAAGGCAGTTAACATGCTTACTAAAGGGGTAATGAGTGCTGTAGATAAAAACACAATGCTTTATAAAAAAGCTGACGCATTTGCGAAGCAATATAAAAGCCAAGGAATGACTGTTCAAAACGAGGAGAGATTAGCAGAATTATTTGGTATTATGTCAAGCAACTATCAGCGACTAGAGAGACCTGCGCAAAATGCTATATTAAACTTTTTAAAATCTACAGCTAGAACTTTAGGAATAGATAAGCTAATAGACATTAGTCCTAATATAACTCAAGACGATGCAGCAGTAGTAGATTTACTTAACACTTTGGCAGATAAAGTGGCAATGGGTCAAGAAGTTTTTGTTAATGACTTTAAGGTACTAGAAAAGTCAGAGCCTTATTCTGATAATGGAGTAGCAGCTACAGTAAATCCTAAAGCTAAAGCTGAAAAAGTTCCGGGCAGAGAACAGCAAGTTTATAAAGGAGAGAATGTATCCGACCTACCTACAACTACTCTTAACGATTTTGCTGCGCAACACAATGGAAATATTTATGTAATTAATTCTGATGCTACAGCTTTAGACCCTGAAAAAGATTTACTTGGTGGTTTTGGTTATGCAGCTCTAAAAGATAACAATGAGAATGGTGTAGGGTTTGCATCTGAGAATGCCGGCAAAGCTTTAAGCAATATGAATAAGCTTAAAAATAAATACAAGGCAGGCGATAGGGTTGGTGTGGCAATTATGATACAGACCCCTGATGCTATGTATGGAAATATGTATGGGTCAGAATTTTTATATGATGCATTAGAAGACTTACAAAGAAAAGACCCTGCTGCGTATAAGAAGTATTCTAAAGAGATGGCTTCCTATTCAAACAGTAGAATGGGTGGAGCTCTTTCCCCGGAAGTTCAAGCTATAATTATAGACCCAAGTTCTTTTTCTGAAACTGAATTCACAGACGCTATGAAGAATGAAAGCTTTGATAGAAGAAGATATTATATGCAGGGTATTATACCAAGTTCACCTTCATTAAAAACAAACAAGTCTACTCCTGCCTATAAAAAAGCATTACTTGATAATGGAACTAACACTCAAGACTTTAACTTAGAGTATGGAGATAAAGCATTGCTAGGCGAAACAGTTTTAAAAGAAAACAAGGGAGGATATGTAGTAGGTGGATTTACTTATGTAGTTCCGGAAGACACCAAATCTTTAGTGGAAGAAACACAAGATAAAGGAATCACTCATCCTTTCTTTGTTGGTAAAGTTCCTTCCGAGGCTAACTCAGCAGTAATATTTGATGGACTATATAGCGTGAAGGAATCGTTACAACCTTTTATGCCTGAAACTTTATTGAAGGATAAGACTAAAGAGGTGGAGATTAATGAAAGAGTAATAGAGCAATATCAAGATGATAAGTTTTATAAGCCGGAAGTAAGAAATAAACCTTTATCACAGCGTACTTACACCGACCTTAAAGGTGAGAATAAAGTAGAGTTTAAATATAAGAACAAAGACTTAATGGTAGTAGGGCAGGCTTCAGCGACAAGTTTAATTGCACAATCTAAACCCCCATTATTTGAGCAGATAACTGAAAAAATAATTGCTAAGCCTAGGGGTAGAGAACAACAGCAAGAAGCAGATGGTCAGGTGTTTACTTTTGGAGAAACAAATTATGACATAGATGGTGCCATGAATATAGTTAACACTCAAGAAACTCAGTCTGTAAAATTACCTATGGATATTCTTCCTAAGATGACCTATGCTTTTGTTACAAAGACTGAAGAGGGAATTGAAAATGCAGACCTTAGTCAGCCTGTTATTATTGCTACAACCAAAGATGGTTTGTTGTTAATAGATGGACATCACCGAGTTGAAAAAGCTATTCAAGAAAACACTCCATTAACAGGTAAAATATTAGATGAAGCTCAAACTAAAAAGATTATCTTGAGTCCTAGAGGACGAGAGCAAAAAGATATAGTAGATATAATTGTAGAAGGTAGAACTGAATACAATTTCCGAGATGAACTTATCAAAGATTATTTGGTTAGAGTTAAGGGATATCCTGCAAGTGTAGTTAACAAGCTAATGAATATCGATGTAGATTTATTTAACACTTTACCTAAAACATTTGCCAACATACAGGGTGGTATGGAAGCAGGTGTCAAGTTGTTTAAAAGAGTAAAAGCTTTTGAACAAAAACTTATTAAAGGAAATAAGAGGAGAAAGGTCAAGCTTACAGAACAGCAAATAGCAGACCAAACTATTGAATTCCTAACTCAACAACCTGAATATAAGAACGAAGGTGATGGAACTAAAAATCTAACTACTAAACAAGCTATGCTTCAAGTGGAGTTCCAAAGAGCTGTGGGTACTAGGACAAGTGAAAACGTACAAGAGAAGCTTACTGCTGCTCGTAGAATGGTACAACAAAGAAAGCGTGGTGCTAAAGATTTACAGAAAGCTAAGGCAGCTATAAGAAACTTTATCAGAAAATCTTTACCTGCAGATATATATACTCGTAGTGAAGTGATGAGCCTTATTAGAAAAGTTACTAATGCAAACGAAACAAACCTTGAGAATATATTTGAGGAAGTGTTAGAGTTTGTAAACAAAAAAAATAATGCAAGGCTAGAGAATAAAATTGAAAATATTCTTAACGGTAAGTATGAAACTAAAGTATCAGGCAGAAAGAAGGGGACTAAGATTAGTTTAAATATTAAAGAAAGAATTGAAAAGATTAAACAAGATAGGTTAGGCAAGAATTCCACAGCCAAACAAATAGAGGCTGAGAACGAAGCACTAACTCAAGAGTTTAATAGTATAGCAGCAAAATCTCAAACGACTGAAGGAGATTTTAGCCGTATGGTTGACCTTCAAATTTTAATTAATCTAAACAACTCATTGTTAATGGAGAATACAGATGTCAATAAGACAGGTTCTTTAGATACAGCTCTTGCAGCATTAGAGGAGATGATTGAAATAGGTAGGAGTGAGTTAAAGCAACAGCTTGAAGACCAACATAATAAATATAATGAAGATGCGTCTATCGCTTATGAAGAAGTTACAGGTGAGAAGACAGACTTAGGAGATAAAGGTACTCGTTCCGAAGTGGACCTTAAAAATCAGAAAAGATTAAACGCTAAAAGAAATAAACTTAAAGGGGTATTAAGAAAATTTACAACCAAGCTTAACACAATGGTTACTAAATTCTTTAATGAAGCTGAAGCCTTAGATGGTCTTATGGATTTGATATCTACTTTGCCCGGGGAAATGTTTGGAGGTAGACTGCAGGAGATGGTAACCGGAAGAGTTGATGCGTCTAGTAGAATGTTTAAGAGAAGGATGATGGAACAAGAAGGTATTATATCTAAAAAGTTTGAAGAGTTATATGGGAAAAAATGGAGAAATAAAGTAAGAGATAATAATAAGCCTGCAAAAGAAGCTACTTATTTATTAGACCCTGATGCAGTTGCTAAAGCAGAAAATGATTTTAATACTAATCCAAGTTTAGAAAACAAGCAAGCTTTAGAAAAAGCTCTTCTAGAAAACTCAGTACATCTTAGTCAAAATGAAATGATGTATTACTATAACCTTTACAAAGACCCTGCTAATGCAGGTTCGTTCAAAGCTACTTTTGGAAAAGACTATGTAAGAATTATGGAGGAGATAGAATCTAAAATGGAAGATGAGGTAAAAGAGTTTGCTGATTGGCAAGTAAATGAATTCTACCCTTCGTTGTATGAGCACTATAACAAAACATATAAAGCATTATATAGAACTAATCTTCCTTGGAATAGATTTTATGCAGGGATGATATATAGAAACGACACTCAAGGTAATCCAATTGAACAACAACCTCTTGATATGTTGTCTGACAAATCTATTATGAATACCTCGGTTGGTGCTTCGTCTACTAAGTCTCGAACCCAAAACAATCTTCCTATTAGAAAGATGAACAATATGAATGTAATGGCAACGTACCTAAGAGACATGGAATACTTTGCAGCTTATGGTGAAACCATTAGAGACATATACAAAATGTTTACCAACAAGCAAGTTAAAGATGCTATCGGTGCTATTCATGGAGACTATGTAAACAGATTGATTAGGGATATGATAGGTAAGATAGCTAACAAAGGAGTGAGGGATAACCGAGCAGATAGATTCGTTAACTATATGAACAACCTATTTATATTTTCTAGAATTGGTTTGAACCCAACTGTTATGTTAAAGCAGTTAACATCTATGATTACATATGCAAATGATATCGGCTTTAGGAATTGGTTAAAGTATTCTCTAAAAAATATTCCTCAGATTAAGAAGACGTTTAAAGAAATATCTGAGAACTCTGTTTATATGCAAGACAGAAACCGACAATCGATTACTAGAGTTATTGAGTCTTACACCGAGGATGGAATGACAGAGTTTGTTCCTAATCAGTATTGGGATTTCTATGTAAACTTTATTATGTACTCAACTAAGTTTGGAGATAAGGCAGCTATCTATCTTGGAGGTATGCCTAACTATTTATACTACAAAGACCAAGCATTAAAGCGTGGGTTATCTGAAGAACAAGCACAGAAAGAAGCTATAATTAAATTTGAAAAAGATACCAAGAGAACACAGCAGTCGATGGACTTACAGGATAGAGACTACTACCAAACTGCAGGTGCATTACAAAGAGGTTTGAATATGTTCTTAACTACACCTAAACAATACTTAAGAAAAGAAATTCAATCTACTCGTAATCTTTGGAGAAAGTTAAAAGCTTGGGATAGAAACGCAGGTAAAGGTACACTAGGTGAAAACTTAAGAACCTTTATTACTTATCATTTATTAGCTCCTACTCTATTCCAATATGTTGCGTTAGGTTTACCGGGATTACTTAGACCTGTGCGTCCTGATGATGAAGAAGATTTAATTAGAGCTATGGTTATTGGTAACCTGAATGCTTTGTTTATCGTGGGTGATGCTGTAAATCAAATTGCTGATGTAATACAGCAGAAGCCATACGCAGGTAAGCAAGGTAAAAGTATTGCTCCACTAATGTCTATCGCTAGAATTTCTCAACTTGCAACAAGAGCTTTAAATACTAAAGACCCTGAGAAAAGAGCAGCAAACTTTGCTAAGTTATATATAGAGATAGTAAACACCACAGGTTTACCTGCCACTCAAGTAACTAGGTTTGTAAATAACTTAGAGAAAATGGGTAAGACAGGTGATATAGGTACAGACATTTTAAGATTGTTCAACTTTTCTGATTATGTAATTGAAGGGGGACAAAAAAAGTCTACCAAAAAAACAAAAAGTATAGCTGAACAGAATGCAGAGTATTACAAAGAACAAGAAAGAAAGAAAAGACAAAGCAATAATCTAAACAATAGTGATGTGTTCGCACCAATCAACCAAAGAAATAGAACTCGAACTAGAAGAACAAGAAAAAATGTGTTCGACCCAATACAATAGAGATGCCATTTAAAAAAATAGGAGACAACAAATATCAAAGTCCAAGTGGAAGAACCTTTACTGAGGCACAGGTGCGATTGTATTATGCTACTGATGGGTTTAAAAAATCTCCCAAGAAACCTAGAGGATTAAGACCGGGGAAAAGATATGGTCGTTAGTAGTACCTAAAGTATCGGAGTTTCTTTTGCTTATCATAATATATCATAAGCTCTTGGTCATTAACTGCTCCCTCTCTTGGTTTTCTTCCACCCCACTTAACATATCCATCAAGTTGTGCAGGTTGTCCATACACTATACCATCATCACAAGCCCATATCATTACAGGATTTAAGCGTTTATCACATAGCTTCACAACCTTGCGACACGCAATAGGTAAGGGATAGCAGTTAGCTAAGCTTCGGTATCGTCCCTTTACTTCAGCATAAGCAATAAGATTTTTGTCTTCATCAAAGACCTTATAGTCCACATCGTTAGGTCCTAGCTTTTTATAAGAGCCTTTAAATCTTTTAACAAAATATTCAATAGCTCTCTTTTCTCTTGCTAAATCTTTATCCTTTTCAAATCTCATGTACGAGTAAAATAAATGTAAAGCAATGTAACTATTACCCCTAAGTAGCTAATAAACAAAGCTCTCATTTTATGTTTATATCTATTCTCCATAATGTATTTCTGTATGACATCGTGTGCAGAGAACTACACACTTGCTCATCTCTTTCATTATTTTTTCTTTAGAATACCCTCGGTGTACTGCATCTCCAATAGCAAACACTTTGTTGTTTTGTGCGTGATGAAACTCTAACGCTTTGGTTGTAAAGTTTGGATGGGTTTCTTTGGAGTATCCACATTTGGTGCATTCTAATTCTAATTTAATTTTATCCATCCATGCCTTTCTTTCTTTTCTCCTTTGAGTTTTGTAGGCATGTTTGCATTTTTTACACAGACGAGAAAGATATTCTACTCCCTGACTGTTATACTTACCTGAACCATAAAAAGAGGTTGTAGGTTTTTTCTTTAAACACTTCAAACACTTTTTATATTTCATCCTGAATAGACTCGCTAAGAGCCTTTAATCTTTCTTGCATTCTTGCAATAGCAAGTTTAGTATCTCCATATTCTCGGTCACACAATGACTCATATATGATTACATTATCAGAGTGGAGGTCATTCATCAAGGTGTTGATGTATGTTATTCTCTCCTGCTCTAATGCTGTCATCATAATCTCTAATCCATATAGTGTAAGAACTCATCACCGAGTTTCTTATCTATAGTTCTAATTAAACGATAAATTTTGCGTGAATATTTTTTTACTTCTTCTCTTTCTGCTTTCGAAGAATCACTACCTAGATTGGTGTATTGTTGGCAATCAATTCTGAGAAGCTCATCAAGCTTTCTGCGACTGCTCCAAGATTTGAAATCAATAATCTTGTCAATATCTTTAATGGTGTATTCCATAGCGATGTCTAATTTATTAATATTTTTTTAATAAATCTAGCTCTTCTATAGTTTTTTTTAACTCTTCATTCTCTTGAGTCAACTCTTCATTGTGTTTAATTAGCATATCATATTGTGAATCTAGGGTTATATATGCTTTCAATAACTCTCTTCTTGTGTAGTCCATAAGAGGTGAGTGATGGTTTTCAAAAAGACTTAAGCACGACTTATACTTGAGGTTTAATTCTTCATCTTGTTTCAAATAAGAAGGAGCATTTTTAAGCAAGTATACTATAGTAGCGTGGTTTTTATTTATAGATTCAGCTATTCTAACTAGCCCTGTTCCTCTGTTCCTTAATATATAACTATATACTAAGCGAGCATTCACTAGATTCATTGTGCGTTTTTTATCTAGGATGTCGACATCAAATTCGTTGTCAACTATTTTCTTTAGGTATCTTATCTGTGCGTCTGTTATCATACATATTTAATTTAATTGCTTTGTTTTCATTATAATAATCTAAGTAGTCATCTACTTCTATTTGATGTAGGTCTAAAAATACAGGAGCTACATCTTCCGAGTGAATATATTCTACAAGGAAATACATTGGGTGGTGTGAAGCTGTTGTTACTACAGCTACCTGTTGCTCCCAAAAATCTAGTTCAGGTAAATCAGAAGCAGCTCGGTCTATTTGCTTAGCTATATCAAAGCCAACCTCAGTAGGAAGGTCTCTAATCTTATCAACAAAGTAATCATCTACCTCGTAGTGTTTAACTTCCCCTATATACTTCTGTCTTAGCATAGTCTTTTAATTCTTTTATTCTATATTTCTGAAGTTCGGACAGCTTACCGTTCTTCCTTTTACATTCTACAAATAAAACCTCTGAGTCTTTTGGTATTGCTATCAAGTCAGGTATTCCGTTCTTGTTAGTCACAGTTAGTTTTATCACATAGTATCCTTCACTCTCAAGTTCCTTAATTCTTTTCCTTTGTATCTGCTGTTCGGTCATTATTATAGTCAATTAAAAATCCAACGGCTACTATAATGTTCATAGCTATAGAACTTAATAGCTCGTAGAGGTCATGAAAATCATGGATGGATAAGTGTATATGACCAACAACCCAAAAAGGAATCGCTAAGTTTTGGCTAATCCAAACCAATAGAAACTTGATAAACCTCATATTACAAAGATAACAAATCCTTCTTGAAGTGATTTACTGTATAGTCTTTCTTCTTAATTACTGTCTTATATATCTCATTCTCAATTCCATCTTCAGCAAAAATCCAATAGACATTATTCTTTAATCTCTCCTTGGTTGTCATCCTGTCTCTTGATTGCCAATAGGAGGTCGCTGAGAAATCTATGTTATAATAAACAAGACATTCAGCTTGGGATAAACTAATCCCTTCCCTCCCACTAACAATCTGAAGAGCAATACACTTGTCCGTTGAATTAAATTCATCTAGCTCTGTCGTTAAAGTACCACTAAAAACTTCCTTCAAAGCTTTTAATTCTTGACGGAACTTATAGAATATTGCTATCTTCTTTCCTTTAAAATGTTCTTTAATAAAATTTGCTTTACTTAAATCTAGCGTAGTAGCATTGTTAGATTCAAATATAATAGTCCCTGAATATAGTTGGTGTAATTTATTCATCAGCTTAGCAGGGGTATCGCCTAATATAATTTCTTCTTTACCCTCAACGATGTGGTGTCGCTTTAATCTCTTAGCTACTTGATAAGTAGAGTCATCCATCTTAACCTTCAATACTTGCTCAGTTGTTTGAACCTTAAACCCTGCTTCCTTCTGTGTATATTTTATGGTATAGGGTTCCATTGTTCGCAACACACTTGTCTTCGCATTACTATAATCATTTATATATAAAGAGTTAATCTTCTTTCGTGTTACTTTTACATAGTCAGTAGCAAAAGCGTAGAAGTTTTTGAAATGATTAAAAGGATTAGCAGGTATGCCATACACCTGATGATACATTTGGCTGTAGCTTTCAGGAGTTGGAGTTCCTGACATCAAGCAGACTGCACAATTATATTTATTAATAAACTCTTTAACTGCCTTAGCTCTCTTACTTGGTTTAGGAAAAGCTCCTAAGCCGTGTGCTTCATCAAGTATCAAGAAGTCACATCGGTTAAGATAAAGCTTATGCATAGACTCATAGTTGATTACATCAAACTTAAAGTTAGGATTAAGTAATTCATAATCTTTAACAATAGATGAGATAGCTTTTTTCTTGGTAAGAAAAACTACATTCCTAAAGGCACATGCTTGAGCTGTACCCAATGCAGTTAGAGTCTTCCCTGTTCTCACTTCCATAGCGAGATAAACAAATCTATACTTGTGTAGGACTTCTCGTGCCTTATTAATTATTCGTGTTTGGTATGGTCTCCAATTTATTTTCATAGTGTTTTATAGTGTTTATTATTTTGTCTCTTACTTCGTCATCTGCCTCTGTGTTAAAAATAAATTTATGTGTTACAATTGCTTTCTTACCCCTGCCTGATTTAACTTCTGTTGTTTTAAACATAACCTTCTTTAATATCTTTGCCTGTTGCAGACACTCATAATCGTTATATCCTTTTCCTTCAAAGTTTATCAATGTTGTCATCTATATATTTTATTATTCTAATACACTTCTCGTACTCTTCTACTTCAGCAAAGTATTCTCTCAACCCATCAAGAATATCTTTCGTAACAGGTTCGGCAGGGTGATGAATAAAATATCCATCGTCACTCATTACTATATCCTTCGCTTCTTTATCATTAATTATTACATCATAAGAATTTCTGTGGGCTACGTCAACGTATTCTTCAAGGTTCATATTAGTTTAGTTTGTGTGTTAAGTTCGTCTTGTCTTTTTAATCTTATCCATCTTCCGTGTTCATCTCTTCCTTCATCAGGTGCTCCACCTGTTTGATAATGTGCGTATGAAACCATCCATTTATTAAACCTAATCCTTGATATAGTTAACTTAGCTTTAGGTGCGTAGTCAGGGTACTGTTCTATGAAATCATAGTAGCAATCCTGTAAGTTAATCTTATTGTCCACTCGCAGTTTATCGTTTGCTATCGAACCATTAATAACTCCACACCATTCTATGAAATCATGACAGGTCTCAGCCGATAGCTGTCTAATCTTTAAATTTACGAATTTACTTTTAACTAATCCTTTCGCTAGATATAACTGCAAACAACTAATCATATAGTTGTCAAACTTACACCACTCTCCATCATCCCAATCACCAAACATTAACTTTTCGAATTCATCTAAAGGGGTGTAACTTTTATTGTAATGTTGGTGTAACTCTAGCTCCCACTTCCTTCGAGCAAAAGAATTACCTGCTCCTTTAATTGCATAGTTAGTTGTGATTGCAATCTTAGGAGACTTACTAAAAGGAATTTTAATTGCATCTTTATTTTTCTTTTCTAAGGTCAGACCTTCAGTCACTACCGAGAACAACCTTTCAAAGTCAAATGCTTTTTTCACATCATCGAATACTAGAATCTGCGTGTCTGCTGAAACCAATTGATAAGCGAAGCTTCTCTCAAAGAAAAAAGATTTCCCATCTATAGTAACTACCTTCTTCATCTGAGCTAATGCGTTCATAAATATCCCCTTCCCTGTTCCACCTTCAGGGTTGTCCGAGATAACCTCATCATTTAATATAACAGCAGGACAATAGCTCAGGTTCTTGTGACCCTGCATTAAGAAACCAATAGTTGATTCCATCGACTTGACTCTGTCATCTTCTCGTTTACATATGTTAGATACAAATTGTTTGTAGTCTGCTGTCTCAAAATCACAAACATTAAAGTTTCTATTTATCACATGGTCTTTCCAAACGTACCCACCTAAATCTAGATAGTCAAGTAAGTCTAATGAATCTTTAGTAATCTTTACTGCACAATTTTTAAAGTATAAATAAGAGGTGTTCTTGGTATCTTCTATAAAGTATATATCTATAGTAGATAACATCGATAAGAACTCATCCTTAAAGAACCTTGTGTTATCAGCAAAGTAGTTGTAGATACTCGCATCATCTAGCTGAAACAAATGATTCAATACAAAGTCTTTGATTTGTTTCTCATCAGTATGGTCGATGAGGTTATTAGTTACCTTAACAAACACATAGTTCTTACTGCCTTCAGGACAATACTTATAGAACCCATTGTCCTCTAAGAATTGTTTGAATAAGATGTGAACTATTTTGATTACACCCTTGTCACTCTTTGACCAAAACTTCTGCTCTTTGTTTTCTTCGTCAACTCTTTGTAAGACTGCGTCAATTACATTTGCTTCCACTTCAGTATCTAATAACTGACTCTTGATTTCTTTTTTCGAAACCCCTCGTCTGAGCTTAAGCTTGATGGTATTTATTCTTTCGTCATCCTCATAGTATTTCGTCCCAAAGTTTTGAGTTTGTGCATAGGCAGAATCTATAGTTCGTTGTATCTCATTGAGACCAAAGTCTTTGGTTTGATAATTACTTAACACATAACTAGCAAGAGATTTGTTAACTCCAAAGTCATTGAATGCTGAAGCCAAAACAAATGTATTATTGTTTCGCTGACCTTCATCCATAGGATACTTCTTTACCCACCACTTCGTAAGTATATCTACAATCTTATTCTCATCTGTTATTGGTATCGTGGGAAGGTCACGCAAGGAATGTTTCTCTTGGTATTCCTTTTCTTCAATCTTATCCCACTCACTTGAGTTCTCGTTTATATATATAAGAGGGTCATAACTTTCGTAGCAAACCCTTGAAATGTTTTTGCATGTCTCATCAAACCTTGGGTTATCAAAGTGTTTTGATAAAGCATTAAAGTAATTGATGTGGTTCTCTGCATCCTTTGGTATCTTTACTAATACCTTTAAGCCAAGACCTGAAGGAGAAATAAATACCGAGTAAACAAAATTATTCTTGGTGAGGTTCTCTTTATCTTGTAGTAAGTCTTTGTTCTTTTCGTACCCATCAAAGTCAAGACATATAATTCCTGTGTGTTCTTGGATTGATGAGTCGTTTCGTTTATTAAATATACCTGAGAAACATATAGCAGGTAAACTCTTCTTTAATTCGTTTCGTTCTGCCTTTCTTTTCTCAGCTCTGATTTGTTTAACAAGCTCCTTAGTTGAGCCGTCTTTAATTCTTTTAAGTATGTGCTTGACAGGTCTATGAAATGGTGTGTCTGTCTCTTTTATGTTTTTGAATATAGTAATTTTCTGCTCTGATGTCATATTTTAGTGGTTCTCCTGCTGACTTTCTGTCAACTTTCTGTTAAGTTTAGTCTTGATTATCAGTCACTTGTATACTTTGTTAACTTTTTAGCCCTCGTATACAAGAATAAAATAAAAATAAATAAAAAAAGGGAGAGGAAAAAACCCCTCCCTATTTTTTTTAGAACGGAAGGTCTGCCTTCTCTTCTTTTGTTTCATTAGATTTAGGTACAAAAGTATCTAACTCCAAGTAGTAGTTACCACTCTTTGCTTGATTACAATTTAGATTAACCCATCCACCTTTCTGATGTTTCTTCAGAAAAGAAATAGCGTCATCTACTTTCACACTAATTCTTCCGACAACGAAGTCAGGAGCGTTCTCTCTCTTCTTGAAAGAGAATCCGTCAGCAAAGATTTTTTCTTCAGTCTGTGCCATAGTCTATAGTTTTTAATTTTAATATTGTGTTCCATTAATTTACTTGTTAATACTATAAACTTGTTATAGTCTTCGACACTATTGAATTCCAATGGAACTTGAAGAACCAAATGTGTCTGTTTTCTTTTTATCTTACTAGCTACCCATTTATATGGTACCCTTAAGATAGTGTAGCTCAATATCTTTTGTTCTATTCTCTCCAAAGAAAGTCTTATAAACTTCAAGAGCTTGCTCCACTTTGTACTTACCTCTCTCGTAACTCTCTTCAGATAACTCATACATTCCCAATACTTGAGTTGACTTGTCAATAACAAGGAAGAGAATTGGTTTCCCAAAGAGTTCACGATATATATAACCTTGTGAATCATAATTATAATTATAAACGCTGTTCTTAAATTTAGTGATGTCCCCACTTGTCTTCAGGTCTATCACATAATCTTTATGTACGATGTCAGCTTTACCTTTCCATAAAGCTCCACCCTCGTACTCACCTATGTTCTTTACATTAGGTACTTCATATGTGTTATCTCCATGCTGAATCAAATCATAGAAGTCCATGTTACCTAACATAGTTTCACACCACTCATCCACCATTTCCTGTTCAGGTTTAAGCATTGCAAAGGGAATCAAATGCTCAGCACAAAATTCCTTGTATGCTTTTGAGTTTCTGCTACTCACATTAGCTATTAAATAATCCCCTAGCTTTTCAGGTTCTAACATCTTGCAATGAAAATACCTACCCATAATAAAATTTTTATTATCAGGTTGAGGAATCCCATACTGCTGAGGGTTCTTAAGTAATGTGCCGATATCTGAATTGGATAAGAATTGTTTTCCAATCCCTGTGTAATATTCGGTATCAGATTTAAGTAAGTTAATTACTTTTTTAGTTACCTTTTTCTCCATCTTGTAGTGTCTTTTTTATTGTGTTCTTTACCTTAGTTGTAACATTATATTTCTTACCTATGTTTTTCACAATCCACTCAAGACCTTTACTCTTGTTGGCTACTACATACTTAAGAACGTCTATCATCTTCTCATCATTCAAATCCATTAATACGTCTTTAGTGGATGCAGTATCTTGATTTGCTATTGCATTCTGCACTTCTTCAGCCGAAGCAACTGAGGTATCAAGTCCGATTCCAAAGTTGGCTAACGCCCTGCCCCAAGCTGAAGTCTCGCAGTTCTCTACATAAGATGTCTTGTTAATGAATGTACTTCCTTTCTCTTCCTCAGCCATACCTGAAGCAATAACCCTACCATCTTCATTGATAATAGAAGCGAGAATAAGAATTGATTTGTCTGTCTTCTCTAACACTTCTGATGTTAAAGAATAATTTGGGTATGTACTTCTGAAGTAACGAAGTCTCTCGTGTACTTCCACATACTCTTTTCCTTTAATGTTTACTGATTTTAATTTTGCCATATCTATTTTATTTGATTTAATTTTTCACTTATATTATTATACTTGCTGAGTAATCTTACTCTTGCATTCTTTAACGATTTGATTTGCTTGGGATTTCTTTTGCCATTTACTTCGTTTCTCATTGACTCTTCAACTTTATTTAACTTGAATCTATAGTTGGTTAACGCTGTTTGGTAAACCCCATACCTCCATCCTCGTTCTAAGAACGGCTCAAGGTTGGCTACTTCCGTGTAGAAATCTCCACCTCTTGATGTGTTCCAAATGGTTACGCTATCGGTATCGTGGTCGTAAACTATCTTGACTCCGAATACCATGCGTGCTTCGTATGAACCTCCATTAAGTCCTGACGCATAAGAATCTTTCTTAGCTTCCGTCCATACATCTTTCAAGGTTAGTTTATCTGTCATTGAATTGATTAATAACCTTTTGATAATCTCCGTCTTCATCAATTGCTTTCTGAACACTTTGAATTCCGTGAATGATACTCGAGTGACCGATACTATAACCTCTTTGTTCCATATAGTCCTGAATATACTTCAACTTCATAGGTCGATAGTAGCAAAGATAGTAAAGTAAATGTCTAGCATCTACTATTCCTCTCTCTTTTGTCTTCTCAAATATCTGTTCTTCCTCTATATTATATAGGAGAGCTACCCCTTTAACATAGTCATTAAAAATATTTAATTTCATTTGTCTTTCTTTTTATTTAACTCCTCTTTTATAACTTGAACTTTATACAAGATGAGATACCCAATGATATCGTCAATGGTATCCTCTGTCTTGTCGGTCAGTCCTTTGTTTTTAACTCTGCTTAACTTGTCATCAAGTCTTGCGAGTATACCTTCTCGTGCTGACAGCTTACTAAAAATCTGAGGGGGATTGTTAGCTGTGTCACCATACGCTTTATTCTTTTCAAGCAATAGCATAACTACATCTCGTGCTACCTCTTTAATTAAGTCCTCTGTGTTTTTATAATTATGTCCTATCTTAACCATTATTAAATTGTTTTACTACATCGGACAGCTTCACATACCAATGCCCATTCCTCAATACTCTCTCACATTTCTCCCACAAGGATGGTTGGGTTGTTATATATCCTAACTCCATAGCAACAGGAAGATTAAGATTGATTGCTTCGTGAAGCTCGTCCAAACTTTCGATTAAACTTTCAGACTCGTCCTCATATATAACATATAAAGGAATGCTGTCTGTCTCAAATATCTTGTCAGCTTTATCGGTGACTATCCACCAACTAAAGTTATCTTTTGTGGTATATAATCTACTCATTGTCCTGTTGTTTTTTTTGTATATCTTTCTTGCTTGCTCCCTCCATTTTCATTCTTAGAATTTCATCAGGATACATATCAACAGGAATGTCAAGACCTTCATCATCTTTCTCAGGGTTAAACATCCAAGCTACTGAATCATCCATCACCCTATATGTCTCTTCAGTTAATTGCTCGTTAGATAATGTATGGTCTAGCACTTCAAGACACTCATCTTTAGTTAGGTTTAGGTGTGGATGACTCTGTGTAACATCATCTATGTGCCATAAGTTTCTTGTTGCATATCCACATTCTTCAAGAACTTTCATTGCTGTTTGAATAACTTCCTGTGGGTGTTTTATTTCTTTAGCCATAATATATTTAATTAGATAATACTGATTGATGTGTATGAACAAACGACTTTAGCAGATATGGATTCCCATCATCGTTACCTCCTATGCTCCAAGTTTTAAGCTGTGACATCGTGTAATCTCTGTCATAAGTTTTCCAATCATAGATGCGTAGGATATAAACCTTGTCACCATCGTTCACTTCAATCGCCCATTCCATTTGCACTTTGAAATCTCCACTCTCTCTATTCCAAGTGGGTTGTCCAAAGAGGTCAATTAATTCTTGGTAGCATACATTGTTTAATGAACCTACCTTCCAACTGCCACCATCGAAATACATTTCGTCTTTCTCTAGTGTTCTGAAGGTCGCCCCTTCATAAGATAATAATTTTGTCATAGTGTTTTAATTTTAAGTTCGACAATATTACGAAAAGAAATCGACAATTCCTAATCATTTCGTAATTATTTTTTAACATCAAATATAGAATGCTCTTCTATATCTGTTAGCTTTAGCTTGAACAATCTATCTTCTATTCGGTAGAATAATTCCTGACCTAAAGCTGTGCTTTGTGTGTGTGTTCCGTGGTCTATTATATATTTATCATATAGCTCTGTTCCTTCAAGCTCTAACATCAACTCGAAAAACAAATCGGATGCACACTCGCTAAGCTCTTCAGCTATATCGCTGTTAGTGTATTGTAGATTTTTCATAGGTGACCTCCTGTATTTAATTCTTCACACTCGAATCTCCATTCGCTTGTATCTAATTCATCTACCATTCCCCTGTAGTCATCTACTCCACTTCCATATTCATACTCTGCTTCACTCATAGCTTTATCTATCTGCTCATCATAAAGGTGGCAGTTATATTGTAGGTAATCAAGGATGTCCATTCCTTTTCTATCAAGAATGAAATGTTCCAAGTCATCCTTGTCTACCTCTATTTCTACCTCAGCAAATTTGTGGTAGACACTTCGGTTTTGAATTTTTACTTTCATTATTTATAAAGTTTAATTGATTTATATTCTATATTAAAGTCAGATAATTTTTCTTGTTGGTCTTCATCCCTAGTAGAATTGTTATCGACTATCCACTTGTCAACATCATTTGTAATGTCAACTATATACGTCCTGCCATTGCCTTCGGTATATCTTATTATTGCTAGTTCCATATTATTCAAAGTATTTATCTATTATCATCATGGCATCTCGAACAACCAAATCTCTGTCGTCCTCACCATACATAACTATCTCTCTTAGTTCATCGGC
>Ga0209977_10000336_pt1 | contig 18295 bp, 18 predicted proteins | sample SumtaG_2_FD_183113 | JGI IMG/M metagenome (GOLD analysis project Ga0209977, IMG submission 183113) | Deep subsurface microbial communities from Indian Ocean to uncover new lineages of life (NeLLi) - Sumatra_00607 metaG (SPAdes) (version 2) | ecosystem: Environmental > Aquatic > Marine > Oceanic...
GATTTCAGCGTATGTGATTGTCAAAGCAGTCGCGCAAGCACTTTTTAAAGGTTAAGTTGATGCGAATTAATTTAATTAAATCAAGTTGGGGAGTGAAACTTATTGCCTTGGTGATTCTGATGGTTCCCGGGTTAGTGCATGCCGCAAGTGTTTATGAGGGACTTTTGGCAGCAGTTGGTATTTCGGGGGGCTTAAATATCTTTGGTAATATTTTTGGCGCTCCGAACGTTGGCGAAGTTGCCTTAAATGTGGTAAAATTTATTCTCGGGATTACGGGTGTAGCCGCTTTACTTGCAATCATTATTGGTGGCTTGCGTTACGTGATGTCGGGGGGGAACGAGGAACGGATAGAAGGAGCAAAGAAAACCCTAACTTATGCGATTATTGGCTTTGTGGTGATTATTCTGGCATATACGATTTTGACCTTAATTGATAGAATTTTTCTTCATTAATTATTAAATAATTAAATCCTTAGGAAGGAAGGTAAACAAATGAAAACTCTCAAGAAAATTGCGGTTGGTTTAACTGTTTTGGGGTTGGCACTTTTGGTGACTGCTCCAGCAATGGCAGTTGAGATCCCAACTGTACCCGGGATTTCTGCTGAAGAAGATGCTCCAGCGTTAATTATTAGTGTGATTCAATGGGTCTTGATTTTTGTTGGATCCTTGGCGCTTTTGTTCTTAATTATCGCAGGACTAATGTACATTACTTCTACCGGTAATGAAGAGCGTACTGCGGCAGCAAAGAAAACAATGATTTATGCGATTGTTGGTTTGGCAATTGCGTTGATTTCTTATGTTGTCTTGGCCTGGGTTAATAATACTCTCTTAAGCTAAGTAATTTAGTCGATAGTTTTAAACTGAGAAGGGCAGGTAACCTGTGCGGTACCTGTCCTTTTGATTTGTGTTAAACTAGAATTGTTATGAAGAAAGTAATCCCTCACAAAATTTTGCCGGCCACTTTCTTTTTTCTGGTAGCAATTCTCCAATTTATCTACCTGATTTTTCTTTTCAGGATAGCGTTTTTGGTTGGTTGGCCCTGGTGGATCGCGCTCCTGGTTATTATTCAAACTCTCTTGATTTTACTCTTTAATCTCCTGATTGGGTTTGTTTATCTTCTGCGGGAGGAGTTTAAGGTTCAGGCGAAGGGGTTTTTAGAGCGCTATTTCCCACTTCTGGTTGTTTTAGCTTTTCTCTTTTTTAACTTCTGGAACGGCTTGAGTAAGGTTTTTGGCGAGAAGCTTTTTATTCTCGGATCAGTTATAAGTATCTTGGGGCTTACGCTTGCAATTACTTCGCTTTTTTATCTCTGGAGATCTTTTAGTATGATGATTGAAGTCCGAACTTTAGTGACAAAGGGACCTTATCGATTGATTCGCCACCCTCTTTATCTGGGAGAAACTCTTGGTTTGTTGGGGATGACCTTGGTGCGCTTTCATTGGTCAAAGTTGATTATTTTTGGTTTGCTTTTAGGGTTAGTCGTCTTCCGGGCACTAAGAGAGGAGAAGAAACTCCCGGAAACTATCCCTGCTTACCGCCGCTATCAGAAAAAAACGGGTTTTCTCTGGCCGAAGATTGGGTAATCTTTACCTTGCTAAGCTGTTCTCTGTTACCTGTTTTCCCTTGACAGAGGGCGGTTTTTTTGATATAATGAAGTAACACAGGACAATCTTAAAAGACTGAAATCGAGAGGTAAAAACTAGTAAAAATAGCTACTGGGACGCTGTAAATCGCGTCTATCTGCTACTGGTTGAATAGCCTATTCTTACGATAAAAATAAAACAAATATCAAAATGAAAAAGCGCTTATTTAAAGGAAAAACAAGAGAGCATTCTTTTTGGCGTAGGAAAACGACCACTCGCATCGTAATGTTTGCGGTGGTTTTTATTTTGCTTGGTCCGATTACACTCCAAGCGGAACCTGCTCATGCTCTTAGCTTGGATTTTGGGGATCTGGCAAGCGGAGCCTTGGACAGTGCTTTTAGCGGAGCAACAGACTACGCGGCTGGTTCGGTCTTCGGTTATATCACTAGCAAATTGGGTCCTGGATTTAGTAGTCTTGTGGATCAGAGACAACGCTGGCAGGGTTTGTACGATCCGGCGATGACGGAGTTTATGAGTGGGATGGATAAAGATTGGTTGACGGGACTGCCAGGATTTTTTACAGTTAGCGTCTTTTATCCTAAGGCGGCATTGGATGCTTTTGTAGGGAGTGGTGAACAGCAGAGCTTTCAGGAAGCAGGAGATTATACTGGTTTGGTGAGAAATGCCGAGAACGTTTCTGGTTATATTCGGAACCAAAGTGCTGCCCAAACGACTTATCAAGAAGCCCAGCAAGATTTTGAACAGGCAACAGAGTCAGAAGGGATTAATCTTTTAGGCCCAGATAGCCAGATAGCGAAAGATATCACAGCTTCTCAGGCACTTGATAGTGCAGCAGCAGCAGCAGTCGCTGGGGGAGGTGGAGAAGGAGGAACTCTTGGGACTATTGAGGGTATTGCAAGGATTGTGGGTACGGCAATAACGGTTCTTGGGGCTTTGGGAATTTAACTTAGGTTATAAATAAATTATGAAGCTTGATTGGAAAAAAATTGTTGTGATCGGAGTTGCAATCTGTTTGGTGTTTGGGTTGTTTGGTGACTCTGTTTCGGCAGCGGATGAGAGTAAAGAAGTTAAGGAAGGAGGGCTCGTCTTCAGATATAGAAATGTTCCTACTCTTGATGACGCTGTCAGGGAGGCTTCAGATTTGTCACTCCTTGAAGAATTCTACAGGCTGGGGGGAGTTAGTAAAAAAACTATCACTAAAGGTGATTATGAAGGGACTGAGATTCTTGTGAATAGAGCGGGGCAGTTGTGTACTTATGAGCTTGTAAAATTCCCCCCTCCCCCGATGTATATAATTCACCGTCTAACGGTTGGGGAGGATAATAAGACGGCAATGCTTGAGGATGGCAAGGTTAGACTGAAATATGCAAAAAGAGATGTAGTAGCGGATCCTGAGAAGATGATATCAAATGTCGCGGATGACATTGTGAGTAATATAATGAAAGGTTTAAGTGTTATTCTTGCAACAGGCCAACTTAGTGTCACTCTTTTCTTACAATGGGTGATGGTTGGATTAGATATGCTTCTGAATGCGGGAAATATTTTAAAGAACGATGGTGTTCAACAGGGCTGGACAGAAGTACGCAATCTTTGTAATATGTTCTTTATTTTAATTTTGCTTGCAATTGCCTTTATGACTGTGTTTATGGGCGTTGAGAGTAGTTCTTATAGTGTGAAAAGAGCTTTGCCGATGTTAATCATTGCAATCCTGATGATTAATTTTAGTTTTTTCATTTGCAAGGTGATAATCGAGGGGGCGGATATCGCCTCACGGAGCTTTGTTGGTGAAGAAGAAGCGGGGGTTTTGGGTGATATTATGGGAGTGAAAAAAATGGGGAACATCTCAGTCCCAAGTAGGGGCGAGTATGGAGAAGCGCTTGAAAACATTTTTGGAGTATCGGATGATTCTAAGCAGTAATTTTAGTTATTAGCGAGGGTTTAGTTAATATAATTAACGGGTGCGACTAATTTAAACTTCAATGTCTTCTGCTAAAGTGAAAAAATCGAGACTATTGCTATCCCTATTTGGTTTAGGGTTGGCTTTATTTTTATTAGTTAAGCCGGGATTTATTTTTGCTGCAGTGAGCATTGATGAAGCTACACAAGCGAAGCAATGGATTTTACGCTACATGGATTCAGCCACTACTCAGCAAAAGAATGAAGTTTATAGTATCTATAGTTCTATGGATTCCAATAAGTCCTATACCAAGGATGAACTTAAAGGAATGATTGATGGGATGACAACAATTGACTCCAAAACTAAAAATGACGTGAAATATGCCCTTGATCTTGCTGCAAGTGAGTCAGGACAGAACACTATTACCAAAAGTCAGATGCAGAGTTTATTTAATTTGGCAACATACTCCGGTGAATCTTCAGATAGTGATACAATTTCCGGCCAAGTAGAATCCACTACAGGGTCAGAAATTGATGAGGTGACCTGGGAGTTGTTGGTTGCCCAATGTGTCACAATGGTCTTCCTCGTTGTTGCTTTTTACGTTTATTTGATTGTTGATATAGTGCTGGTTGGCAGGGTAGTTATGATTGCTATCTTGGCAGTTCTGTCCCCTCTTCCCTTTATTCTGATGATTCTCCCAGCAACCAGAAAATATGCTCAAATGTGGTGGCAGAAGTTTATTAAATGGGCACTTGTTGGGGTATTGATTACTTTCTTTCTCTGGCTGGTTCCTAAGATTTTAGCGACCAAGAATACCATGGGCCACTGGGAAACTAAGAAAGTTACCGCAATTCTACCTGATCTTGGCGTTACTGGTGCAGCCACTGGAACAGGATGGAATCCTTTTGCAGAACTCAATGTTATCTACCCGAAACTCTTGGGAGGTAATATGAGTGGAGCAGATTTTATGGAAGGATTCATCACCTTCCTTTTAGCAGTTGGCTTCATGATTGCGGCGGCTTGGGTGGCAGTTACTTTGGGTGGGACGGCAGGGAAGATTGCGTTGAGTATTCCAAAACTTGCGAAGAATGTAGCTAAAAGAGCAGGTAAAAGAGTTGGCAAAGAGGCGTGGAAAGCTTCTGGTGTTCCTGGTGGTGCCAAACAAATGTGGGGTGAAAAGATGGCTCCTGGGCGCAAGACCAGAGAAGCTAAAGTTGCAGAAGCTTTGGGTGTGAGAGGTGCCAAGGCAAGAGATTTCTCTGAGAGAACAAGGAAATTTCAGGATGAAATTAAGGAAACAGGGGCTACTGCGGAACAGTCCAGGGAAATTCTTGCTCAAGGCTGGTTGCCTGACGGAACAAAACTCGATAAGTATGGTGCAGTTGCACACCTTGTTAATACTGCATCTGACATTGAGAATTATGAGGATTATGTAGCGGCCCAGAATAGGATTGAGAATCTTGGTGGAGGTGAGATTGAGCTTGAACAATTGAGACAAGGTGCTGACCCATTTGTGCGATATAACATGGTAAATCCCGAGAGTCGTCAGGAATTTAGGGATGATCTCTTGAAAGGTAAGGTCAAGGTCGATGACCTTAAGAACAGCCGTGCTCTGGAAGATGCACGTACGGTTGCCTTGGTTTCTGAGAAATTTGGTCCAGGTGCGATTAAAAAGCTAGAAACCCCAGTTAATAAAAATGTACTTAAGAGAACACTTAATAATCTTGTTACGGGTCAATCAATTTATGGGAATCGTATAACAGGTAAAACAAGAGCTGCAGCTGCATTAGTTACAGAAAATGTTGAGAAATCCTTCAAGATTGCTGGCACAGATAGATTTGCTACTGGTTCCCTAAGAGATTTCATTACTAAGACAACAGATCCTATAGCTCTTGGTAAACTTAAGGTTTCAGCAGGAGTTGCTGATCAGTTTCATAAACATCTTACACCTAACCAACTCGAAGCTTTGAACGCAGACAGTTTTGGTAATGTTTCCAGAGTAATTAAGAGAGATATGGATAAGTTAAAAGATCTTCATAAGGTTAAAGAGTTAGAGGATCTAGCGCCAGAGAATCTTAAGGGTACGGGTTATAGTTTTGACTTATTTAATTACATTAAAAAGAATAAAGGAAAATTTAACTTAAGATAATGCAATACCCTATCCCTCAAAACGTGGACATTGAAGACAAACTAATCGGCCCCTTAACGTTGAAACAATTCTTGTACCTCCTGGGCGGAGGGATCTTGGAGTTCCTTTGGTTTTCAGTGTTTGACATGGAACTTTTTATTCTGATTTCAATCCCTACGGTAGGATTAGCAGCGGCACTTGCATTTGTAAAGATTTATGACAAGCCTTTTATAGAATTCCTCCTCGTAATGGCACACTTTGTCGTCACTTCCAGACGGAGAGTTTGGAAAAGAGTCCCCGGTGCTTTAACTACTCAAAGTACTAAAGATCAAGGAGTAAAAACAAAACACAAAGAAGAAGAAAGTCGTTTGCGTGAACTAGCTAAGGAAAAGCAAATCAGAATGCGCAACTTAAGTGATTTGGCAGTGGTCTTGGATACCGTCGGGGGGTTAGAGAAATCAAAAAATGAGTAATAATTAATGGGTAATGAGTAATTAATCATTATTCATTAATCATTATTCATTACAAAAATGTTAGGATTTGGTAAAAAAAAGCAAACTCAAGCAAAGCAGCAGAACCAAAGCTCTGCGCCTTTGACGAAAAAGGAAAAGGACAGCGTCCAGGCCTATTTGGATATTGCAGAAATCCGCGATAATGTTGTGGTTTTAAAAGACGGTGGTTTGCGGGCAATCCTTTTGGTTTCTTCAGTGAACTTTTCTTTGAAATCCGAGGATGAGCAGAAAGCTTTGGTTGGGGGTTATCAGAGCTTCTTAAATTCTTTAGAATTCCCAATTCAGATTGTGATTCAATCTCGACCACTGGATCTGCAGGGCTACATTAATAAACTCAAAGATGTTGCTGACAAACAAGCTAATGATCTTTTAAAGATTCAGACCATTGATTATATTGAATATATCCAACAGCTTTTGGATGTTGCAAACATTATGACAAAACGTTTCTTTGTGGTTGTACCATTTACGGCTGTGAATGTTCCCACCGGTGGATTTTTAGAAAAGATTTTAGAAACTATCAATCCCCTTCGCAAAACCCAAAAAGAAATTTCACGCTTTGATAAACAACGTTCACAACTTTTCCAAAGAGTAGATATTGTTGCCTCAGGCCTAAGAAGCATGGGATTGCAAACAGTTTTGCTTAATACTCAAGAGTTAATTGAGTTGTTCTATGATATTTATAATCCGGAGATTACTCTTAAGAAACAACTTCCCGATGTCAGAGAATTATCCATTTTAAACCGCAGGAAATAAAATGGCGCTTTCAAGAAAAGACAATTTAGGGCTAGAGCAAAGGCAGAACAATCTCTCTCAGGCAAGAGAGGTAGCTTCAAGTAATGCTCCAAGTACTCCTGAAAGTAAAACCTCTCGCCCGCAGGTTGATTTGAAGGAAACTGACCCTCTTGAACGTGTCCGGGGGAAAACCGAGGATGGTTTAAAAGCCGCAAAGGTTTCTTCTGCCCAAAGTACCCTTAAGGCAATTAAGGACATTGCAGACCCAAGGGCAACAGATAGTGAAAAGGAGATTCAAAAATCATTACAAGAATTTGAAAAAGGTGTTTCCACTGTAAGAGATTTAATTGCGCCGGCGGCTTTAGAAATTACTCCTGATCACTTAAAGCTTGGAAGTAAATTTGTTCGGACTTTGTTTGTTCACACCTACCCTCGTTATGTAAATACCAATTGGCTTTCGCCGGTAATTAGTTTAGATTACTCAATGGACATCAGTATGTTTATCTATCCGGTGAAATCCGAAGCAATGCTGAAGACCTTAAAGAAAAAAGTTGGCCAGATTGAGTCTTCTTTGATTATTAACCGTGAAAAAGGAAATGTTCGTGATCCAAAACTAGAGGCGGCCTTTCAGGACGTGGAGCGCTTGCGGGATTCGTTGCAGAGAGGTGAGGAACATTTCTTTAGATATGGTCTTTATTTCACGGTTTATGCTAATTCTCTAAAGGAACTTAATAAGGCGATTGACCAGATTGACTCCATGATTGCAGGACGTTTGATTGAGACTAAGCCAGCAGTGATGCAGATGGAGCAGGGCTTTAACTCTTCAATTCCCTTGGGTGATGATCAACTGAAAATTTCTAGTAACATGAATACTTCCCCGCTTTCAACAAGCTTCCCCTTTGTTTCAGCAGACCTTACTTCCAACGACGGAGTCCTTTATGGGATTAACCGTCACAATAACAGCTTAGTGATCTTTGATCGCTTTAGTTTGGAAAATGCAAACTCGGTGGTCTTTGCGAAGTCTGGTGCTGGTAAGAGTTATGCTGTGAAACTAGAAGTCCTGCGCCAAATGATGTTTGGGATAGATGTGATTGTGATTGACCCCGAACATGAATATAAATACTTGGCTGAAACGGTTGGCGGAACATTCACAGATGTTTCTTTGAACTCGGATACGGTAATCAATCCTTTTGATTTGCCAGAAGCAGAAACCCAGAAAGATCAGGAAGAGTCAGTTCGTTCTAATATCATTACGCTCCAGGGCTTGCTCCAGTTGATGCTCGGTGAGTTTACTCCTCAAGAAGGCTCCATTATGGAGAAGGGTTTGATTGAGACTTATGCTAAGAAAGATATTGTTTTGGGCAGACCATGGCCCAAGAAGGTTGAATATCCAACAATGCAGGACTTATTTGAGATTTTAATGGCCTTGGAAGGCGGTAAGGACTTGGCAGAAAGATTGCGCAAATATACCGAAGGAACCTACGCTGGAATTTTAAATAAACCTACCAATGTTGACATGGACACTCAGTTAATGGTCTTTAGTATCCGTAATCTTGAAGAGGAATTGCGCCCAATTGCGATGTACAATGTTTTGCACTATATTTGGAATAAAGTAAAGTCCAAGATGAAGAAGCGAATGTTGGTTGTGGATGAGGCCTGGTGGATGATGCAATATCCAGACTCGGCACGTTTCTTGTACAATATTGCGAAGCGTTCCCGCAAATACTATCTAGCATTGGCAACTATTACCCAAGATGTTGCTGACTTCATGCGCTCTGAATATGGCCAGGCAATTATCAGTAACTCTTCAATGCAATTGCTCTTGAAACAATCCCCGGCTGTGATTGATCAGGTTGTTGATACTTTTAATTTAACGGAAGGCGAGAAGTATCTCTTGCTGGAAAGTGATAAGGGTGAGGGAATTTTCTTTGCGGGCTTAAAGCACGTTGCGATCAAGGTTGTAGCGTCCTACTCGGAGGATAAGGTAATTACGACTGATCCGGAGGAGCTTTTGAAGCGGGAGAAAGAAAAGACCAAAAAGTAAATAATTAATAATAAACTATAAATCATGAGTAAAAAAGCTGTTCTTACAACCGGGATCATAGGCTTTTTAGCTGTTGCTTTACTAGTTACAGTAGGCTGTGGCTTAAAACAAGAAGAGCCCGAAGCAACTCAAGAGGAAACCACCGAACAAACAGAGCAAGTTACAGATACCACTACTACAGACACGGCTGGAACTACCACGGACACCACGGCTACCACGACTAGTCAGGTTGAGGGAGACACTTCGACTACTCAAGTGGGCTCAACAGATCTCATCACCTTGGCGGAGAAGTTTGTGGCCGATTATGGGACTTTTAGTTCCCAAGGAAACTTCCAGAACATCACCTCGCTCTATTCTTACATGAGTGAGAACCTGCGCCAGCAAATGGCAACCTTTGTGGCAGAGAAACAAGCCCAAGGAACAAGTGGTGGTTACTATGAAATGACTACGACAGTTATGATGTCCAAGGTTTTGGAAGAGAGCGGTAACGCCGCTTCTGTTTTGGTGGACACTTACCGCGAGAGCAGCTCTTCAAGCACTGGTCGTGAAGGGAAATACGAAAATGCGCTTTTGAAGTTTGTTCAAGAGAGCGGAGCTTGGAAGGTTGATCAGATTGAGTGGCAGGGGCAGTAAAATAATTCTAAGTCCCTTGTCATGCTGAACTTGTTTCAGCATCTCTCTAAGTTTAAATAATAATTATTTCTAGATAAAAATTTTAAATAATAAAAAGGAGAAATAAAAATGGCTTATACTTTGGAACAAGGAATGCCAAGTGGGGAGGCTTTTCCCAGTATGGCATTTGAGAAAACGTTGGGAGAGATGGGAGTTTTGGGAAAGAGTAAAGAGAATTTTTTAAGTAATGACCAGAAAGAAAAAAGTGAAGCTCACATTCATCTTGAATATGGATTGGTTACAGGACAAATTCCCGAAGACAAAATGGAAGATGAGGAGAGAAGTTTTAGAAATGATCTGGAAAGAGGAATTTTAAAAACAGGGATGTCTGATTTGAGTGCTGGTGATGTGGGTCGCATTGACACTTTAGATAAATATGCTCAGGTGATTTCTGAACAAGTAGCTGGTAATGCAATTGCTTTTAGAAAACTAAAAGCGGAGAATCCTCAATCACCTCAACTTAAAGAATTACAAAAAGTAACAGCTGAGATGTTGTATAGTTTAGAACAAATGGGATTAACTGCCTTAGATGATAACAATTCAGAATTTGCAGAAAAAGCGTTAGGGATGACAGGATATTTAAGTGAACATCCAGAAATTAAAAGATCTATTGACCAAAATAAAGAAGTACATGAATGAATGCAACCAGTAGAAGAAGTACCTGGTTGGTTTGAGGATGAGGATGGTAATTATCATCAGTTGTAGATTTTAAAAATTGAAAAACAGGCCTCTTAGTCAGGTCTGTTTTTTGTTATCTTTATTCGTGGTTGTTACATCTCTTCTACCGTCTCAATCCCTAAAAGATCTAGACCAATTGATATCACTTCAGCCACAGCACTAATCAAGCTCAGGCGGCTGTTTTTAGTTTCCTCGTTTTTTGCCTTTAAAACAGGCAATTTATTATAGAAGAGGTTAAACTTTCGCGCTAGTTCATTAAGGTAATTTGCAATCCGGTGGGGCTCAAAACTCCCTGCTGCAGATTGGATAACCTCTGGGAAATAAACTAACTCCCTTAATAGATTAGTTTCCTCTATTTCCGTAAATTCAAGTTTTGCCTTTTGCCTTTTGCCTTTTGCCTTTCTCAAGATGCTCTTAATCCTCGCATACGTGTATTGCAAATACGGTCCGCTGTTTCCCTCAAAGTTTAGGATTTTTTTCCAATCAAATAAAATGTCAGTTTGGCGATGTTGGGCAAGGTCATTATATTTAATTGCGCCAATTCCAACTTTCTTTGCAGTTTGATCTTTGTTTTTTAAATCGGGATTTTTTTCTTGGATAATTTTCTTGGATTTTTCAATTGCGTCATTAATAATGTCTTCCATGAAGATAGTTCGACCTTTTCGAGTTGAAAGCTTCCCGTCTTTAAATCGATATAATCCATGAGAAATGTGTTTACAATCCTTGGCCCATCTGTAGCCGAGTTTGTCTAGAGTCATAAAAACTTGTTTGAAGTGAAGGGCCTGGTCGTTTCCAACCTCATAGATCATCAGGTCAAACTTGTAGCGGTTGTACCTATCGATAGCTGCCGCGAGGTCTCTTGTAGCATAAAGCGTTGCCCCATCGGATTTTTGCAACAATAGCGGAGGAATGTTCTTATCGGGTAGTTCGATAATCAGCGCTCCTTGGCTTTCTTTGGCCTTTTTGGCTTTAACTAGCTCTTTGACTAGCTCCTTTGATTTCTCGGTGTATTTTGATTCCCCACTCAGTTCTATCTCATCTGTGTTGATCCCTAGCTCTTTGTAAATCTTCTCAAATTCTTTGATGCTAATCTGATGGAACTTCTGCCAGGTTTTATGTAGCTCTTTGTCTCCTTCTTCTAGTTTTTTGAATTTCTCTTGAGCGAGTTTGTTAAGTTTTTCATTTTTTTCAGCTTCGTCGTGAAATTTGACATAAAGTTGAACTAAATAGTTAACTCCTTCCTTTTCTAACTTCTCCTGCTCGCCCCATTTTTCAAAAGCGACCAAAAGTTTTCCAAATTGAGTCCCCCAGTCTCCAGGGTAATTAATTCCAATCGCCTTCCAGCCGAGTTTTCGGTAAGTTTTTTTGATAGAGTCGCCTATTAGTGTAGAACGGAGATGGCCGATCCCAAAAGGTCTTGCGATATTGGGCGAAGAATACTCAACAACGATTGTTTTATCACTTTTCTGTGAGCCGAACTGATCTTTTTTGTCTATAATTTCTTGAAGATTTTTAATTAGATATTCTTGTTGCAGTTTAAAATTAATAAATCCTCCTAGAATTTCTGGTTTTTTAAACTCCTTAGATTCAAAATGTTCTACAATAATCTTTGCAATTTCTGGGGGAGATTTTTTGACAAGAGGCGCTAACTGCATTGCAATATTTGCAGCATAATCGCCAAACTTCTTGTTTTCTGGCCTTTCGATCGTAAATTTAGGCAACTTAAAATCGGGAAGTTCTTTCTTCGTTTGAGCTTCCTTGAGGGCTTTTTGAATCTCTTTTTTGAGTTGAGCTTTTAACATTGCGTTCTTATTATAACACAGAGGATAATATTTTTGATTTTGGGTATAATATGCTATACTAATCTTGAGGAAGGGGAGAGTTTGCAAGAGGGGGTAAATACAATTTTATGATTGTCTTTGCCTTCTTTTTTTCAAACCAAAATGATGAACTATAAAAGAATCATTGGTGGGATCATCTTGGGGGCGGTTTTTGGGGGGATTTGTGTCTTTCTTGCTAAGAAATGTATCACCATCTGCCAGCTAGAAGCGGCGGAGATTTTTTATAGCCGCTTGCTGATAGGGTTGATTATCGGAGTCCTGGGAAATCTGAAGATTAGTTTTATTCTTCGTGGGGGATTAGTCGGAATTCTTATCAGTTTGGCGACAGTGATTAGAGAACCAGGAGAGATTCTCCTTTTTTCTGGAGCAGGGATGGTGATTGGGGTGTTGATTGATTTGATCTTAACAAAATCTAAGTTTTTTAAGTTAAAAAGCTAACTTTTGGAATTACTCTTAATAGATATTAGCTATGTTGCATATCCTTCGAAACATGTTTCGGCGCAAGGGCCGAACTTTTTTGACCATTTTTGGGATTGTGATCGGGATTTATGCTTTAACAGTGATGGGTGGAATGGCGGAGAAAATGAACCAGCTGATTTCTGGCGGTCGGAATTATTACCAAAATCAGATTTCGATCTCGCCCAAAGGTAGTTTTGGAATGGGTCTGCTTCCCTATCAGAAAGTAAGGGAAATTAAAAAGATTGAAGGAGTGAGATTAGTACGGGAAGAAATCATGCTTTCTTTATCAGATGATTCCCATATGTCATTTGGTATGCCAGAAATGATTATGGGATTAAAGACCGAGCAGTTTCAGGATAATGATATGGGAGTGAAGATGACTTTTTTGGATGGTAATTGGTGGGAAGAAAAGGAACGTGGCAAAGTAGTTTTGGGTTCTGATTTAGTCAATAAATTCAAAGCGGAGGTTGGTGATAAGATAACCATCCAGAAAAAGGAATTTGAGGTGGTTGGACTCTTAGACAAAACGACCACTGCTCCGGACAAAATTGCTTTTATCAATATTACTAACGCCCGGGATCTTTTGATTGCGAACTCTCCTTTTTTAAAAACTCTGGGTGATCAAAAGCTTTTAACTGAAGCCTCAGTTTTGGGTGAAGAAGATGTAGATATGGAGAAATTGGCGCAGCGGATTGAAAAGAAAGTTAAAGATATTGCCGTTACTTCTCCTCAACAGATGCTCGATACCTTTGATCAAGCATCCTTGATTTTTAACTTGATTATTATCGGCAGTGCTTTGATTGCTTTGATTGTTGGGAGCTTGAGTGTGATTAATACAATGATTATGTCGGTTTCTGAGAGAGTGAAAGAAATTGGGATTAAAAAAGCGGTAGGTGCGAGGACACGTCATATTTTGATTGAATATCTTGCGGAGGCGGGAGTGATTGGTTTAGCTGGTGGGCTAATTGGCTTGAGTCTTGGTTCGTTAACGGTCCTGCTTGTAAACTACTTTACGCGTGATTTGGGAGTGGTTATTTTTGCAATTACCCCCCGTTTGGCAATTGGAGCAGTAGTTTTCGCAACAGTTTTAGGAATTGTTGCCGGAATTTATCCTGCTTGGCGCGCGGCGAAATTGGACCCAGTCAAGGCATTGAGGGGTGAGTGAGAGTAGAAAAACAAAAAGGCCACCTTATTTTCTTTAGGTGGCCGGGGAACTTTTCCAGCTGGGGGTATGGCTGATGGGAGCTTTCTCTCCGCAGCCCTATTGCACGATTTTTCTTTAAGGAAGGAGGTGGGAAGGTGTTTGTTGCGCCTCAGGCTTCCCAACCTGGCGATGCGGAGATATCGCCATCGTAGTAACGCCTTGCTTTTTGGGGAAAGAAGCGTGCTCTTATAAAGGTGAGGAGAAGATGGATTAACATGGTTGCTACTCCGAGAATTGTGCCGGAGGTTATCAAGAGTAGGTTTCTAGTAAGGAGCCACACAAAAAGTGTCAGTACACACCATATAAACCACCCGCCTCCTATGCCGCCGTCGCCAAAGTCTTCAAAGAGAGCACGGACTCCGCCATCGCGGAGCTCCACTGCCGTGTCGTGAAGAAGACTCGAGGTGTAAAATATGCCGATGCAGAGGAGGATCAGGAAAAATATTAACTTACCTGCTCCTACCTGCTCGTACTGCTTGTAAGTAAGCAGTATAAATGGCACAGTTGCAGCTAGGAATGTCAAGAAACAAGTGCGGTATAGTTGAGTCTCGTTTGAGTCAGTGTTGAGCTTACCGAGCCACGATTTTTCGTACATGTCTACCCTCCTTTTGCTGGAGTAGTTGAGAATTATTGGAAATTTGTTAACTTGCTGACCGTTTTGTTAGGGCTTAGTGTATCATAAAAGATTAGCTTTTGCAACATTCTTAGTGTTTGTTTTGATTATTTATCCACTAGTATCAATAATTGATTAACTCTAATTTAATTTCTATTTAATTTGTTTCGATTATGATCAGAAGGAAGTCTATAGAAAAACCAATTGTAGAACTGAAAGATGTCCGCAAGATTTATATTATGGGTAAGAACCGCCCGGCGAAGAAGGCGCACAAAGCAATTCGGAAGTTCTCCAAAAAAGTTTATCGCTTGTATGTCAAAATTCAAAAACTGGAGAACTCGCGGTTTGATAAGAGCAAGAAAGTCAAGAAGCTTAAGATGCAGTTGAAAGATTGTGAGGAATTACTCTTAAAGTCCCAGGGTTTGTTTAGTGAAGAAAAGTACCTCCAGGCGTTCCGTGCGATTGCAAAGAAAGGTCTTAGAAAACACAAGGATAAAGGAATTGTCGTTCATGCTTTAAATGGGGTTAACTTGAAGATCCAGGCGGGGGAGTTTGTTGCAATTGTGGGTCCTTCCGGCTCTGGGAAGTCCACGCTTTTGAACATGATTGGTTGCTTGGACAGACCTAGTCATGGCTCGGTTTGGATTGAGGGCCTAAATGTTACCGAGATGCCAAGAAGGAGCTTACCAAAAATTCGCTTAGAGAAAGTTGGTTTTGTTTTCCAGTCCTTTAATCTCATTTCAACATTAACAGCGCTAGAAAATGTAATGATGGCGTTGCGTTACAAAGGTGGCAGAGATGGTAGCAAGAAGCGCAAGGCAATTGCAATGTTAAAGAAAGTTGGCCTTGGGAACCGCTTGAATCATAAGCCAACTGAACTCTCTGGTGGCCAGGTTCAAAGAGTAGCAATTGCCCGTGCCTTGGTGAATAATCCTGCAATTGTTTTGGCCGATGAGCCGACCGGGGAATTAGATTCCAAGACCAGTAAAGAGTTGGTTAAGATGATGGAAGATTTAAATCGCAAGCTGGGGCAGACATTTATTGTTGTCACTCATGATGAGGCGATTACCAAGACAGTTGACCGGGTGATTAGGGTGAAGGATGGGAAAATTGGCTAGGAATATGTACTCTTGAGCTTTTGAAGAAGAGAAAACCGCCCTAGTGTTTCAGGCGGTTTTTTGATTTTCTTCTCGGCGAGCTCATCCTAATTCTCCCCTAAGGATTTCTTCCTGCGCCCGGATTATATCGGTGTGGGATGCCTCAGTTCCAGGCTCGCCATATTTTGCCCCCTCCCATCGTTCTAATAACAGGCGTCCACGGGCACAGTCGAGTTCCTCAGGATCCGGTCGATCCCTAAAGCGTACTATGTAATAGGTCAGGATGGCTGCTATTTCAACAGCTAGTAAAATAACTAGATGGATTATCTTGGCCGAGAAGATATTCTGGGTTGCTATTAGTACTATCGGGAGTGTTAAGTTTCCCAGAACTATTGCTATGAGTATCTTTAGAGATAGAGATTTATCCTTCATTTACAACCTCCTTGGTTTTATAAGTGCTGTCCTTGGCTGTTTGTTTAAGGGCTTAATTCTACCGTAAGTTTTTTAGTTTGTCAAAATAAGCTGGTTTGTTGAATTGCCTAGAAGTTTATCCACCACTCGGTAAGAATTTTTAACCCCCGCTTAAAATTCACTTAATCTTTTTGCGCTAAAGTGAGTCTACAACACTCACTTTTTTATTACTAATTTATAAAAAGGAGGGACAATGAAAAAGGGACTTGTTAGGCTTATCTTAGTAATTTTTCTAAGCGGGCTTTTTTTGCTGCCAAATTTTAGTTCGGCAGCGTCAGAGGACACAATTGTAATTACGGAGGTTCTGAGCAATTGCCTTGTTGGCGAGGAAGATTATAACGAGTTTATTGAAATTTATAACTATGGGAATAGCCCGGTTGATGTTTATCACTTTATTTTCACTGACGGTGATAGTGCTGATTACATTCGAGTGTGGGAGCCGGATGCAGGGGTGATTAATGATCCTGATATTATTACTGAAACTACTACGATTCCGCCGAAAGGTTTTGCGGTAATTTTAGATCAGCAATATGATGAAGGAAATCAGTGCTATGATTTTCCAGCTGGTACAATTGCTCTGACGACAATGAACTCGGCATTGGGAAATGGCTTGTCAGAGGATGATCCAATTACTCTTTTTGATGACCAAGAAATTTTTACCCAAGATTATGTTGTTGATACTTTTGGTACTCCGATTAAGGAAGAAGGTCTTGCACTGCACGACGATGGCCTGGACGGGATTCCTTTTGATCCTGGTGAGGGTAACTCCCTGGGACGAATCTATCTCACCCAGCCTGATAGTGAAGAAAACTGGCGGGTTTCGGAAAGCCCTACTCCTGGAGGCGATACAAACGATCCTCCGGAAGCCAAAATTACCGCCAGTCCTACTTCCGGGGAAGCGCCTTTGGAAGTCCATTTTTCAGGGCTAAGCTCTATTGATCCTGAAGCCAGGGACTTAACTTATCGCTGGGAGTTTCCGGATGGAACAACTGTTGAGGAGGTAGAAACTGATAAAGTTTTTGATGAAGGCGGAAATCAACTTGTTACTTTGACGGTCAGTGATGGTGAGCTGGAAGATACTGAAGAGATAGTAATTGAGGTAACTCGGGACTCAGAGTTCACGGTGAGATTAAATGAAATTCTTCCTAATCCTGAAGGCTCTGATTTAGAAGGTGAGTTTGTTGAGCTTTATAATTATGGAGATAGTATAGTTAATCTCTCTGGCTACAAACTTGATGATGAAGAAGGTGGTAGTAATCCGTACACTTTTCCAGAGGAAACCACTATCAATTCTGGAGATTACCTAGTAGTCCATCGTACCGAGAGCAAATTGGCTTTGAATAATGATCAGGACCGTGCGCGCTTGCTTGATTCTGCTAGTACGGTGATAGAAGAGGTACCCTATCAGGATGGAGATGAAGGCTGGTCATATAGTTATCATGACGGAAAGTGGAGTTGGACAAATACGATTACTCCCGGTGAAGCAAATCAGATTAGTGGTGACGTTTTGGGTGACGAGGACGAATATCAAAAAGTGGGTATTGAGAAAGCAAAGACCTTGTCGGATAAAACTAAAGTTGAGCTGGAAGGAGTTTTAACTGTAGAGCCGGGCGTTTTTGGCGAACAATACTGCTATTTTCAGGATGGCGATCACGGCCTGAAGGTCTATTTTTCCAAATCTGACTTCCCGGAGCTTAAACTTGGTGATAAACTAAAGGTGCGCGGGAAAATGTCGACGGCGACTGGTGAGCGTAAGATAAATCTATCTGAAAAAAGTGACATTGAAGTAGTTGGTAGTGGCAAGATTGATCCTAAGGAAGTGAAAACTGACCAGTTGAAGGATGACCAGCATACAGGAATGTTAATTACAGTCCAAGGTGAAGTTAGTCGCAGTTCGGGGAAAACTTTTTATCTTGATGATGGAAGTGGAGAAGGTAAGATTTCGGTCAAAGACTCGACTGGGATTAAAAAGCCAGAAACGAAAAAAGGAACCGAACTTAGGATCACGGGAATTGTGAACAAAACTACAAGTGGCAACCGTCTCTTGCCTCGCTATCAATCAGATTTTAGTGACAAGTTAGTTAGTGCAGGAATTGGTCTTAAAATTTATCTGATAATTGGGTTTTGGCTATTTGTGATTTTAAATTGTTTAGTCTTGGTTTTAAAAAGTTAGGATGGTTTCTGAACAAAACAATATCTATTCTTTAGAAGGGTTAGAGGAGCTTGCCTCTGGGATTGCAAAAACTCTGGAAGGCGGAGAGGTGATTGCTCTTTTTGGTGATCTTGGGAGTGGCAAAACTACTTTTACGCAGTTTTTAGCAAGGGCCTGGGGGTAAAAAAGCGC
>Ga0209977_10000337_pt1 | contig 18283 bp, 15 predicted proteins | sample SumtaG_2_FD_183113 | JGI IMG/M metagenome (GOLD analysis project Ga0209977, IMG submission 183113) | Deep subsurface microbial communities from Indian Ocean to uncover new lineages of life (NeLLi) - Sumatra_00607 metaG (SPAdes) (version 2) | ecosystem: Environmental > Aquatic > Marine > Oceanic...
AGCCTATGGAAGTCCCCTCAAACGAGGGGAGAGGTACGGCCGAAAAGACGCCGGGCCAGTGTAGGCGACAAGGTCGGAGAGTGCCAAAACTGGTCTTACAAGTATGGAGCAAAAAGAATAGTGAGTAAGGAATCAAGAGTGTCGAGTTAACATAATACTTTTTATGCGACACAGTTTTTCAAGGGAAATCGGCTTCGGATATTTATCATATTTCCCTTATTAAAATGCATTAATTCTTGATTTTTTGCCGAATATAGTCATAAAGACAATCTTTATATCCAGCCAAAATGTCCAATTTCGCAAATACCAGAGATCATGTTTGGTTCTCTGTTCTTTTTGCTCTTGAGTTTGCGTAGGACCTCTCCATCCGTATATCTGTGCCCATCCGGTTAAACCAGGTTTAATATAATGACGAGTCATATATTTATTGATAGAATATTGTAATTCTTTATCTAAATAAACTCTGTGAGGTCTAGGGCCTACTGTGCTCATGTCCCCCCTAAAAACATTTAAAAATTGTGGAATCTCATCTAAATTATATCTCCTCAAGAGCTTTCCAAAAGATATGATTCTGGGATCATTTCTTATCGTTGATTTTTTCCCATCATCTTCATTAGTGTGATACATGGTTCTAAATTTGAAAACTTTGAATGCGTTGTTTTTATAGCCTACTCTTACAGGCCTATAAAAAATCGGACCTTTAGAGGTGATTTTTATTATTATGGTAATAGTTAAAAATATAGGAAGGAATAATATGAGCATGAACAAAGAGAAACATATATCGAATATCCTTTTTATGAAAGAATTAATATAATTATCCAGAGGCATTTCATTAACATTTATAATGGGTATCTTGCCTAATGAATATATTTTAAAATTTTCTCCCAATAATTTAAAAAAATCTGGTATTATTCTAATCCGAATACCATAAAAATCTGCGATCTGAAATAGTTTGTTTATTTTCCCTTCAACTCTTAAAGGCAAAGCAACAATTAGTTCATCCACTTTTTGCTTATTAAAAAATTTATTGGCATCTGCTAATTTCCCTAAAACAATGCCTTTATTATTATTTTGAATTTTATCGTCATCTAAAAAACCAAGGATTTTGTAATATTTAAAAGATTTGTTTTTTATTATTTCCTGAAATAAATAATTTCCAAGTTCACCTGCGCCCGCAATCACTACTCTAGTTTTGTTTTTTTCTGTGCCCCAGTATAAACTTATCAATTGAAAAAAAATATAATGAATAATAATTTGAAATATAAGAAAAATAAGTATTGAACCATAAATAATCAATCTAGAATAGCGAAAATCTTTAAATAAGAATGCAAAAATTGACATCAGACTTATGAGAAATAATATTTTCTTAAATATATCTTTCAATTCAGCTAAAAATTTATTTACATTATCTATTTTATATTTGGATATAAAGATAATAATTATCCAGATCAGGTTAAAAAAAACAATTAAATAAAAATAACGCTCTCCGAAGTCTAAGCTATAACCTTTGATAAATAGTATGAAGAATAACATGATTAAATTTAATAGGAAGAGATCTAGGATAAAAATGAATAGAATTATAGAATGAAATTTTTTTACCATTTTACTTAAATTTTCTTTTTAATGAAGGGGGGATCTGATGAATTTATTTTTGAATAATCTTATCTTTTATACACAATTAATTCTTTAGGAAAACCCAACCATTCTTTTCTTTTAATATTAATAATAAATAATTTATAATATAAATTTTTTTTTAACTAATGATTGAATCATCATGTAAAGGAAGTAAGAATTACAAACTGAATAACGACGAGATAATCTAAAAGGATCTTGGATGATCCTATGAAGCCAACGCATTCCCATTTTTTTTATTATCCTATTGATTTTTTTATATCCTATAAAAACTTCATAGCTTCCGCCAACTCCCATTACAATTTTTCCTTTTATGTTTTTTTTATATTTGTGGATAAAAAGTTCTTTACGCGGAGAACCAAATGCTATGAAGAGTAAATCTGGATCAAAATTGGCAATCTTATTTACAATACTATCTTCTTCAGAGAGATCGTAATAACCATGTTGAGATTCAACTTTTTTTATATTTGGATAACAATTTTTGATCTTATATTCAACTATTCTTAATAATTCTTTAGGGGAACCTAGGAAAAAGACTGAATAATTTTTTTTATTTGCAATTTCAATTAATTTAATAAATAGTTCTGCACCAGAGATATATTCTATTTTTATATTATTTAATATTCTCGAAGCAAAAACAATGCTTTGTCCATCAGGTAATATATAGTCAAATTGCTTAAATATTTCTTTAATACCTCTGTCTTTTTCTCCGAGATATAACTTCCACGTATTTAAGAAAAAAATGCTTAATTGTTTAGAATTTTCAATATGTTCATCAATGATTTTCAGAAAATTAGTGAGTGATTTTGAATATACTTTATACTCCCATAAAATATTATTATTATTTTGCATAATTTAATATCTTAAATGAAGGAAATTTATCTTTTTCTTTGTGAATAGAAAATATTCTTATAAAGATATAATTAAAATTATTAAATAGAAACATAGCTCTTTTTTTTCAAAATAGTTTATTAAGAATAATTTGAACTACTCTTTCTGATGCTTTTCCATCCCATAATTCAGGTATATTTGCCTTCTTTTTTTTGCCATCAATTATTTCATATACAGTTCCTTCTATTTTGTTAAAATCAGTGCCAACTAAATGATTTGTACCTACCTGAACTGTTATTGGTCTCTCAGTATTATTTCTTACGGTAATGCATTGCACTCCGAGGTAGGTGCTTTCCTCTTGAATTCCTCCACTATCGGTAATAATCAATTCAGCATTTTTTGTTAAAGCTAAGAAATCAATATAACCCAATGGTTCTGTAGTAATAATATTTTTATTTATTTTCTGTACCAAATTAAATTTATTTAGATTTGCTTGAGTTCTGGGATGTATGGGGAAAATGATCTTTCTTTTCCCAGATATTTTATTAAGAAATTTAGCTAAAGAAGACATAAAACTTATTGAGTCAACATTACTCGGCCGATGAAAAGTCATTAAAATATAATCGGATTTTTTCAGGCTAAGCTTCTCTAGAATTGATGATTGTTCAATTTTTGGCAGGCAATAAACCAAAGTATCAATCATTACATTACCAGTAAAAAATATCTTTTTATCAGGAATACCTTCTTTTTTTAAATTTTCTATACCGCTTTTCTCAGTAACGAATAGATAATCTGAAATTGCATCTGTAACCACCCTGTTAATTTCCTCAGGCATGCCCCTATCAAAGCTTCTTAAACCTGCTTCTATATGAGCTACTTTGATGTTAAGTTTTGTTGCAACTAATGCAGATGCAATAGTTGAGTTAACATCCCCTACCACAATAACCATATCTGGTTTTTCTTTAAGACAAACCTTCTCAAATTCAATCATTATTTTTGCAGTTTGAATAGAATGGCTAGCAGATCCAACACCAAGACTATAATTTGGCTCAGGGATTTCCAAATCTCTGAAAAAATAACTTGACATATTTTCATTGTAATGCTGGCCCGTATGAATTAATTTGGCTTCTATGTCTGGATATTTCTTAAATTCTCTCATTATAGGAGCAATCTTTATGAAATTTGGTCGAGTGCCAACATCATTGATGATTTTCATAGTATTTTTATCTTGACTGCATATTTATTAATAATAAAAAGAACATAGGATCCTTTATTAAGCTTGATATGCTTGTCAATATTATATTTGAAGATGTAGTAAATTAAAATGTTTAAATACCTTAATAGTTTAGATAAGATTCCAATTGAACCTATTCTATCCAAATATAGTTTTTTATATGAAATACTTTTGGCTTCTAAGAACATATTAATTTTAAATTCTGCTTTTGGGTCCTGATATCCATATTTTTTTATCATTTTAGGTGTATTAACTAAAATTTCACGCTCTTTGCTATATGAAGGAACACATATAAATAAATGTCCATCATTACGTACAAGTGAAATAGACTTTAAGAGCAATTTTTCCATTTCATCTTGAGAAAAATGTTCCATTAAACCTACACTTGCAACGACATCGTAATACGAATCTTTTTTATAATTGAAAATATCTTTCGGAATGAGAGTGCAGTCTCCGCAAATCTTTTGAGCCAATTTTATGGCATATTCTGATTTGTCTAAAATTGTGCAATATCTAAATTTCTTAGATAATATTTTCGTTAACCTCCCTGAACCTGCTCCTATTTCTAAAAAATTATCATATTTATTAGAGTATTTTAAAATATAGTCTGAAATAGTACTATTTAGAACGAAATTTCCTTTTATTCCTAGCAAAGAAGTAATAATTCTAAAAGAATTTTTATAATGTCTATCCCAATTATTTTTACTTGACATTTTTAATAGCCGTAGAATTGATGAGAGTTACTAAAGCTAGCATCATCCATGCTTGACTCCAACGCATATATGGGATTTTATTCGTGAAAAAGTTATTTTTTTGATAATAGAAATATCCTTTGATATTTTGCATGTTATTTATCGTCCATAACGCAATTCTCTTTGCAAACGGCAAATAATTAGATGATAGCTCAGATAGCTTACAAAAGGTAATAATCCCTTGAGATTGACTATGAATGTCTACGGGCCATTTTTTAGGAACTCTCCAAATGGATTGGCCATTTTCAAAAAATTGATTATGGTAGTAATAATTACAACCCTTTATGAGAGCATTTCTATATTTTTCATTGTTATCTTTTGCATATTGCAAATAGTCAAAAATTGAATTTAATATAAATCCTTGGTGAAAATCGATCTGTTTTTTCTCTTTTCTATTTTCGTATATACCGTAGTTCCATCTTCCATCTGAATGTTGATGATTTATGATAAAGTCCATACTTTTCTTAGCAAATTCCTTTAATTTTTTTTCTTGGGTTATGTAATAATTTATTGCTAATAATCTCGAACCAAGCATGGTTGCATTTAAAATAATATCTTTTTTTATTGGAGTATAACTGAAACAAATACTATTATCTTTACTTTCAGTTATATGTAAATCATTTAATAGAAAATCACAACTACTTCTTAGAATCTCTTTTGCCTTTGGGTTTTTAGTTACTAAATAGTATTCAAAAATGCCTAAACTAACAAATGCTGTTACTACTATAGAAGGCGTGTAAGATGGAAGGAAATAACGTCTCGGAGAATAAGGAAAATCTAACCCCCAGCAATAACCACTGTATCCTTTCGAAAAATTATTGCTAAGCCAATCAAAGAAGAAGTCCATTTTCTCTTTTATTGAAGGCAATTGATTGATCCTGTACATCAAAGAATATGCATGAAGAAATAGCCCCATCCCCTTAGGATTGTGGGTTTTTTGTATACCTATTAATTTACGAATATTTATTGGATTTCTTTTATGAATCTGAGTAGCAATTATAGGTCCCCATTTCCCAAATATTGAAAAATTTATCTTTGAATGAAGTATATCATAGGGATCGTATCCACTGAAATTTTTAGTTTCTACATAATTCATCAATTTTTTTAAAGAATTATATATCATTTTAGTGGTTATTATTTAATAAACCCTCATATATTTTTTCTAATCTTTTTATTGCTACTGATGCATAAAAATGTTCTTTTGCATAATTGTAGTTATTTATTGAAATATTCAATGTTAAATCTTTATTTTCAATGAATGTTTGAGTCAATTTAGCGAAAATTTTTGGGTCTTTACTTTCAGTGATGAAGCCCATTCTTTCATTTTCAAAGAAATCTTTAATCCCTCCCATTGGTCTTGTGATTATTGGTAGGCCAAAAGCCATTGCTTCTAAAAGCGAAATAGGCATGCCTTCGCCGTAAGTGGTAGGGAAAAGATAAACATCTGATTCCATGAATATTTTTATTTTTTTTGGACCACTCACATATCCTGTAAATATTATGTCTTGAAGATTATTTTTTATGGAGAAATCTTTGGCTTTATTGAGACAGCTCCCTTCTCCAGCAATGATGAGTTGAATTGAATTAAATTTTTCCTTCAGGATTTGATAAGTTTTTAGAGTCTCAATAATCCCCTTATCTTTTTCAATTCGAGCTAGGAATAGGATAGTAAAATACTTGTTCTTTTTATGAATTTTTTCCAAAATATGTTGGTTGTTGAAGTCTGATACTAAATTTTCATCTACGATTGTGGGCTCTAAAAAAATTTCTTTTTTAAATCCCCATTCAAGAAGTTTATTTTTGAATTCAGAAGCTAAAACAATACAGGCATTTACTCTTTTATATAACAATCTGAATGTTGAAACAGGATGGTTTTCAACCCATTTTTCATAATTTTTATTCCATCCATGTATAGAAACAATTATTTTTTTGTTTAGCAATTTACTCAAAATTATATAAACAGCATCACGGAGAACTCCTTTTCTTGCTAATGATGTATTTTGGTGAATTATGTCATAATTTACTATTAACAGCTTATAAAGGAAAAATAAATAGTCAGAGATAAAACGTAATAATTTTGAAACAATATTTTCTTTTTTATCTGGTGACCCACGATAAATAATGTCATGGTTAACTTTGAGGTATTTTGTTAACGTATTACAATAAAATGCCACTCCGCCTTTTCTATTTTTTTTTGCTGCTATCAATAGTATCTTCATGCACATGCTATTATTTATATTTTGAATTATAATTATGAGATAATTATTTACTTACTATATAGGTATTCAAATCTGTTAATATAAGCATTCCATGTTAAATATTTTTTGGCAAAACCAGTACATTTTTTATGTATAGTTTGAACTTTAATTGAATCGAAATATTTTATTACTTGATCTGACATATCTTTTTTTTCATCAAGAACTAATCCAACTCCATATTTATCAATTAATTCGCTAAAATCCCCAATGCCCTTTGTTAGTATAACAGGTAAACCGCATGACAGATATTCACCAATTTTTAAAGGACTTGCTACATTATTAATTAAAATATTATCTCGCATTATAATGCCAGCATCAGATGCTTTAAGATAATTTACTACTTCATCTTGTAAACAATTTAAACAATTGAAATATTCATTCGAGAGGCCCATTTTTTTGGAGATCTTCTTAACATAGTCCGTATTATTGATTATAAATAAAAAACGGAATTTTTTATTTTTTTTTATAATGTTTTTAAATAAATCAATAATAGAAGGGATTCTTTGCCATTTTGAAATATCCCCAACGTAACAGATTACTTTATTATCTTCAGAGTATTGAAATTTTCCACGATTTTTAATTCGAGTTTCATAATCTATATTACCCCATATTTCTGAAACGCACGAAGGGATTACTACGAAGTCTTTCCTTCCTTTAGTTCTATATATCCATTCTCCCATTTTACTTGATATGCATGAGATTTTATCTGCTTTTTTTATGGCATTTGATTCTAGGTATCTATAAAAAAAAGAATAAATAATTTTTTTACCTCCTTTGCATTTAGCTTCGTAGGCGGGAACACCTCGTACGTCATATATATGAGTTAAATTATGTTTTCTTGCGATTTTTTCAGCACACAGAAATGATATGCAATCTCTTGTATAAATATAGGTTGGTTTAAAAGTATATATTTCTTCTTTGAAAATCTTGAATAATTTTCTTTCAATATAATATTTAGATATAAAAGGAATATCTTTTCGGTAAGACCCATGAATTAACGCAGAAAATTTATATTTTTCATATATTAGATCAGTCGCTTTTTTGGCAAGATCTGAATTCTTCTCCATTCCTAAAATCAGACATTTAAAATCATTATTAACTAAAAATTCAATTTGTTTAAATACCTGAGAACGGAGGATAGGATCTCCGAGTGCATCTCTTTCTGGAACAAAAAAGATTATGTTACTCATGTTAGCTTGATAATCTTAAAGATATTGTAAAAAATAATGAGAATAAATATGGATATTTTTAATATTTTAAATATTTTCAAATACTTATGGTTTTTCGATATTGCGTTGAATCCTATATTTATAAAGACTGGATTTAAAACCACAAGAAATGCTGTATGACGAAATTGTCCAGAAATTAATATTATTAAAATAAGGGAAATTAAATATAACATAACAAAATTTTTTTCTGTAATGGTTCCCTTAATGGCTTTAATAAACCCAATAATAAAAAGAGGAATTATAATAATCCAGCATAAAACCATTAACCACTTTATAATGTTAAAAATAAAAAAGCCATTTAGGACATATCCTGAGTCATAAAAAGTATTAAATTTCATTGACATTACAGGTGAATAGAAAGTTATTGGGAAAAAAAGAAATATTATTAGTTTAATGAAAAAACCAATTATCCCCCCATATTGCTGTGATAAACTTGCCATAAAACCTCGTTCTCTATTATATATCTTGTCCATTCTTAGCTTTGCAATATCTGATATACTAAAACCCTCGAAAACTTGATAATATTTAGTAGATTCTGCTGACCTTGAGCATAATGCAATAAAGATTGAACCTCGTTGATTAATATTTAAAGAAAAAACTAATAAAGATATTATGATTATTATATATATTTTATTTACGTGTTTTTTATTTACTTTAGATGTAATAGAATGTAATCCTAAAAAAAATAAAGTCAATAATCCATCAGCTCCCCGAATAATACCTGCCAACATAGTGGAAAATAATCCTTTTATATATTTTTTCTTTAAAATCAATATCATAGACAACAGAACGAAGAATAACATAAATACATCTCGGTATAATCTTACTGTAGAATCGACGAATACAAAATTACCGATTAATGTTAGAAATAATAACGAGTTCGGTAACTTTCGGCTTAAAACTGTATATGCAAGTTGACCACTCAAGCCAATACATAGTGCAGCCATTACCCAATTTAGCGGGAGTAAATCTATAATGCTAACGTCTTTAAAAAAAAATATAAAATTTGTAAATCTTGCAAAAAGAGAACCAATAAATATATAAAGTCCATATTCAGTTCTGCCTGAGGTTCCTTCAGCTAATATTTTCATATTATAGAAAAATTCAGAATCATCATGGCCATCCCCATAAGGGAGTCCAAAATTATTTACATTATCAACTGTAATAATAAGACCAAGAATTGACAATATAATATATGAAAATTTAACTATACTTTTAAAATTATTTAAATCAGCAATCTTTTTTGATAATATATTTGAAATTATTCCAATAAGTCCATAACAAATAAACCAGGGTATAATTGAACGAAAAGAATCCAAATATATAAATAAGGGGATGATGAGAAATGAAACTAAACTATACTCATAGGTCTTCTGATATTTTTTCAGATGTTCCTCTATTTTATACCATTTAGAAATTTGATTCATAGCTAAATTGTGTATTTATAAGATTGATATAAAGGTAATAGACTATGCGCTTTGATTTTATAGGAATTTATTTGATGTTTTGAATTTTTATTTAATTTTCCTTCCAAATTTTTTTATGTGCTAATATAGATTTTTCCCAGTTGTTTAGATTAATAAATTTTAAGGCATTTTCTCTGTAATACTTATAATTTTCCTTTATTATTTTTATTTTTTCACCCAAATCAGTTTTACCGTCAAATAAGAGTCCTATTTTATATTCATTTATAATCGAGCTAATAGGTTTAATATTATAACCCAAAATAGGTATTCCATAGGATGCATACATATAAATTGAAGTTGGGACAGAAATATTGTTGTGACTTATATAAGCGACGGGATCGCCTTTTTTAAGAATCGTTTTTATTTCTCCTTTTACCATGTCATCAGTATATAAGAAAATATTACGAGTCTTCACGGTAATATTTATTTTAGGGGCAATAATTAGGCCATTTAAAATAGTTCTTTTTTCTAAAAAAGTTATTAGATATTGTAATTTATTAATTTTTGCTGTTGATATATATACTATATCAGGATAATTAATATTATTATATCCCAACCATTTTTCGTATTTTTCTTTAAAGTGTTTATTAATGTCATTCTGACTCTCAAAAAATTCTCTAAAATCACCAAAGTTTGCTACTATGATTTTTTCTTTTTTGTATAATGGTAGATTATGAATTAAGTCACTATGCATCACAATTACATGGTCGGAAGCGAAATATATTAAATGCCGAATCAAAAGATTTTGGAGCCTCGATTGAAATTGATGTTCCCAAATGTTATGACATGTCCAAGTAATTTTAATTTTTTTCAGTTTGCATAAAGTTAATATTAGAATATAGATAGGAATAGTGAAGAAATAACCTCTCCACTTGATATATCTTACGTGAAAAAAAATGTTTTTACCTAAAGGCTTAAATATTTTTTTTAATAAATATTTAATAAAATGAGAATATTTTATAGGGACATAATCTATGTTTAAAGAGTCAACTATTTTTGAGTATTTGTAGTCTTTTTCCCCTTCATAAAAAACAATGGACTTCGACATTAAACTTTAAATAATTCTAATTGCAATATATTTTTTTTAAATTTTTTGGCATTAAATTTATAAATCTTTTTGTTAGAATTGATATTTTTTTATTAAATCTATAAGTCATGTATTATTCCCTTATTTTATAAGAAATTATAACTCAGTTTTCAATTTAAATATGCTAGACGAATTATCTATCATGATTTAATTTAATAACTAAGAGTCTTTTATGTATAAATTGTTCAAAATCATATTGGCAAATTGCATGATAAAATGATTTACTGCAACCTTTTATATGTCTATCATGCAATTCTATATAAATTAATTTCACTTTATCTAGCCAATTCTTATAATTAGAACTAAAAAGTTGCTTCTCCCCCCCTTCAATATCCAATTTTAAAATATCTATCTTTTCTATTTTAAATTTATTCATTATATTTGCTAAAGTTAATCCCTCTATTACATTTGAATTATCTTTATTTGTTTCTACCATACGGAAAGACCATTTTTCAGATTCTAGATTTTCAATTTGTAGTTTTTTCCCTTTGTTCCAGAGAGCAACTTTTAATGGGATTATATTTTTGTAGGATTTTATATTTTTTAATAATAATTTATAATTTGAAGATTCAGGTTCAATAGCAATAATTTTAGAACTCGGATATTTATTCGCAAAATAAAGGGATACATATCCAGCATTTGCTCCTGCATCAACAATATACTTTGGCTGAAAATCCGATATTTTGAAATTCAATGATTTATCCATAAAGATTTGCTCAAATATTTTAATATCAGAGCTCTTTGGTCTAAAAAAAACATGATTTTTGTATCTAGGAATAATAAATGAACCGTATTCTTTTTTTGTTTTTGTTGAAAATATATTTCTAAGTCCAATCTTTATTCCGAAATGATATATGTATCTAAGAGATCTTATTAATTTATTTATTCTAAGCATGTTAAAAATATTATTTAAGTAATCCAGTCTACAATTTTTGTGAATCTATTTGGGACTAAAGATTCCATTAGCTTTTTCTCATAACTATTTAAAATGGGATTTAATTTCAGCAAAATAAAATAAATCAAGACACCTAAACTTATTAATAATATTAGGTTTACTTGTAATTTATTATGTAAATAAAACAGGATGAGCATCACAACTGCTGAGTTCACAATTAATTTAAACGTAGATTTCCAAGGAATTTTTAGTTCTATATATTTTCTTGTAAGAATAAGTGTTATGATTTGTTTTAATACGACGCTAAATGAAGTGGCCAATGCCATTCCTAGAGCTCCATAATAAGAGGCCAGAGGTATTCCAATTGCAATATTAAGTAAACCGGTAACTTTGGCAATAAGTAAAATTTTAGGTTTCTTTATCGCTTTATCTACCATACCCAACGGGATTGAATAAACCATTAAAAAGCCCAAAAAGATAATTATTGGCCAGTATGCAGCCAAAATATAATTTTGATTGAATAAAAATTGTAATATATCCTTACCTAAAGGAATAAATAGACTTAAAAATAGGAAACTGATTATATTGCCTTGGTTAAATACAAATTGAAATATTCTATTTAAATCTGAACTTTTACCGGTTTCATCATATTTTGAATAAAAGGCGGGCTCTAAAAGAGGAAAAAACATTCTCAGTGGCATTATATTTAAAATTTTTCCTAATAAATTAGTGGAGATAGCGTAGATCGCAACCTGAATATTTTGTGAAAAATAAGCCAATATATAGCGATCAATATTAGTACCTAAAAATGAATTGCCAATATTATTGATATAGCTTATTCTTCGATAGCTTTTTTTCTCTTTCTCTTCTTTTCTGAAATTTAATATATCATAGAAATCAGGGCCCCCAAATCGATAGGTAAAAATTAAAATGCCAATAACAAGTCGAGAAATACCTAATGATGAAAAAATTATAATAAAATACATAAATTTTTTTTCTAATATAATCCCTATGCAGATTAAAGCTAACCTTGAGCTTTGATGGATGATAGTTAATATGAGTTCATATTTTTGAAGAAATCGTGCATTAAGAATCCTTGTTATGTATAGAGAACCAATTTGTGAAATTATAGCTATTTGATAAAAGAGGAATTCATAGTAATAATCGTGAATGTCAAAACTTTTTGCAAAGAATTGAAATGTAAGTATCAGAATAACACTAATCGCAAGAGCAATGAGTAATCGACGACTCAATATATTCCAGAGAATCTCAGCAATTTCTTTCTTATTTTTTATGGAAGGGACGTATCTAGTAATGTAATGATCGTAACCAAAAGAAAAGAACACATTAATCATAGCGACTAGTCCCACGAATAGCACCAATATGCCATATTCTGAGCTGGTTAAATAGCGTACTAACAGTATTGTTCCGATAAGAGGAATCAACATATTATACGTTGATAATGCAACAGTAAAAGGCAGTGCTTTTTTTGTCTTAGCTTTAATATCCATTTCTTTAAATTCTAATTACTTACCTAAGTTCGCATAACTTAGCAGGTGATCCACTAATACAAATTCGTCTTCGTTCATGACGTTCCTCTCCTCTAAATGTAAATATACAGAAACATTAGATAAAAATTATCGCTATTGATCTCTTTTTTTTGTTCGGACTTCTGCATTTCATATTTTACAGCGTATTATTTACTTCTTGCTTTTATATTTTCAGTTCTTAAACGGTGATACTTCTTCTTCCTTTTCAAGTAGCTTGAAAATACTATAGGCGACTAAACCTGTAGAGGCGACTATTATTGCTATGCCAACAGGAGATTTAAAGAATTTTAGGATTTTAGAGGGGACTTTATCACCTTTAAATATTTCCGATCTCACTTCAGCCTTTCTTGCCTCTTCCTTCAAATAAGGTTTGAGGACAAGGGTTATCAATAATGTTTTATTTGCTTTAACTCCTATCAAGCTTTCTACATTAAACTCTCCTTCATCTGTGACTATACCCACGGAATACAAGCCTTCTTCGATTCCTTCGATTTTAAAGATACCCAACTTATTAGTCAATCTGCTTTCATAAGCTTTAGCTGTGGTAACATTTTTTATCTTAGCAAGGGCTCCTACTATAAAAGTGACTCCATCTTTGGCGTAGATTTTTCCGATTAAATTCCCTTTACCTGGACTCCGAGTCTGTTGAGCTGGAAGATACGGTGGGAGACATGAAATGAGAGAAAATATCAACACAATCATAATGCATGTAGTTCTCGATCGTGCGGTTTCCATCATGTTTTCCTCCTTTTAAAAACCAATGTTCTAATACACATGCTTTCCTCCTTTTAAAAACCAGTATTTTAATACAAAAGTTAGAAACTTTTATCACGCACTATGCATGCTAATTTAGCCATCAGTAGATTTCCACAGCTTATATATTGGCCTTCCGTCTGAAGCATACCCAATGAATTTACTTTGATTCAATTTGGTGTATTGGATAATAAACTTGACGAACTCGTCTGGTTCGAAGTTCCGGTAGGACTGTTTCATTTGTTGCTCACTTGTTTTATGTGATTCAAAAAATAAAATATCCATATCTAATCCCTTAAGAAGGCAGAGAAAATTTTCGTATAATTGACTTGTCTTAAGAAAGTGATGAAAAATGTTTAAGGCAAGTATCACATCAAAGTGCGGCATATCTTGGTATTCAAAAATCGATTTTCCAATAATCTGAAACTTTCTGTCCTGTGCCTTCCTTAGTTTTTTGAGAAAATAGAGTTGTTTCGGAGACGATTCGATAGCATAACATTTGAAACCTAGTTCTTCAAAGCGGTGGCAGAAATATCCCCAGTTCGCACCGATATCAAGAAGGGTTCCCTTGTCTAACGAAAGATTATTTCTAATGATTTTGAATCGACTTTCGTCATGAACAGATTGGACTATCTGAAGATCTGGATGAGTTAAAGGTTGATAGATTTTGTTGCCATAGGTTTTTTTCGCAAAATCAAGTATTTCTTGGCGAAAAGCTTCCCACTTAGCATGTCGTATACATACCTTAACAGGAATCTTTTCTATATTTAGTGCATAGACTATAGCTAGGCGACGCCTTCCATCGCAGAATAGATATCGCCCATCGCGATCAATATTTACTGTAATCTCATGCTCAACACGATTGGAGTCACCGAATTTAGTTCCTCGAAGTTCAGTTTGCAATTTGTAGCCATTATTATCAATTTCCCCAAAGAGTTCGTCTATATAGCTACAATGCTTATCGATATCTTGCTTATTGTGGCATCCATAAGGTAGATCGCCTTTGGATATACGTTCCAGAAAGCTATGATAATATTCCGTTTCCTGCCAACTCTTCCCATTAATAAACCTATCCCTGACACTGCGAATGGGAAGTAAGTCTTTAACTGGAAAGATATTTTTATCCCAATTACCTCCTTTAATCATGCCAGTAACTAGTTGTGGCTTTGGCACATCCCACCACATATTAATTGTGTATTTAAATATATGGGATGACACCCAGTAAACTTGATATGGATCCCCAGGAAATCTAACAATTTTGCTTTTGATACATATCAAAATCCTATGGATTGATTTAAGAATCCGCCATTTAATCAGGCGCAAGTACCGTTCCAGGATAGGATATCTAGCTATCAAACCTCTTATTTTAATTAGATATTCTTTCCTCCTTTTAAAAAGCAGTATTCTAATACAAAAGTTAGAAACTTTTATCACGCACATTGAAAATAATCTTTAGTAGATGTTACATAAAGGCCTAATTCTTAATTCAGTTTTAAAATTTTTCTGTCTTTTCCTTGGTTTTCTTACCGATAGTTATTTTCAATAGATTGACCGGCCTATCCACTGGCATAACGATGAGCATATTCTTCCCGATGTTGGATTTCAATGAAAGAGAGACAACCTTATCAGCCTCACCACTGCTTTCACTTCCCTCCTCTGCCTCAACTTTTTCTTCTTCAAATCCTCCTTCACTCTTCAAATAACTTTCCCATACGACTTTGCCGTTAAAAAAGACACAGATCAAAGGTATAATATCCTTTTCTCTGCCACCTTTAAAATGCAAGGTTAAAATAATTTCTCTGCCATCAAGGTTCAATATCTGTGAATACTTCTGTCCTTTGTTTATCAAAAGATTTTTAAACATCCTCTCTCTTGGTGCCATGAGTTTTTCTATCTTTTTGTCTGTCTCTCGGATCTTCTCTTCTTCATTCATGCGTTCATGATTCTGGCGAATCCTCAACAGAGTCTTTAAGTTATCAGGCTCGATTTCTAGAGCTTTCTCATAAAATTCCAAAGCATCATAGATATAATCAACTTTTTGATAAGAATCGCCAATAAGCAGTAAAATATTCACAAAAGCATTCTTCTGGGTTTCGGGGACAACCAAAAAACTTTCTCTGAGAATGTTTCCGACCCTCATTATGTCCCTGTACCGGTTCTGCTTGAAGCTAAGCAAGATATGAAAAGAAAGACGGTTTAAATCATCTAAACTTGTTTCCAATTTTCCTTCTATTAATTCTCTATTCCGAAGATATAATTCAAGCTTGCCTACCTCTGCCACTTCATCCTCCAGCTTGAGATACAGGCGCAAGTCCCCTTCAACCTTCTCCAGCATCCGCCCCATTTCAATTTGGCATTTGGCCAAGTTTAACATGGTTGATTTTCTCAACTCGATGAATTCTGAAGAACCTATCAGTGTCTGGTGGACAAGACTCTGGTAAAAATTTATTCTATCCAGCGCATTCACACAGGACTTAAAATGTGTAAGAGCTTCCTTTAACCTGAAATAGAGAAACTCATTCTCTCCAGCATGATATTGCTTCTTTGCCCTCTCAAATTCCATGAATTCAGCCCTAGCTAACATCTCCTGCCTTTTCTCAAGGGAGAGGGATTTCTCTCCCAAAAACCGGGCGTAAAAACGGTAAACCATTGCATCCTCAGGCAATATTTTTTCCATAACGGCATAATCTTTGACATTCAAATCCCAGATCTGCATGAGATTTTGTAGTTTTTCTCTTTCTTTTCCGCTGGCTATTTTCCTCAAAATATCAAATGTGAAATCCTTATCTTTTTCTGATATTTCCGGCCATATGGAAAGATATATTTTCCCGACCTCATAAAAAATCTGACGGTTGTGGCCCGCGAGAAGAGCTGCTTTTTTGTATTCATCATAGTAGCTGATATCAGAGGAAGGATAAAAGAAGCTCATATAAAGAAGGGGTTGAGCGAAATTGAAATGGCTGAAAAAGGAAGCCGGATTGATCTTTATGGAGTGACTGTAACTTTCGATAGATTTTCGAAGATAGGATTCACTGAGTACTCTATCATGGAGGTTTTGGATGCCTAAATCAAAATAAGTTTTTCCCAGTTCATAGAAGACAAGACCGTTTGAGGGGTAAATCTGATTCGCTCTCTCCAGTATTTTGATTTTTTTGTCAATGTCCTCTGTATTCCCTTCTGCCCGATAATACAAATGGACGTTCCAGTATATAGAAATATCGATTGTCGCTATCACAGCGATTGCTATCAGAGGGAGTATTCTTTTAAGATTCATGATCTTTTTCTTCCCAAGCATCTGCAAAGAGCAAAGACAACAGCTTTAAGAGGGAGTTTAGGGATTGCTCCTAAGTGAAGTATTCATACTCTCCACTCTTAATCCCTCATCTTATTAGTTTTTGGGCTTTGAGTATTGAGTTTTTCTACTTTTCTCTCCGCTTTTGTAAAATGCTGTCACAGCTGTCAGCGACAGCACAACAGTAAACAGCATCATATTCGCAGGGATATGTAGGTTGAAATCCGTGAAGCTATGAATCAGAATGACTACAATGGCAATGATTCCTCCCAGAGCAAGCCCTTTTGCTTCAGGATGCCTCCTCACCCGCCAGATAAGGAACGATTTTATAACTATAAAGAAAATTCCGCCAAAGAGCAAAAGCATTCCCACAATCCCGAGTTCTGATAAGTACTCTAGGAAGTCGTTGTGCGCATGAGACAGGTGTGCAGAGATTCCTTTCTCTTCAAATGCCGGATAAATAGAAGCAAAAGTCCCCAATCCTGTCCCGAACAAAGGAAAATCTCTGACAATTGATATGGCATTGCTCCAATAAATCAGCCGTCCTTCATGGAGGAGCCTATCTAGAGAGAATCTCTCAATAGTGGAATCTATCCCTATATACAGAGAGATGAAAATTATGATTAAAAAACTAACTTTAAGAAAATTTTTTACTCCTTGTTGATGATATCTTATCCTGCCGAAATACAGGACAGTCAATTCAAAAAAGAGGATAAAAACAAAAATCAGCAGAAAAACTCCAGAACGAGATTTAGAAAAAATAATAGCCATCGACATGGCGATGATACTGCTAGCAATCATCAGATTTGCCGAGAATCCTTTTTCTGAAAAACGAAGGAGTTTCTCCCTCCATTTTAATCCCGCCAAAGAAAAAAGATTTATCCTGGCTATTATTAATCCAATAGCAAGAGGGATAATCATCTCCAGGTATCCAGAGAAATGGTTTCGATTAACAAAAGTTCCTGATACAGAATCCAAGTAGTATATCTTTTTGTAAAAAAGTATTCGAGGATTATTGTTGTAAAGCTCGAACATGCCATAAAAAGCCTCAAAAGCTCCCATAATGACCAGGACATAAAAAATCTTGACGATCTGCCGTCGCCTCGTTACAGTCTTCACAATGAGAAATCCGAGGAGGAAGTAAGAGAGAAGTTCGAGGCCCTCCTGCAACGTGTGCGAGGGGATTAAGGAAAGACTCATGAATTTAGCGCTGGAACTGCCAGAAGAGAAAATATTCCGAAATGAATAAATACCCGGAGAGAGGATTTTGACCAGGAAGTTAGGCCAGGGGATGATTTGAATAA
>Ga0209977_10000338_pt1 | contig 18216 bp, 14 predicted proteins | sample SumtaG_2_FD_183113 | JGI IMG/M metagenome (GOLD analysis project Ga0209977, IMG submission 183113) | Deep subsurface microbial communities from Indian Ocean to uncover new lineages of life (NeLLi) - Sumatra_00607 metaG (SPAdes) (version 2) | ecosystem: Environmental > Aquatic > Marine > Oceanic...
TTACATTCTTGTAAAGCCCAAGATAAAATCCTGCGGGCCTAGCCTGCCCTTTCAGATAGACATTGCCTACCGAAGTCTCGCCTTCATTGCACCATTTTGGACTCATTTTATTCCCTCCTGATTTTTAATCACTTTCTCTCTTCCATTTATTTATCAAGATTTGTAGCCTCTTTAAGAATCTGTCCGACCATAAGCCAGGTATCTTCTTCCCCAGAATCTTCATTTCCTTCCTTTCCTTCTCGTCTGACTCTACATACTTTGCCCAGAAGACTGTGGCCCTTGCCTCGGGAGGCATTTCGGATAGATCCAGCCACCACAATCGATTAGGGACATCATGGATACGACCATAATTCCTGAACCAAGCAGCAAGCCTTTTCCTGTCCTCCATAGGCTGTTTCTTTATGAAAGCCCTGGCTTCATCAAGAATACCCTCATCTTTTATCTTTTCGTCTTTGAGTTTTCCATAGTATCTGTTGGCCATCCCACGCAGTTCTCTTTTCTGCTTGAGTCTGCGTGTCGATTCCTCTATTTCAACCTTTTTCAATTCCTTTAGTTCTTTCTCTGAATATGGGGGGGTAAGCCTGAAAACTCTCCTTATAATGGGAAGCCTCTCTAATATCTCTGCGGTTGTTTTTTTTCTTTCTTCTTTAGGTTGGTCCCTCATTGCCATACTAAGACCACCACTAACAAGGCTTGTATAAACATTTCCTCGAGTAAAAATCTGGCTTAAAACATATTCAATTCTTTTTGGAGACCATCCTGTTACCTTCCCTATTTTCACCAATGCCGGATGTGTGTATTCGTTGTATTCTTCTTGAGCCTCGACAACATCTCCTTTCCAGATGTCTTCCCTGGTCCAGAAATCTTTATTGGCCATATAGCCCATCATCGCATCAATAGTAGGGGGTAGCTTTTCAGTAGGGATAATCGGAATAAACTCTTGGACAGCTTGAGAGATTTGATCTGCATTGACTTCCTTCCCCAAGACCTTCGCCATCAGGTTTTCAAAAAGAGTGCAGACTATTCTTTGTCCCTGATCCTTTGCTATCTTGAAATAGAAGTATCTTTCATTCCCACTTTTATCAATTATTCTAAAAGGGGTGGGGAAACAGAAATTATTAACTTTGTCTCTATCGGGTATATGATCGTAACATTCCTTGATTTCTTCGCTGGCGTAATGAATCGCTAAATATGCTCCACTTGCCAATGCTCCCAACTGAGCGAATTTCCATAATGTCTGAACTGGTCTATCCGCCAAAGCCCTGAAAATTCCCCTAGTTCCCTGTATCCCCGCATTGAGATATGGGAATGCTGAATCAAGAGCCTTCATAACATTGCCGCCTTGAAAAAAATCAAGATAATTCCTTGCAATAAAGGTTGCTTCGTATGGGTCTTTTCCCTTCCTGATTGCCCTTTTCCTTAACGCTAACCTTGTCCATATTTCTGAAGTTTCACCAACATAACCTAGAACTTTTTGTGCCTCTTTTACTTGTTTTATTGAATCCTTAAATGCTTTTCCTTGATGCGTAAGGAAGGTCATCATTCCGCCTTCATCCACATAATCGATAAATTCTCCCTTCCTCAAGAAAGCATCTTTTTTTGTTGCTCGGAGGTCGTTTGCTATTTGGAAGACATATTTAGGCAGGAAGCTTGAATGTTCAGAGGTGACTATCCAAATATGAGCGATGTCTCTTGGGAGGTTGGTCACCGCAAAACCAGGGTTGTATCCAGTAGCCATTGCTTTCAGTATTTTATTCCCAGAAAACCATCCGATTATGTCCGCCATCATTTGAGTTATTAATGGATCTCTTTGTATCCATTCCTTTGCGTATTCATCAGGCATAATAATCTCTTTAGCTTCACCCTTAATCATGACTTTTATCTTCGTATGACCCGCAGGAGCCTCCTGATATACAGGCTTTCCTTCCTTCGTTGTCTTATAGACTTTGGCTTTTCTGAATATCCCATTATCAGGGAAGGAATCTGCTATTTCATATGCAGCATTATTAGCTCTGTTTCTGAATGCTCTCGCCTGGGTCCTTGAAATGACGCTTTCAAGAAGAAGCCTTGAGTTCGTTTCCATGACATTGTAGCTTCCTTCATCCAAAGCCTTTATTCCGCTATCAGGCACAGTAATTGTCTTCCCACCTATGACATAAGTGCTTTCCGGGTCTATGTGTTGAATGAATTTTCTAGGAGAATAATCGCCTTTGCTTTTTAAGTATCCTGCGGTTTCACTAGTAATTAATCCTTCGGATTCTAAAGTATCCACCACTTTTTCCATCTCCTTGAAATACCAATCAGCTCTCTTGTTGATCTCTTCTGGAATTTTTTTCATGTAATCTAAATGTTCTTTCTCAGTCAGACCAAAAGGATGTTTCACTTCTGGTTTATATTTGGAGATAGCGATTGTTCTTCTTGACTGGATTGCTCTGTTCAATAAGGATTCGTCATCCCTTGAAATTCCCTTGTAGATTCTCTTTTTGGCATCTTCAAAGAGCCTTTCTGCTTTGGCACTCGCACCAGCAATTAGCTCGTGCTGTATTGCAGCCTCTTTCCCCAATGGACCAAGGTTCTTAATCAAATCCTTTTTGACATTCCCGCTTGTATCGATAAGGGCACGCTTGGCCCCTCTAAATGCCTTTTTAAAGCTTGGCTTTCTCCTCTCTTTCAACTGGCGTTCGCTTTCTAGATACATCCATTCGACCTTACCTTCTTCTGTTTTCTGCAATTCCTCCTTCAGCTCCTCAAGCTTTATTCTCCTCTTTGTTTTTAATCTCTCCTGCACTCTCTCAACAGCCGCTTTGACCTCCTTCGTCAAAGGATAACCAGAGTAGAGTTCCCATTCTTCTTTGGGGATACTCTTAACCTCTCTCAGGAATTGCTTGATTGTTTTCTCATGTTCGGCTGGAGAATAGTGTTCTTTCCATCTTCCAGCGTAAGGCTTCCCTATTTCTACTTCTTCCAAGATTCCCAGATTCTTTGCATACTCTCTGATTCTTCCAATCCTGTCTTCGGTTATCTCAAAGGTTTCTACTTTTCCTGTGGGATCTTTGACTGAAATCTTTGTAAGAACTGGCTTTTCAGCAACTTTTTCAATTTCAGGTTCAAGAGGAAGCTTGGCCTTGGGAGGAGGCTTTCCTTCCTCATAAATTCCTTTCCCTTTCAGGTATTCTTTTTCCTCTGCTGTGAGTTCTTTGGCACTTAATTTTCCCTCCCTGAAAAGCTTCTCTATCTTTCTTGCTGCAGGAGGCATCTTGTAGAGTTCAATCGGCTTTTCTTCTCTTGCTTTAATTTCTTTCTCAACGACAGCTTTCTCCCCAAACTCCAAATCTGGCAAAATCTCTTTAAGCTGTTCTGTAGTCTTACCCTTGATCATCTCCTTAGCATATGCTCTTATCTGTTCTGGCGTTCTGGGAGGGGCCTTTTCAGGCGGAACAAATCCCATTTCTTCCCACCGCTCCTTTATGCCTCTAGCTTCTGGTTCTCTAACCATCTCTCTTGGGGGTTCTACTCTTGGCTTGGGAAGTGTTATATCGACTGACCCATCAGCTTTAGGCATGATATTAACAACTGCTTCTTTAGGCTCGGCTTCCCTGTACCTTGCTTTCAAAACCTCTGCTTCAGGAACCCCGGGCTTAAAGACTATGCCTTCCTCGGTAGCTATTTTTTCTGCTGGAGGCATTAACTCTGACGGTCTTTTTATGCCATACTCAGGTTTCATCCACTCTTCAGGCTTGCCGATTTTTTCTGAAATCTCCAACATCGTTTTAAAGCTTTCGTCAAGAACCGCTTTAGCCCCGCCTGCTTCATCTATTTGTGGGTCTTGGGCATCTCTATTGAGTTCTTTTAGGATTTTCCTTGCGTGTTTTTCGCTTATTTTGTCCTTTATTCTCGGATATCGATCTAAGAATTCTTCTATGGTTACTCTTCTATTCCCCCCTGACAGACCTAAAGCAGCCCAAGTCAAAGCACCAGCAACTCTTTCTTCGACACCACCTGGAGAGATTGCTGCTCCAAATCCAGCCCATCCTGGTAATCGAAATTTAGAGGGTAACATTCCAAGCCCTTGAATTGACTTGTGTATTAACATTCCTCTAACAGCCCCAGCAGTAGCACCTTCTACTCCTTCTTCTGCCCCTCCGTAAATAGCTCCATGAATGGGTAGGCCAAATTGACCAAAAGCCATGATCGTAGGAATGTCAAAAGCAGCACCACCAACACCTGTGGCGACTTCTTTCGGTATTCCTTCGGGCATCCCTTTCTCTTGGAAATATTGTGCGTACAGATCCCAATCTTTTGAAAGTGATTCGAAAATTCCCCCTCTTTCTAGCCCTGTAGCCTCAGATAACATATGAGAATATTTGTCAAGAATATCCGATGCAAAAGCTGCCGATTGATAAAATCCTCCAACCAAATCAAAGAATAATCTCGCATCAATTTCAGGTTTCCAAGGCTTTTCTCTCGCTCTTTCCAACTCTTCTCCTCTTGCCAGATATTCCGGACCTCTTTCATGTCTAGCCTCTTCTTCTGGAGTTAAGGCTCTCATTTCAGGTCTTTCTGGAGCTTTCACACGTGCTTTTTCCTTTGCTCTTTCTAATTGAGGGGCAAGAATAACATCTGCATAACGCTGTGGTCCTAAGATAGAAGGAAGGAGTTTCTCGCCAAAACCTTTGATTTTCTGTAAGAAAGGTGGTTCTTTTTTCTCAATCTCAGGGAGTTCGAGTTCTTCTATCTCAGGCTTCTTAGCTTCCTCAAATATCAGAGAATAGAGGTCTTTCTCTTCCTCCTTCTCTTGAGGCTTGGATTCCTGAAATATTAAATCGTAAACTTCCTGCATTTTATCCCAAGTTTAATTTGATATATTGGTATTCCTCTTCGGTTAGATTTTCCTCCTTCTTGAATTTCTCTTTGTATTTTTCCAGAGCCTCAGCAGTTGCCCCTCCATCTCTCAATTTGGATATGATTCCATCTGCCTTCTTCCTGTCCAAGTCGCCCAAACGCTGATTGACATTGTTCAACTTCCTTTTCCTGACTATTTCAATTTTCTCCCTCAAAGCAACAGCCTTCGGGTCATCTGACATTTTAAGTTCCTCAACAGTTACACCTAGATCAACTCCAATCGATTTTAGCTGGGCCACAAAGGTTTTCTCTTTTTGATCCAAGGTCTTAAACTCATCCTCTAGTTGCTTTTTGGATTTCTTTTCTCCCTCTATGCCCACTTCCGCTCTTTTTATTTCCAGTTCTTCTGCCCTCAATCCTCTTTCCTCTTTCCCTGCCCTCGTTCTCTCGGCCTGTTTCAGGAAATCCATCACACGCTCAGATCCAATAAGACCTGTCGCTGGAGCTATTTCCTCCTTCGGCAGATATTCTGCTTGCTCTAAAGCCCCTGACATTTTAGTCATAATATCCTCATAAGGTCGTCTTCTTCCCGCAACGATTTCTGGGCTTATGGTAGGAATCCCAGGACCAGTTACGCCAGCCTGTCCTAACCTTAAAAGGAGTTCATCCAAAGGTCTGTCTAATTCCTCGACTCCTATTCTCCCTGTTTTTACGAGTTCTAATTTTATTGCATTTTCAGAAGCTCGATCTTGGATTTCTTTTTGAGATCTGCTATAAAGTTCATCTTTTGTTCTTGCCAATTGTTCGTATTGTGCAGAACTCTGCTCAAGCCATTGTCTTTGCTGTCGCTGTCGCAAAAGATAAGGAAGCAGGATTCTCATCATTCTGTCTGCATTACCTCTGGGCATCTTATTTCTCCTTATAGTAATTTATTACCATGGAGCTGGCGCAGGAGTCGGAAAAGGTCCAGGAGTAGGAATCAATGTTCCAGTAGTTCTAGCTGGTTTCTTCCTGTCTCCCAAGAGCATTAGCAACAGAGGAAGATACTCCATTATACCGCCCCCTCCTTGACCCATTTGACCAAAAATTCCCTGAAGCAAAGGTCCTAGTGTCTGCATTCCTGCTCCCTGTGTCATCCCGAAAAAGCCCATCAGTTGACTCAGGAAATCTCTCTGTTCGCCTCTCCTTCCGGCAGTCAGCATTTCGGGTATCTGCTCGGCCTCAAAAAGTCTTGAAAGCAAAGCACTCGACATCCCTGTTGTTTCCATGAGCTCTTTGAATCTCCTGTCAAGCTCATCGATGCCAAGACCTGTTCTTATGCCAGCTTCCTGTTCTGCTGTTCCCCTTTCTATCTTCTCCATCTCTTCAAGCTCTGCTCCTGTCCCTAAAAGACCCATCCTTGATAAAGTCTTCCTCTTGGATTCCATCCTGGCTCCCTCTGCCCTCTTGGGACCAGCGAGAGTATAGGTCGTGACCATCTGCCTTTCTTCTGGGGTCAATCCCCTCGGTTGCTCCAAGAGAGTTCCCATTCTTTCCTGCAAGCCAGAGATCAAAGGCATCGTGCCCTCTGACCACTTGAACTCACCAAGACCCTCCTCGCCAAAGTATTGCCCCGTAGCTTCTTTGAACAAAGTTTCTATCTGTGGCCAGAATTCTTTTGCTCTGGAACTCCATAATTCATAATCAGGACCAAGGAGTTCCATGATTTTCTCAAGTTGCTTTTCTGCTCCACTCTTTCCACCAAAAATCATCGGCAATAAAACACTCGCTATAATAGCTCCTGTTTCAAGTGCAGGCATTTTATCCCTCCTTTCCAGGCTGTTGACTCTTGCCTGGCTTTTTCTTTTTTTCTCTTTTCTTAACTATCTTTAAACCAGGAAAGCCTTTCTGCTTTCCTATTTTGATTATCATTTTTCCATCCTGAGAAAGCCTCCATTCCCCAAGTTCTCCTTCAGGAACCCCAAGCTCAAGGGAAATCATGTTTACCGTGTTGCCTAAATCCTGCTTTCTTTTATTGAAGATCTCGTTCACTTGATTGAGGCTCTGAATCTTTAACTGGACTAGCTCCATTTGAGTGTTCAGTAAGGCTTTTGTTTCTGGTTTCCTTTTTTTTTCTTTTGACATATTAATTTCTTATAATTTGAATTTCGGGATGCGGACTTTATGATTTTTGGCTTATACGCTTCCTCTCTTCCTCCATTTTTATCTCTTCCTCTTTCGCAGCATGGGGATCCAATGTTTCAAAAGCCTGCGTGTAGATTAGGGGCGAGCGATATGTTTTGTCTATGAGCTTTGTTAGCAGGACAATCTCTTGGGCAGACATCTCAAAAAGCCCGTCCGCCTTGTAGATTCTTTGTGCGAGTTCGGTATACCTGAGCTTGGTCTCACCCTTCAATTCCCTCGGGTTTCCCCTGTCATCTTTTTCGAGGGGCGGGTTCGTCAGCACATTCAAGCAAGCGATTTTTAGGGTTAAATTCCTACCTCGCTTCATGAAGAAATTGCCATCCTTGTCCACTTTCCTGGTTCCCTCGTCGTCTTCATCAATCACGAACTCGGTCATGGATTTTCCGTCTATTTCCTTGAATATCATGTTTAAGTCAACCTTCATAATACCTCCTAATCATAGTTTCAATTTCGGGATGCGGACTTTATTAAGGTGCATACGCCGTTTCCCACAGCCTCCGCATTCCTTTATCCTCAGTTTTTTCGTGATCCTGTGTATAATATCGCCGAGTCCCATGGTTTTCTTCATGCCTATTTCTCAAGCCACACCAGGAACTTACCTGCAATCTCCATTGCTTTCTCTGGGGTCATTTTTCTCATTCTCTGGTCTTGGATATATGTCATTGCAATTTTCATCGCATCCAGTTTGTTAATCCTTTTTTTCGCCGCAAGTTTCTCTGCCTCAGTTGTCAAAATAAACTTTGTTTTGAGACCGCCAACTTCGGTGAGAATTTCTTTCGGTTCTTCCTGTTCTTTCTTACTCATGATTCCTCCATTTTCATTTTAAAAGACTCGTTTCCAGATATCGCCTATGTTAAGCCAAATTTCTTTAAGCACTCTCCAACTATCGCCAACATTCAAGGCCCCTTCTGCACCGTCTTTAAAAACATCTGCGATGTTGACCATTATGTTTAATTCTGGTGGTGGTTCTTCCCAATCACAGCCACAAAGTTCACATTCATACTGGTAACCATGAAAACTACAGTAGATTGCACTCCCGGTGCATGGTCCAGAAGGCCATTGCCACATACATTCGCAAATTTCACATGCATCCACATCATAATGATAATAGCAAGGAGTTGGGAGGCTTGAACATGACATTTCATTTTTCTTCCATTTTAAGCAAAGTATCTTATATAGAGCGTGCCGATTGTCGTAGTGTTCGCAGCAGGCGGGTCGCCCGTTCCGTAGCAGACATTCACCAACATGTCAACAGAGGCAGTTCCGTGGTCTCTCGCATAGGCATAGCCTGTGAAAACGCCTCCTGACTTGGGCATCAATCCATCGGCAACCAACTGAGCGACAAAATTCGCTGGGGTCATTTGCCTCAGATAACTGTCATTTCCAATTTCGACAAAGTAATGGGTCGGATTGGATGTCGTCTCTCCCGATGTGCAGTTGAGATAATTGCAAAATATGTACCCAGACGAAGTTCTCAAAACTATCGTGTTGTTTCCCGCCGCCGAAGATGCGTGATAACCCTCCAGCAAATCCGCATTGAGATTGGTCACTTTTGTTGTTGACAGCACAGTGAAAGGAGCCACACCCGTAGCCTGATCTGAATAGAACTTCAAGGCTCTTATCTGATAGCCGCCAGCGTCCCAATTTCCTGTCAAGGCTCCGAGGTTGAATGTCCTGCTACCAGCTATCGTGCCTCCACCAGAAAGCCCCGAGCCAGCGGTCATGGTTATGGTTGTGTGGTCGTAATGTCTGTTTGAAGAATAATTTTGAAGAGTATTGTGGTTAACTTGGTCAGTTTCACCAGAAACGTGTTTTCCTGCATGTAACTGTGCGTGATGTTGGCCTGAAAGAACATTGGATAGCTCGGCATGGTTCAGGCCTAAGTTATCGTGGACTGCCTTCGTGTGGTCGGTTAAAACATTTGCGATTGTATTAGGAAGGACAAGATGCCGACTACTTAAAGCAGCATGAGATAAAACAGCACTCGCAGCGTCCGAAGCATCCGAGCCAGCCACTACAGCCTTGGATGCCGCATCAGAGGCAGCATCAGAATTGGCCGCAATCAACGCTGGATCGAAGCTCTGGCTTAAATCAACCACTATTTCCTCCCTAAAAGTTCTTCATAAAGTCTCACATATTGCTTCACGTGCACTCCCCTGTCGAAATGCTGTGCCGCATACTTCTTTACCTCCTTCCCCATAACGGTTGGGTCTTTTTGTATGTCTTTCCAACAGCGACTAATCTGCTCTGCGATGGAATCCAAGTCCCATATCCTGGCAATGTACTTAGTGTAATCTCCGCCATAACTAACAATTGGCACGCCCATGGCCATCAACTCCATGTGAACCCTAGACATTATTGCCGAGATATTATTGTTAAATCCTATGTCAGTTCCTTTCATGAATGGTCGCAAGTTGTTATTCTCAAGCTGGATGTTCTCACAAAGCTGCTCTAAGGTTCGGAGCTTGCTTCTGCAAAACAGGTTTCTCCAAGTCCCAACTGGTTCTAAAGTCAGGCTAAACAAGTTCAGCCGAGCACTTGGTATTCTTTCCACGACTTTCGGCATTGCCCATATGAGGTTCATGGGCAATTTCTCTAACCTTGGAACATCAAAACTGCATATCGCTGGACGGTTCACATACTCCCAAGCATACTTCTCACTCTGGTATCTTTCCAGATCAATCGAATTCGGAATATAATGAAGCCTGTCTTTCTCATCATAAAGCTTCATTATGTCGTATTCGTGCTTGTTTATTGTGACGGTCGCATCGTATGCCCACAGAATGCTTATGTGCGAATTGAAAGCATCCACTTTGCGTCCTGTCGTCCACTCCTTCAAGATCATGTGCTCATTCGGACCGTGCAACACAGCAACAATGATTCCTTTGTGAGAAGCCTTCAGCTCTTCGGGTATAAAGAAGTGAAGAACGAATACATCAGCCCCCTTTGCCTTTTCCCACGGTATTGGAGTCAACCAACCATCATCAATCACATCCCTTCCGTTCTTCCATTCATCCTGTGGCAGACAGAGGTCTGATTCACAACCAGACCTCCGTTCATATTTTATCTGGTCTTTGGTAGACTCGAACATGCCACTTTGGCGTGGGGCCCAATTGGTGAAATGCACTACACGCAAAATTACCTCCTATGCGACAACTGAACTGTAAACATACTTGATCAATCCGGCACCTGTCATCATTATCTCATGCACAGCTCTTGAACCCACCCCTGGAACAGATTTGATAAAAGACGCAACTATAGAGTCTGCGAGTGCGGAAACAAGATCAGATGCGGCAGACTGTGCGGCTACAATGGCGGCGGATGCGAAATCAGAAGCGGCAGACTGTGCAACTAAGATAGCTGCGGAAGCAAAGTCAGAGGCTCTCGAGGCGGCGGTAACGGACAATGCCGATACCCTGCTTGTCGCAGTATTAAGGCAGGCCGCAACCTTCGAAGCCGCATCAGAAGAAGCCGCACCACCGATGCCAGCCACTTTGGAAGCCGCATCGGAAGAGGCTTTGGCTTGTGCGCTAATGGAGAGTGCCGATACCATGCTTTGGGCAGAAGCACGAGCAGCGGAAGCGAGATCGGATGCTTTGGCCTCTGCGGTGACGGAGAGTGCCGATATTGCACTTGTGAGACTCAGTTTTGCAACGGACACTTTCGAAGCTACATCAGATTCAGTGCCTGCTTCCCACTGTGACGATTGTGCCGCAATCTTCGAGCTTGCACCAGCGGCCTTGGCTGCGGCAGATGATGCGGCATCCGAGTTCGCAGCTACGAGCGAAGGGTCAAAAGACAAACTTAAATCAGCCATTTTTTCCTCCTTTGGCGTATCCCATGATAGGGTTGATATACATTGAATCGTCTATCTCGAGTTTATAATTCCGAATGTCTACACTGCTAAAAACTTGATTAAGGGATTCAAATAACTCTGTAGGAGAATATTCCCTCACATGGGTGTCGCTTTTTCTATATCTTGATAAACGATTAGGTGTTGAGCAAATAAAGCACCCATCGTTTTTCAACATTTTACTTACATTTCGTAGAGCTTTTAGGTCGTTCCCTATGTGTTCTATCACATCAATCATGATGACGAAATCAAAGCCTCTCTCCTCGATGCCCTTTACTATGTCACCATGTTTGTAAATGACTTTATCTGAAGGAAAGGCTCTCTTGGCAAACTCCAATGCCTCGACATCTATTTCATAGGCACAGACAGCGTTCCCGCTATTAGCCAGAAGGTGGGTTCCGAAGCCTGTTCCGAATCCGATGTCAGCAATCTTCCCATGCACATGCTTCGCTACCTGCTCGTAAACATCAAATTGTGGCGAAAGAACATATCTTAATCTGTTCCACAATATGTTCATCTTCACTCCTTATGGTATGGGTGTCTCGTCGTATACAACAACAAAATGTTTATTTGAATCCAGACGTATTTCCTTTATTCTATATTCACCAGTTGGCGGATTCGACACAATGCTCTGCCCCGGATTGCTATCTACATAAGCCTTGATGCTTTGCTGCGTGGCCGCTTGCATATCCGAGTCTGAAACGAGATCGTCCTCATCAAGCATGGTGAAGTGTTCACCTGCTAAAGAGTCAGCGAACAGGTCGTGGCTGAGGTCGTAGATATTCACTGGAGTTGTAATTGTTAAGTCTTTAAGGGTTGGCTCTGATATTGTCCTCAAATCTTGATCGAGTCCTATAACAGTTCCCGAGGAAGTTCTGAAACAGGGAATTGTCTCCGACTCTACTTCTGCCAGCGAAATGTCGTCCACATAAGCGGCGATGGAACCTTCCTGTCGGATGTATATAGTGTACTCTGGCTCATCTTGGTATCGAGAAAAGGAAAGCGAGTATTCCTGCCAGTCTGCCGATACCGGAAGGGTAATTCCAGAACTGTTAGATGTCCATGAACCATCCGCCTGCAGGTAAAAGTCCCCTGCCACTATACACTTTACTACGAGATTCAGATTGCCGCCTGGGTTTATAAACCAAATGCTGACCTTACCCATCGAACCAGCGGTGGGCAGTATCAGGTTTTGGTAAATCATAGTATAAGAACTTGTGGCCTGTAGTTTGCAAGCGAAGGAGCCGCCATGAACTATAACTGACTCCTTTGAACTATAAAAAGTATTGTATTGAAACCAATACATTAAGTTCGATTCGGATGTCCACTCTTCCACACCGCCGTCAGTGAGGCTTTCGTCGAGGGATTCTGCATGAGATGCGTATGCTTGAATGGTATCCTCAATATTAACAGTAGGGGGAGTTCCGCTTCTCATGCAGAATCCCTTAACCATATCAGTTTCAGGACTGTTCAAGCCAATACATAAAATTTCCTTTTCGGCATCCCAGAAGAAATCGTCATTGTCCTGACTAAAATAACCATTCTCGTCTATGAATGGGATAGAGCCTTCATCTAATTCTGTCTCGAACTTTTCAACAATCTGAGTAACTATTGTCTGGGGAACATCAAGGGTTTCAGGAAGAGCTATTTTGTCATGGGTTCCCCTGAAAAGATTGTGTTCCTTCTCGAAAATCTTGATAAAGTTTTTCAGTCCTTCTTCGGACAGAACCTTATCGATTATTTCTCTGATTTGAACTTCGTTTTTCATTTTAGGGAGCCTTCACTGTCCTCTTTGCTTTCTCGATTTGAATATAGAGCCAAATCTTGTTAATCTTTAAATCTCCACCAACATCCTCTGCGTTCGCAAAATAGAAAGAATAATAATCTCCATTCACGGCTGTTTTTAATTTCTTATGGATTATATTTCTAAACTCCGCATCTACACCTGATGGAGTAGATCCAGGGAGCAATATGCTTAAATCCGGCGTTTCTCTAAAATTTGAGTAAACCTTAAAAATTAAATTCTTCTCTGCGGGCAACACATAATCCAACCAAATCTTCCTTAATCTTTTCCACAAAGGACCTCCCATCCATCCTGTTCGAAACTTGGCATCGATAATGTGGCCGTCATCGGTTGTGGCATCTTCGTCTATTTTCAAGGCCTCTCCACTATCTGTCCCAAAAATCGTTTCTCTTTGGCCAGACGCAAGATTGGTTGTGCTTAAAGAACAAATATTCTGATAATGATTATCTACATAAAAATTCATTTTCAAATAATCAAAGACTATTACTTTGTTTGGAACATTGCTCGAGCCCGTAGGAATCGCCAGCCGATATTCATGTCCGTCATAATTTTGTGCTGTCGACCTGTGGGCATATTCTTTGTTTATTGATCTAAGCGTCTTTTTTACTTTTGCTGATATCATGGGATTTATCAATCTTCCATATCCATCCATGATCTCTATTCTGTAATGGTTTGATAAAAAGATTAATGCCCTTCCTTCTTTCATATTGCACTCAACAATACTTGACCCTGCTACTGTGCCTGTGCCGTCGACAATTTTATCGATCACATAACTTGTCCCGCTTCTTGAAATCACCCAAATCGAACTTGTTTTAAATGGATAGAGATAATTATTGAATTCTATTGGCCTGACAACTCTATCCGCCTGGTCCTCCCTCAATGGCATATAGCTTATTCCTGTAGCAGGAAATTGTTCGAGATATCCTTGTCTTGACTTAAAAAGACCCTCCATGTATCCTGGAACCCCAGAAACCCATAACTTATCATCCCAGATTTCAACGCAATCTCCCAAAGGAGGCGGATTGTTATCATAGCTGACTTCATCGCCGAGCCCATCATCAGTTAATCCTGTATCATATTCGGTCACATCATTCTCAATGGTCACTTCCCAGTATCTCTTTTCTCCTCCTGCTTTAGTCCTGTAAATTCCTTTATCAGTAACCTCTGGATCATCAGAAACAGGAATGTTTGTCAGTCTGAAAATATTTCCCGCAGCAATCGTTATCTTATCGGATGGAGGAGAAGGATTGCTCTCGCATTGATAGTCTCCTCCTCTTATGAAAGTTATAACGAATGAATAATCTCCAACCAAGTCAGAGGTCGCCATGTAGATTTCAAATAAAAAATCTATGCTGTTTTTTTCTGTCCAGTCCAACTCGTCATTGATATCCCATCTCTTCCCTAAAGAATACTGGGAATCTATCTTGTCCATCCCAAGTCTGACATAATCTGTAGGGCTAATAGTGAAATCTCCATATATGACGAGATAATAAATTGTGTCTGGGTCGAGATGGGGCTTCACTCCTGAAAAAGTGAATGTCACCCAAATTTTCTCTATCGAAACCGAAGCTCCTGCGTCTTCGTCCACTAGAGCTTCCTCTACGACAATCTCTCCTGCGACCCCTCCTACAGAAACGGTGTAGGTCCCATCATTGCTGACAGAGCCTGTGACCTTAATCTTATCGCCAGTTAAGAACCCTACTAATCCATTGTTCGTATCTGTAATCTTTTTCGTAGAAGAGAAGAAGGCTATCGTTGTGTCTGTTACTTTACCAATTCCATAGTCAGGAAATGCGGACAATATGCTGACATCGATATTATCTGAGGCCTCTCCTACTATGCCATCAGAAAGGTTCTTAGTTGTGGAAGTCCCACCTTGAGAGCGGTGGATCTCCGCCCAGATGTTTCCTGTGGGAGAACCTACTTTAGAACCTAAAACTTTTACCTTGGTTATATCAGATTCTTCAAAGACCTGAAACTCCTGAGCCAAGAGAGTCGCCTCGTCATCCTCCCTGAGTTCCTTTATTTCATCGTGATTGTCAAAATTATTGAGCGTAGTTATGACCTCACTTGTTTTCTTTCCATAAAATTCAAATGAAAAATCAGGCGTTGTGTAGGAAATCCAAGTCATCCCATCAGTAATATGCCAGACATTACCGTCTTCATAATCACCGGGTGAATTAGTAGTCCAAGATAAATAATAATATTTGCTAACCTCATAGTCTCCATAAAACATCAAATAATAGGTAGTGTCTTTAGATAATTCTGGCTTCGTTCCTGAAAAAATGAATTCTATCCATTCAAAATCTTCGGAAATAGAATTGGCTGACTTACTGCTCGAAGGCTGACCCACTATATTATCAGAATCTCCTTTCGTTGCTAAGGTTCCTTCTTGAGAACTATGAATCTCTACCCAAATATCTCCATCGACTCCCCCTCCAAATCTCTTTAATGGAATTTTTAGTTTTTCTATCTGCACATCATTAGGTAACTTAAATGATTGCGATAAAATGTATCTTGCGTCAGTTTGCCTCAACGCATAATTACTGCCAGTTTCTTTAGCACCAGAGGAAAGAAGAACTTCAGAAAAAGCCGTAATCCCATAAATCTCAAAAACTAAATCCACGGCAGAATAACCAAGCCAAGCTAAGGAGTCGTTTATCTCCCAATATTTTCCATCTTCATAAGATGGACTACTGCAATCAAATCCTATATCAACATAGCTTGAACCGTTGACAGTAAAATCTCCATAAATAACTAAATAATATGTGTCATTTTTGCTGAGGCTTGGTTTTGTCCCTGAAAATGTAAGTTCATAAATTGTCTCTATGGTGATCGAAGCTCCTGCATCCTCGTCCACCAAATCCTCAGAGACGACAATCTCGTCTGCGACCCCTCCAGTAACAATAGTATAAGTGCCATCATTCTCTGCCGAGCCTGTTACCTTGATTTTTTCACCAGTTAAAAATCCTGCCAATCCGTTGTTTGTATCCGTAATCTTCTTGGTAGAAGAAACAAAGGCTATTGTCGTATCTGTTACCTTGAGAAAAGAGGTTTTTATCGTGCTGACATCAAGGTTGCCTGTCCCCTGTCCAACAATCCCAGGAGAATTGTTTTTCGTTGTTAATGTGCCTGATTTTGTCTCATGTATCTCCGCCCAGAGATTCCCTGTAGGACTTCCGACTTTTCTCAGTTTGAGTTTTATTTTTGTCAGCTCATAATCATTTTCAAGCTTGAAAGACTGTGCCATAAGAGCCTGCTTTGCATCCGACCTTAATTTTCCGCAGTTATCCTGATTCGATTCTGGATATTCAGTAGCCTTATAATCAGTTGGGGCACTTATAGTCTCTACCGTAGGTGCTGAAACCGGAGCCTCAATTCCAGAATAATTAGCCTGTCCTCCCTTGAGAGTTATCAATTTCTCATATCCGGCGACAAAAACCAGCCCTTTGTCCTGAACTAAAGAGACAGGTTTATCTATCTGCTTTGTAGGATTAAAAATGGAATTCCAGTCGTTCCCAGATTTTAGCTTTATTTCATTTTCAAGAAAGGCAGTGATGTCCACTCCCTCCTCTTCCTCTATCCCATAAATGCCAAAAACTTTCTTCGTCCCGAAATCATAGGTAGAATCGATTTTAGATAAACCTTTCCTTTTTTTCTTTGTTAGACCATCATCAGAAACCCTGAAATTCTCACAAATACTGCATTCTCTAATGGGAACAATATTTCCAGTTTCATTCAGACCGCCACCCAGATCATCAATAGGAACTTCTTTCAAAGGTTTCTTCGTTAAGCTCGCCATTTTTACCTTATCGATTCAGCCAGAGAAGCCCTTTTCTCTGTTCTAAGGCTCGGCAGTATCCCTAAAAGCTTCAGAGCTTGATTCATTTCAATCTCTTTTAATTTCATGACCTCCAATGCCCCGGATTCATTTGCGACCTGAAGCTGTCCAACGACATCTATTGCTATCAAGGGATGTGTTGCTTTGGGCAAAAGAGAAGTGGTCACATTAATTGCCTTTATCGTAACTGAGGCCGTTGCCCCTTCTTCCACCAGGTCTTCCTCAACAACGATCTCTCCTGCTGTCCCTCCAACAGCGATGGTATATGTCCCATCATTCGATACTGAGCCTATGACCTTGATATTGTCGCCAGTCAGGAACGTCGCCAGCCCATTGTTCGTGTCTGTGATTTTCTTGGTGGCTGCCACAAAGGCAATCGTTGTGCCAGTTACTTCGGTCTTCGCATCAGACGAATCATGATTCAGGTCTGGGAGTTCGTAATAATAATATGCTTTATACCTATCGGCTATGGTTGACGGGCAGATGGGATAGAAACCGATCGACTTTTTACTTTCATAAGTCCAGGCTTTTGGCTCTTGGACTAATCCTACTGTTGTAATATCTCTGATCTGATCAATGTTTAAATAGAGAAGTCCATCTGGTTTTCTTCCTGACAGGTTATGATAGATGTCCTTGAAGAGGATGAAATCGGTTATTCCCCAGTCTGTCTCAACATCGTAAACATTCTTGTTCAATGTGATGTCCAACAAGACTGACTTATAGAAGAAATGAGGGATATGAGGAAGAAGCTCTGTCTGGACTCGGACTTGAGAAGTGTTTATCAAAAGATTGAGGTCAACTTCCTCTGTGGTCTCGTCCTTTATGAAGCCTTCCGGTCTCTCCTTGAATTCATCGAATAGAAAACGGATGTGTTCTCTTATTTCCTGTCTGTTCATAACAAACCTCTCTTGAAGATAGAGAGGGGGACAAGAGAATCATCCCCCTTTATCTTTTTTCCTTTCCAAGACGAGCTACATGATTTTGAAGTTTGAACCAACCTTGAGGACTTTATCCCCTGCGCCTACAGGAGCTATGACGACAGCGACCTTTTCTCCGAGGTTGGCTGCCTGAACTTTTACCTCAGCTCCCACGTCTGACAACTCAGTGAACGAAACAAGGTCGAACCACACGCCTGTTGCGGGATCGTATTGGACGAACTTCACATTAAGAGTTGTCCCAGCAAAAGCAGTGCAACTTAAGAAAAATGTGGCCTCTTTGAATGGACCGACATCAAAAGGGTCGTCCTTGGTGTCCACCTCAACAGTTGTCACAGTCCCTTCATAAAACTTGTGGGAATAGTTCCGGAACTTCAGCAACTCATTTAAACTCATGTTCATTCCGCTCAATTTTACCTCCTAAATCGATAGTTTTTGTTCTACTAAGCTTATTCCACTTCTTGTAAAACCCAGATTTCATGTCAAGATACTGGCTGAAGGCCCTTTCTCTCTTTTCAATCCTGCTCTGCTTTATCTTCTTGAGAAGAGGACCGAGACTCTGTTTCCCATTCCCCACAGAAATATCTCTCTGCTTTTTGTAATTGAGTTCTGCTATGGCCTCGAGAACTATTCGGTCAAGTGGAACAAATTGTCCATCTTCGTCTGTGACTGCGTATTCGACAACTAGAATCTTGGCAAATACATTTGTCGGACCTGAACTTACGATAAGAAAATGCTCGTTCTCTTTGTCCCAGAT
>Ga0209977_10000339_pt1 | contig 18216 bp, 14 predicted proteins | sample SumtaG_2_FD_183113 | JGI IMG/M metagenome (GOLD analysis project Ga0209977, IMG submission 183113) | Deep subsurface microbial communities from Indian Ocean to uncover new lineages of life (NeLLi) - Sumatra_00607 metaG (SPAdes) (version 2) | ecosystem: Environmental > Aquatic > Marine > Oceanic...
CGCACGAAGGGCACAATACAGTAGGCGCAAAAACTGTTGCAGCCGTCCTGAACCTTGATGAAGGAGCGAGTCCTGGTATGCAGGCTGGCAGTTGAACTCTGAGCCGGATTACTGAGGTGCCCAGACTCTTCCAGTAACTGCAATAGCTGCGGTTTTTCATCATTGCTGACAACCAAACTAACTCCCTCAATCTGAGACAACTCCCGGGACGCTCGCTGAGTATAGCAACCAGTAGCCACCAACACAGCCGATGGGTTGCGGCGGTGGGCTAACCGGAGCAGGTGACGAGCTTTGCGGTCGGCAATATGAGTTACCGTGCAGGTATTGAGTATGTAGACATCAGCCCTATCAATCGAGGACACCAGATTATATCCGGCCTCCGTAAATTGTTTGGCTAGCAGCTCGGTCTCGGCTTGATTGAGTTTACAGCCCAGGGTATCAAAAGCTACCCTGGTGCTTTGCGGTCGGTTATTCACCCCTCACCCCTATAATGGGATTATACTTTTACACCTTCGGGCGGTCAAATTGAGGTGTTAGACAAGGTTTTGGCAAGCGGGTTATACTGTAAGCAATGAAAACCAGCGATTTTGACTACACTCTGCCAACGGAACTAATTGCTCAAACCGCAGTTGAACCAAGAGATGACTCGCGGCTCATGGTGCTTAACCGCAGCGATAGCTCAATAGAGCACCACAGGTTTCTGGAAATAGTGGATTATCTACGAGCTGGAGATGTTTTGGTATTTAATGACAGTCGGGTAATCCCGGCTCGTCTCAACGGCAAAAAGATTGATAGTGACGGGAAGGTGGAAATTCTGTTGCTGCGCCGGTCTAACAATAGCGGTTGGGAAGCTCTGGTCAAGCCGGGTAAGCGGGTTAATATTGGTACCAAGATTGAGATAACCAATAATTCTGCAGGCAGTAGACAGTCTAAAATTCTGGCGGAAATAACCGGGCTGGGGCAAGACGGTATAAAGGTAATAAAGTTCTCAGATGAAACACTACTACCCGGGATGGGCGAGATTCCCCTACCACCCTATATACATGTCCCCTTGACCAATCCGGAGCGTTATCAGACAGTATATGCTGCGGTAGCCGGCAGTGTGGCGGCACCGACTGCCGGTCTGCACTTCACGCCCCAACTACTTAACAGAATACAGCAAAAGGGGATTCACTGCTGCTTTGTCACTCTCCATGTAGGGCTTGACACCTTCCGGCCGGTTAGAGAAGATAACCCACGCGAGCACCCTATTTATAAAGAATACGGCGTGATAACTCAGGAGGTAGCCAGCCAGTTATCCCGGGCAAAGGCGGAGGGACGGAGAATTATTTGTGTTGGTACCACTACGGTGAGAATCATCGAGCAGGCAGCTCAAAGCAGCAAAGCGTCTGTTTTGAAGCCATTTGAGGACTGGGTAAGTTTGTTTATCCTGCCGGGATACCAATTCCGCATGACGGATGCTCTTATCACCAACTTCCACCTGCCCAGGTCAACGTTGTTAATGCTGGTTACTGCCTTTGCCGGCAGCAATTTTATTAACCAAGCCTACAAGGAAGCAATAGCCTCACGCTACCGTTTTTATAGTTTCGGCGATGCCATGTTGATTATCTGAGGGGAACAGTTCGTGGTAATGATGAGGAGCTTAAATGCGATACGTACAACCTCATAATCCTCGGATATATAGACGCTGGTGCCCGGCATTGATTAAGGTTCGTCTTAGAGCTGCCGGAAACTCTGCAGCTGTTCAAAATTAATCATTCCGCTCTCAGCTATGTTTTCAACTTCAATCCCCGCCTCCACTGCGGCTGCTACCGGGTTTAACCCAGCGAACAATATCATACCAACCTGGTTTATACCTACCGGGATTTGGCAAATCGGTTCGCTAACATTACCAAGAGCATAAACCCCATGGATGCCAGCCTCTTTAAGTAGAGTAAGTGTCTCCTCAACAATTGCTCTGGCCGGACCGGGTATGATGCGGAAAACGGCTAGCATCTTGCCGTTCCCGGTCTTGGCGGCCTGGACGACGCTAGTCATCTTAGCGCGGATGTATTGTTCGGATGGGTCAAGGGATGTCCCTCCATAGTTGATTATGGCGACAAAGCGCCTTGGTCTTGAATTTCTAACCTCAAGCACGCCTCCAAACCTGTACTCCGTCGGGACGCCAGCCCTGAGAAGTACTCCGTTTACAGCCACGCTACAAATGGTAGCCAGACCCATTTTCCCCTCCGGGATAACTACGGAACCGAGTTTCTCACCTTCGGACGCTATAGCTACCAGTTCGCTGACACACATTTCAGCCTTGAACACATCCTTCATAGCTGTCAGAGCTTTTTTAAATTTGTTCTTGTCAATGAGTGAAGTATTTATCGGAAGTTGCCCGGTTCGTTGCCGGGGGTCAAAAGTGGTTTGGAAGGCTAGCAGTTCAAGCTTCTCAAGTACGAAACCGATTTGTTCCGGCGCTAACGCCATTTTGAACTCTTCGAGACCTTGCGGCGTAATCATTCTACCATCGTGGCCTATCAACTGAGTATAACCCCGCTCATCAGTTATTCTCAGGTGATATCTAACTGCCCGCTCACTCAGAAAAATGCCGTAGTGCTCAAGCTCTCGAGCAATGGTAATGGACCCCAGTGGTTCCGAAGACTCGCTCAAGACTTTGAGGATAGATACTATCTTCCTCTCGGTCTCAGAATTAGAACCTTGAACCATGCGAACCTCTTTTAGTTCTCTAAGGCAATCTGGAACTATTATACCACCAGCACCTTAAAAACTAAATACCATATTGAGCCCTATCATCCCTTCGCTTAATAAGCGGGCAGCTATTTTCAGTCGCCAATTAGCCCAGTCGAAAAACATTAGCCACACTTTGTGGATTCTTGACGCTACAATCAATTATGGCAATTATTCGGAGCCTGTTCCTTGATAGCGCTATCCTTAAAAGTGGCCTGGTTAACGGGATTTAAAGGGTCAGGTGTGACAATATATGATAGGTTCTGAATCCGTAGCGCCAGCTGAGTTAATACGAGGTTAAACCCAACCCCTCAATTTCATTGCTTCCACCACACGAGTTACAGCAATAATATAAGCCGCTGATCTTATGCTAATCTTGCGTTCTAAAGATTCAGCCCAAACAGTGTGGAATGATTCTGTAATAATTTTAGAGAGTCGGCTGTGAACTTCCCCCTCATCCCAATAGAGTTTATTTAAGCCTTGAATCCACTCAAAATAGGAAACAATAACGCCTCCAGCATTACACAAGATATCTGGCAGTACCATTATCCCATTATTGTATAAAACTTCATCTGCCTCAGGGGTAGTTGGTCCGTTAGCTAATTCGGCTATTACCTTTGCCTTGACTCTAGATACATTTTTCTCGGTTATCGCAGTCTCCAACCCCGCTGGGCATAATACATCAACTTCTAGCTCCAGTAGCTCTGCTTGGTCTATATTTTCCGATTGGGGAAAGCCTATCACCGAGCCGGTTTCCGTTTTATATTGCAAAACCAGATGCGGGTTTAAACCCCGCTTGCTATAGATGCCACCCTTAGAATCGCTAATAGCTATAACCTTACACCCCAGCATATCGTGTAGAATAACGGCTGCATATGAGCCAGCATTACCGTAACCTTGAATTGCAACTTTTGCCGTTGACAAATCAATATCTAAGTGCCTGGCGGCTTCTATTATCACATACACTCCACCGCGAGCCGTGGCGTCACCACGCCCCAGTGAGCCACCTACACTAAGGGGTTTCCCTGTTATTACTCCTGGAATATAATATCCCTTTAATTTTGAATACTGATCCATCATCCAAGCCATTATCTGTGAGTCAGTATATACATCTGGTGCCGGAATATCTCTCTCGGGACCTATAATCTCCCATATTGAATCTATATAGCCACGGCTCAATCGTTCTAATTCGCGATTAGACATTTCTTTAGGGTTGCAAATAACACCTCCCTTGCCACCACCAAGAGGAATGTCTACAAGAGCACATTTCCAGGTCATCCAGGCAGCTAAGGCCCTAACATCATCAATTGTCTCTTCAATGTGAAACCTGATACCTCCTTTAAAAGGGCCACGAGCGTTGCTATACTGAACCCTAAACCCCTTAAAGACCTTAATCTGGTCATCATCCATCTTCACTGGTATAGATACGTGCAACTCTTTCATGGGTTCTCTAAGAATGGCGTGAATACCAGGCTCCAGATTCAATATACTAGCCGCTCCATCCAACTGAGCTTGAGCCATTTCAAATAAACTAAATGGTTTTCTACCCGTCATTTGTTCCATAACATACCCGCCTTCTATTGCCAAATTATGTTCTTACTGGCATACCTCTACCCTTTAGGTATTGCTTAGCTTGTGGTATTGAAATCTCGCCGAAATAGAGGCCTCGCCCACACCAAGGTCAAAAAGAGTCTTCGTTGTAGGTTCATTCTTGAATGCCCCTTTCCTTACTTCTATCTTCACCTAGGCGCCGGTCACAGCTGGATAATCTTGCCCTGTTGTGTACCCTGCAGGTTGAATAACTACTATCCGCTAGCTTACGGTAGGCGGTAGCCGTCTACCGCCTACCAATATACCACACGGTTTTTGCTCTGTCAATACTTTTCTCCAGGAATTTCTCGGTTAGCTACAATAAAGAATCCCCGTGCGGAAAACCACTTCTTACTATAGCTATTGATATTGAGGGCAATTTTGCATGGGAGGTAAAGCCACCAAAAGCAGCCAGAAAAGTGGCATCCACGCTATCAGACGAAGAAATATGCTCTATACTAAACTAAATGTATTAAGGTCAACAAATACCAGTGGCACCAGGAACCTTACCATCCTTATACTGTTAATTGATACAGGGCTGAGAATCGGGGAGCTTATCAATCTAAAGACAGAAAACTTTCACATGAATGAGGGATTTCTTTGACGGTTAGCCCTTTTGGAGATAATATGAATCTTTTTTACTGCAGAGATTCCAGAAATAACCAGGTGACAAGCGATAATTTAAATAGTCGAAAGGTTTTTGTCAAGCAATCCAGATGGATACTGAAAGCCAGGTATGAGTAGTCAATATGACGAAGACGCTGTCATTCAAAATGCAGCTCGCTCTCTCTTGAATTTCCCAAGAGGACCGGGGCAATATCAGGTTTTTTGAGTTCCAGGTCAAACGTTACAATTTGCCTCAGAAACAGCAGTACAAATAGGAGATTAAGATAAACCCTTAACACCGAGAACTGGTAAGAAATAATAGGGCCTGCATTACTCTTTTATATTTTCAAAAACCCACTCTCTTTAGCATCTTTTCTACCCGACCTAGCAACTCGTCAGGAGGTACCGGTTTATCGATATAATCTTCTGCCTCGAGTGCAAGCCCCTCACTAACTGGGATATTAGTTTCTCCCTTCTTCTCCGCAAAGCTGGTCAGGATTAACACCGGGATTTTTGAAAATCGCGGATCACCTTTGAGCTGTTCGCAAACTGTAAATCCGTCCTTAGTGGGCATGATTATATCCAGGATGATTAAATCAGGGCTCACGTCTTGTACCTTCTGCAAACCCTCGTTCCCGTCGAAAGCAACGCTCACCTGGTAGTTTTTACTCTCCAGAACTGCCTTTGTTGCCTCCACGAAAACAGGGTCATCGTCAACAATTAGAACTTTAGCTTGTCCTGCCATTATTTTTCCTCCTTTCGCTATGGTTAAGCTTGTTACTAAAACCTGGATTTACACCTTATTAAAACTTTCTCTACCCGCTGCAGCAAGAGGGGTGGGGAAATAGGCTTTTCTACATAGTCATCAATGCCGAGGGCTGCCTTAGTTTCAAGCTCATAACGCCGGCGGCTGCTTTCTTCCCTCACCGCGCTTAATATCAAAATTGGTATTTTTTCTTTCCCGGTCCCAACTTGCTCGTTAAGTCGCTTGCAAACTTCAAATCCATCCATCCTCGGCATAAGGAGGTCCAGAATCAACAGGTCTGGCCTCTCCTCTTCTATTTTGGTTAAAGCCTCTTCTCCATCTTGAGCAGCAGATACCTGGTAACCTTGTGACTCCAGTATAAGAGTTATTATTTTTAGCATTTCCGGGTCATCATCAGTAACCAGGATTCTTGCTCCCTTCACCACCCCTTCCTCTTCTTCTAGTTTACCTTTGACTGCTCCTGAGACCTTGGGCAGAGTGAAACAAAATTTGGTTCCTACCCCACTTTCCGGACAGGGACTTTCTGCCCAAATTAGACCGCCGTGTGCCTCGATAATCTTTTTAGCGATAGAAAGCCCTAAACCGGCACCTTGTACATCGACTTTCATGCCCCGATAAAAATCATCAAATATCTTCGGTAGTTCCTGAGGTGAGATGCCTATTCCCGTATCTGCAACTTCCAACTGGACACAATCATCTACCTCCCGAATGCTGATTGAGACCGTGCCTCCGGCGGAAGTGAACTTAATGCCATTACTCAACAAATTAGTAATCACCTGTTGCAAGCGCTTTGGTATTCCCAGCACTTGAGGCAATTTTGTAGGTACATTGTTCTTTAGCTGTACCCCTATTTGTTGAGCCATCCCCTGAACATCGCCTATGGAACTTTCTATTACTTCAGACAAAGCTACATTTTCAAAATCCAGCTCCTTAATTTCGATATACGAAATGTCTAAGATATTGTCAATCATACTCGTAAGGTCTGAAATCCGCTGTTTGCTTCCTGCCAGCAGGTCCTGCTGCTTAGCATTAATTTCCCCGACAAAGCCGCCAATTATAACATCCAGGCAACTTTGAACGGTAGCGAGCGGAGCTCTTAGATCGTGAGAAGTCACCGATAAAACGTGAGCTAGTGTCCGTTTGGCATGTGACCACCTGTCAGCGACCAAATAAACGAGCTCACGCATCACTTTGCGGCATAAGTCAGCGTCTTCATCACATAGTTGACGGAGACGTTCTCCATTCAAGACGAGTAATTTAGTATTCTCTACAGATATTGCCGACATGGTGAAAACTGGCCTCCCCGAAAGTGCTGACCAGCCAAAAACTTGATCCTTAATTATAACATCAATAGCTGCCTGTCTTCTTGTCCTCTGGCCAATGCGAACCTCCACCTCAAGTGTGATTTTACCCTCTTGGACAATGTAAAGATTGTGTGCGCTGTCGCCCTCACTGAAGATGCGTGTCCCAGCTTCACAGAACTCCTCCTGGCATAATTCAGTTACTTTGTCTATCTGGTCATCAGACAGTCCCCAAAACAACTGGGAATTTTTGACAATTTCCCTCTTAGTACGATCCATATTTCCTGCCCTCTATTTTAAATCACATCTAAATAAAGCCAAGGTTATCGCCAACCTAACCCAATACTATATTACTGCTTGCTAACTAAGTCGTCAAGAATTTAGGGCTTGAATTTTTTTTAACACCGGTTTATAATAAAGCATGGAAAGATGATAATGACTTTTACAGATTAGAGCGGGCAAATACACAGGAAACTGTGTATTTTTTTGTGCCTTGTTCAGCTAGGAGTGCGGAAATTTGGCAAATAAAAGTGTCTTAGTTATTGGGGGAGGTGTCGCTGGGATAGCCTCAGCATTGAAACTAGCTGATAATGGATTCCAGGTCTATCTTGTGGAAAGAGAGCCAATAATTGGAGGACACGCCGCCTCATTTTGCTGCAAGGCAACCGAAACATGTAGCCAATGCTCTGTTTGCCTGGTGCCAGAAAAGACGCTTGAGGTGGCAGCTAATCCGCAGATTTCACTTATAGTCAATTCAGAAGTAGTGGGAATCAGCGGTGAAGTTGGTGATTTCGAGGTTGATTTGCTTCAAAAACCCGGGGCCGTTGACCCCGAGAAATGCATTGCCTGTGGTATCTGTACCGAGCTTTGTCCCTGTGAACCTCAAAAGGGAATTATTTTGCCATTTCCTGAGGTAGTGCCTCATACATACATAATCGACAAAAATCAATGCCTCCGTTCTAAAGGAGCAGAGTGTGATATTTGCCAAGATAACTGTCCCGTGGGAGCTATTAACTTTGAACAAAAACAAAATACCAGGAAACTAAAGGTTAGCGCCGTAATTGCAGCTACTGGTTTCGAGGTCTTCGATGCCACAGAAAAAAGATTGCTAGGCTATGGCCAATATCCCAATGTACTTACAGGCTTTGACATGGAGAGGATATTTGGCACTGCGGACCCGATGGTTTTGCCTTCAAACGGGAAGCTTCCCCAAAATATTGCCTTTATCCAATGTGTAGGTTCACGGGATGAGTATATTGGTAACGGCTATTGCTCTCAGGTATGCTGCAAATACGCTATGAAACTGGCTAAGCTCCTGCAATATCAAAACTCTGAGGCAAAGGTAACCATATTCTACATAGACCTTCAGACCGCAGGCAAAGGCTTCGGTGAATTCTACGAAGAATGTAAAAAAACCATCCGATTTGTTCGCGGCATACCGGTGGAGGTTTATGAAATCTCCCCTAATGAGCTGGAGGTTAAATACGAAGACCTTGCTCAAGGGAAAATCATCAAAGAGAGCTACGACCTGGTAGTCCTATCAGTAGGCATTACCCCCAGAAAAGATTCCTGGAATTCAGCCAAGATTTTAGGCATTAACCTGGGGGATTATAGTTTCTTCGATACCCAAGACATCCTGGATAGTAACAAAACCAACGTCGATGGCATTTTTCTAGCCGGAACCTGTCAGGGGCCAAAGGACATACCTGAATCGATAGCTCACGGTATTCAAGCAGCATCTAGGGTAATCCAGACGCTAAGAGCGAGGACTATTTAGATGGACAGCGAGTTGAGATTAGGCGTTTTTCTCTGTGATTGTGGCGGCACTTTATCAAAAGCCGTCGATTTTTTGACTATCAAAGCGAACCTGGAGAAGCTTCCTCATGTCACCCATATAAACATAAGCCATGACTTGTGTTTCAAAAGTGCACAGAAGGCGATGCAAAAAGATATCAGGGATAAAGGCATAAACCGGGTTGTGGTTGCCGCCTGCTCACCGGAGCTCCATGAAAAAGATTTTATGAATGTAATTGAAGCAGTTGGAGTAAATCCGCATCTTCTGTCCATGGCAAACATCAGAGAGCAGTGCTTTTGGGTTCACCCAGACAAAGATAAGGCTGCCCAAAAAGCAATGGTCCAAATAGAGGCAGCCATAGATAGAGCTCGATTTTTAGAGCCGGTGGAACAGACACAAATTTCAGTAAATAAGGATGTCTTAGTAATCGGTGGTGGCATAACGGGTATTGAGACCGCCATTGAACTCTCTAACCTGAATTTAAAGACCACTCTCATCGAGAAAAAAGCTGCCCTGGGAGGCAAGCTAAATCAGTTTGCCAACCTCTATCCAGTCCAAATTGCTCCGGAGGAGATGCTGGCTACAAAACTAAAGCAGGTTACTGAGAGGCAAAATATAGATGTTTTGACCTCCGCTGAGCTTATAGATGTAAGCGGGCAAGTAGGGAATTTCACCGCAAAGATAAGAAGCGGGGAAAAAGAATTGGTACGAAATTTCGGGGCTATTATCTTTGCCACTGGCTGCGACAGCCAATCTCCCAGCCAAATCTATGGATTGGAACCTGCAAACAACATTGTCACTCAATCTCAACTGGAAGAGATGATTAAATCCTCCAGCAAAGTTGAGGAAATACCCCGGAGCGTTTGCTTCGTTACGGATACCTCTGATAAACATTCCCGAGTTTCAAGCTTTTCTGTTTTGGAAAATGCTTTAGGTATCAAGGGGAAATTCGGCAGTGAAGTCTGCGTATTGTGTCAGAATCTACAGGTTGATGGTGCTGGAATCGAAAGGCTTTACCGTGATTGCCGAAATAAAGGGGTGCTCTTCATCAAGTTTGACACTCCGCCGAAAATCTCAAAGCAGGACGGGAAAATAAGAATCGAGGTAGAGGATGTTTTGGTATCAAGGGAGCGAGTGAACCTATCCTGTGATCTTTTGGTGGTGGAAGAAACATCCGTGCCGCCCCTGGATTCTAAGGCTCTAAGTTCTAACCTGAATATAGGCCTCGATGCGGAAGGCTTCTATCAGGAGAACAATGTTCACCTCTACTCCGTGGCTTCAAATAGAGCAGGAGTTTTCTTCGCTGGAAATTGCCACGCCGATTTAGACCTGACACGGGCACTGACAGAAGCCAGTAATGCCGCCTTAAGTGCTTATCAGCTCCTGGCTCAGGAGAAGATAACTGTTGAAGCCGAAAAGGTGATGGTCGACCCTGATAAGTGCCGTTTTTGTTTAACCTGTATCCGCGTTTGTCCTCACCATGCGATTCAAGCGGTTAGGGTGAACCATGAGAAATGGGTTGCCCAGATTGCAGACCTTGCTTGCCAGGGTTGTGGTATTTGCGCCGTAGTTTGCCCGGCTGAGGCTATAAAATCCAAAGATTGGAGTGACGAACAAATACTAGCTGAGCTTAAGCTATCAGGAGAATATGTATGAAAGCAGAAGGAGCCTTTTTACCTGATATCGTCGCTTTCTGTTGCGCTCAATCTGCTTATCTAGCAGCAGATACAGCCGGAACTATGAGGATACCTTACCCGGAGAATATCAGGATTATTCGGGTTCCCTGCGTAGGAAGGGTTGACGTACTTCACATCTTGAGAGCCTTTGAAAATGGTGCTGACGGAGTGCTGGTTTTAGGCTGTCACGAGGAAGCCTGTCACCACCTTTCCGGCAATATCAGGGCTAAGAATAGAGTGCAGAAGGCGAATACTCTTTTGCAGGAAGTCGGGATAGATGGCAAGCGTGTTGAGATATTCACTCTGGCGCCGAATCAGGGTTCCAGGTTTGCTCATATCGCCAATGAGGTGAATAAGAGAATAAAAGAACTGGGGCCCAACCTCGTGAAACAAGTAGATTAAAGAGAGGTGATATTAAATGATAGTAGCAGAAAGAAAACCTCTAGAAGATATTAAGGAGATGATAGCCGGATATAAAAAGATACTGATATTGGGCTGCGGCACTTGTGTCACTATCTGCTGGGCTGGTGGAGAAAAAGAGGTGGCACTGCTCTCCTCTCAACTCAGGTTAGCTTCCAAGAAGGAAGGCAATGAACTTGTAATCTTAGAAGATACTATTGAGAGGCAATGTGAGAAGGAATTGATAGCGGTACTGAAAGATAAAGTACCGCAAGTAGACGCAGTTCTGTCCCTGGCGTGTGGGATTGGGGTGCAAACTACTGCTGAGATGTTCCCCGATACACCAGTCTACCCGGCACTGAACACCAAGTTTATGGGAATGCCGGAGGGGGAAGGTATCTGGGTTGAAACTTGTCGAGCCTGTGGCGATTGTTTTCTAGATAAGACGGGTGGGATTTGTCCTATTGTAAGGTGTGCCAAAGGGCTACTCAATGGACCTTGTGGCGGCACAAACAATGGCAAGTGTGAGGTAGACCCAGAAAAAGACTGCGCCTGGACACTCATTTATCAAAGACTTGAGCGACAGGGAAAGCTTGACGTGATGCGGAAATATTATCCGCCGAAGAACTCCCAGGCAGTGATAAGACCTGGGAAAATCGAGGTCTCACAAGCATAGAAGAGGTGTGAGTAATGGCTAGAGCATTTAAAGAAACCCTTAACTCTGGAAAATTCATAGTGACAGGCGAGATTGGGCCTCCAAAAGGGACTAATCTTGAGAAGACAATCCATCACATTGACCTTCTCAAGGACAAGGTAGATGCCCTCAATGTAACTGATAATCAAAGCTCGGTGATGCGTTTCCCTTCACTGGGAACTGCCCTCCTTATCAAAGAGCATGGCGGGGAGCCAATTCTGCAAATGACGTGTCGTGACCGTAACCGTATGGCACTTGAAGCTGACCTTCTATTCGCTTATACCAGGGGAATTCGAAATGTTCTTTGCCTCACCGGCGATTCAATCACCATAGGTGACCATAAAGAAGCCAGGGCAGTCTTTGACCTTGATTCAACCCAGTTACTTCACATGGTACGCATCCTGGAATCAGGTAAAGACCTGGGAGAAAATGAACTGGACGGTGCGGTAGAGTTTTGTGCCGGCGCCATCGTTACCCCGGAAGCAACCCCAATCGAGCCTCAGCTCATCAAATTTGAAAAGAAGGTTCAGGCAGGAGCCGAATTTTTCCAGACACAAGCGATTTATGACATCGACAACTTCAAGAAGTTCATGGAGTATGTCCGCGGGCTGGACAAAAATATTAAAATTCTAGCCGGCATCGTCCTTTTAGCCTCAGCCAGAATGGCAAAATATATGAATGAAAGTGTTCCCGGTATTTTTGTCCCGCAAACTTTGATTGATGAGATGGCAACTGCTGAGAAAGGCAAAGGCATTCAGAAAGGTATCGAGGTCGCCGGCCGACTCATCAGGCAAATAAAGGACGAGGCTATCTGCGACGGGGTTCATATCATGGCTATCGGCAGAGAAGAGATAGTTCCTGATATCTTAGCCGCCGGTGGGCTTTAGCCTGTAAAAGCAAGGTATTCAAAAACTCAGGAGCCAAGGGAGGCGAAAATGGCAACCATAGTGTTAAATGAGTTAGACCCTAAGTTCAAATATGAAGTCGCTAAGCAGCCGGGGGGCGAGAATATTAAGGTTTGTTTCTCTTGCGGGCTTTGCACTGCTGGTTGCCCAGTTTCAGAGATTGATGAGAACTACAATCCCAGGAAGATTATTCACATGGTATTACTTGGAATGAAACAACAGGTTCTCTCCTCCGATTTCATCTGGCTCTGCTCTCTATGCTACACCTGTTATGCCCATTGCCCTCAAAATGTCAAGTTCACCGATGTCATGCGCGCTTTAAGAACTATGGCAGTGAGCGAGGGTTATGTTCATCCTTCCTTCCCTAACCGGATAAAAGAGATTGATAATTTTTCTGAAAAATTACGACATCAAATGGCACTCTCCATTTTGGAGAGAAAAACAGAAGATACCCAAACAGACCCAGCAGAGTTGCTGGCTAAAGCTTCACAGGAAGTAGAGAGAGCTAAGTCTTCTGTCTCTTAAATTGAATGGCATTAGCTAGAGGGAAGTTTATGAAATCAGGACCATCAGGATTAGAAAATAAGCAAGTGGGGGCGGTAATGGTAGTGGGTGGTGGGATAGGAGGAGTACAGGCATCACTTGATTTAGCTGAGTCTGGGTACTATGTTTATCTGGTAGAGAAATCTCCTGCCATTGGCGGGGTTATGGCTCAACTTGACAAGACCTTCCCTACCAACGATTGCTCTATGTGCATCCTTTCGCCCAAGCTTGTAGAGTGCGGAAGGCATCTCAACATTGAGCTAATAACTAATGCTGAGCTAAAGGAAGTCTCAGGAGAGCCGGGACAGTTTAAGGTTAAGATTCTGACAAAGTCACGATATATTGATGCGAATAAATGCACCGGCTGTGGTGAATGCGTTCAAGTTTGTCCCGTGGAGGTCAACAGTGAATTTGACGCTGGGTTAACCAAGAGAAAGGCAATCTTTATACCCTATCCTCAGGCAGTCCCCAGCATTTTCACCATTGATAAGAAGGAAAGACCTCCGTGCGTGAGAGCTTGCCCGGCACATGTAAATGTCCAGGGATACATGGCTCTTACCTCCAAAGGGAAGTATAAAGAAGCCTTAGAGGTGGTTGTGGAAAACCTCCCCCTGCCAGGGGTATTAGGGAGGATTTGCCCCCACCCATGCGAATCCAAATGCAACAGGGTGCCCCTAGATGAACCTCTGGCTATTGCAAGCATCAAGCGGTTCATAGCAGATCAAGCTAAGGATGAGCTGCTCCCTCAGGTAAAGACAGAGAGGAAAGATGAGAGGGTTGCCATTGTCGGTTCTGGCCCTGCAGGTCTTACCGCCGCTTATCAACTGGCAAAGGAAGGATATGGGGTGACCGTGTTTGAGGCATTACCCGTTGTTGGTGGGATGCTTTATGTGGGAATACCTGAATACCGCCTTCCTAAAGGGGTATTGGAGCAAGAGGTTGAAGCTATCAAGCACATGGGCATCGAGATAAAAACCAACACCCCTATAGGCAAAGACTTAACCTTGGATACTCTCTTCACTCAAGGGTATAAAGCGGTGTTTATTGCAGTCGGTGCTCACCGAAGCTTGGAGCTTGGTATCCCTGGGGAGCATGCCGATGGTGTAGTTCATGGCGTAACGTTCTTAAGGGAAATGAATTTAGGGAGGGAAGTAAAACTTGGGAGGAAGGTTACCGTAATTGGCGGCGGTAACGCAGCCATTGATTCAGCCAGGAGTGCGCTTCGCTTAGGCGCTCAAAAGGTTTTCATCCTCTATCGCCGGTCTAGGGTGGAGATGCCAGCAAGTGATGAGGAAATAGAAGCAGCTTTAACCGAAGGGGTTGAAATACAGTATTTAGTTGCCCCAACAGAGATTCTGGTTAAGGATGGAAAGGTAGTGGGCATAAGGTGTATACAGATGGAGCTGGGGGCACCTGATGCCACAGGGCGGAGGAGGCCAATACCCATCCTCGGCTCCGAGTTCGATATAGAAACAGACATGATTATCCCTGCTGTTGGTCAAGCCTCTGACCTTTCCTTCCTCGAAGGCTCAGGAGTGACACTTAGCAAAAGGAACTTGATAGATGTTGACCCTATTACCCTTACCACCAGCCGACCCGGTGTTTTCGCCGGGGGAGATGCTCAAACTGGACCTGGGATAGCTATTGAAGCGGTGGCAGCAGGAAACAGGGCAGCAGTTTCCATCATAAGATACCTCAGAGGCGAGGATTTGAGAGAGGGAAGAGAAATAAAGGAAGAGGAGATTAAACCTCTCGGTTTGAGCGAACTCCCTGTGGGAGAGCCGAGGAAGCCCCGGGTGCAAATGCCAACTATCGAGCCAGAAAGAAGGCAAAACAGCTTTGATGAGGTTGAGCTAGGCTTCACTGAGGAGACGGCTCTTCAGGAAGCAAAGAGGTGCCTTGACTGTGGGATTTGCTCCGAGTGTCTCCAGTGTGTCGCTGTCTGCAAAGCCGAAGCCATTGACCATAAGATGCAAGACAAGATTATAGAGCTCAAGGTTGGTTCGGTGATAGTTGCCGGTGGCTACGAACTTTTTGACCCGAGCGCCCGATATGAACTTGGCTATACCAGAGCCCCCAACGTGGTAACCAGCCTCGAATTTGAGCGCATGCTTAGCGCCTCTGGTCCATTCCAGGGAACCTTGCTAAGACCTTCGGATTTAACCCCTCCGCAAAAGATAGCCTTTATTCAATGTGTTGGTTCCAGGGATGCCCAAAACCCCTATTGCTCTTCAGTATGCTGCACCTATGCTATTAAAGAGGCTATTATTGCTAAAGAGCACAGCACTGTCCCTCTGGATGTGACTATTTTCTTTATGGATATGAGAACCTGCGGTAAGGATTTTGATAGATATTATGAGCGTGCCAGAGAAGAGAGTCAGGTTAAATTCACCAGGGCAAAAGTACATGACATTGAAAACAAGGACGGCACTGGAGATTTAGTAGTCAAATTTGCCACAGAGGACGGTGGGGTGAGGACAGAGGATTTTAATTTGGTTGTCCTTTCTGTCGGCTTCCAAGCCTCCCCAGGAATGATTAGCCTAGCTAAGAAACTAGGGGTTCAGCTAAATCCCTATGGCTTCTGCCAAACCAGAAGTTTTTCCCCAGTTGAAACCTCAAAACCAGGCATATTCGTCTGTGGTGCCTTCAGTGGACCCAAAGACATCCCGGAGACAGTTGTGCAGGCTAGTGGGGCCGCGGGAAGCGCTTCAGCTTTACTTGCCCCTGTCCGCAAGACATTAGTCAAGGAGAAGGTATATCCCCCAGAAAAAGACATCGCTGGAGAAGAGCCCAGGATTGGTGTCTTTGTTTGCCACTGTGGCATCAACATTGGTGGGGTGGTAAACGTCCCTGAGGTGAGGGAATATGCAGCTACCTTGCCTAATGTGGTCTTCACCGATGCTAACCTCTATACCTGTTCTCAGGATACTCAGGAAAAGATAAAAGTAATGATTGAGGAGCATAACCTCAATCGGGTGATAGTAGCCTCATGCTCACCCAGAACTCATGAGCCTTTGTTTCAGGAGACCATTAAAGAAGCCGGCTTGAATAGATATCTGTTCGAGATGACCAATATCCGTGACCAGTGCTCCTGGGTGCATATGCATGAGCCGGAGAAGGCTACCGAAAAGGCAAAAGACCTGGTGAGGATGGCAGTAGCCAAAGCGAGGCTGACTGAACCACTGAAACAACTGTCCCTCAGTATTAACCACTCAGCCTTGGTAATCGGTGGTGGAATATCAGGGTTGGTGAGTGCCCTGACTTTGGCAGAGCAGGGATTTAAAGTTCACTTGGTGGAGAGAAATAGTAAGCTTGGTGGAATAGCAGGGAGGATACATTACACCTTAGAAGGTGGAAATGTGCAAGCCTATTTGGCTGACCTTATCGAAAAGGTGACTAACCACCACTTAATTGAGGTATATACTGAGGCCTACATCGTGGATGCCTACGGTTATGTGGGAAATTTCACTACAGAGTTGATGAGGTATCGCGGGCCCTATATCGAGAAAATTGAACATGGGGTGGTTATCATAGCTACAGGAGGCCAAGAATACAAACCTGGTGAATATCTTTATGGGAGAGACCCCAGAGTGCTAACCTCTCTTGAGCTAGAGGAGGAAATAGCTGAGGTTAACCCAGGCATCACTAATTGTAACAGCCTGGTGATGATCCAGTGTGTCGGCTCTCGTGATGACCAGAGACCTTACTGTAGTCGGGTATGCTGCAGCCAGGCGATAAAGAATGCATTAAAGCTAAAAGAGATAAAGCCCGATATGGAAATCTACATACTTTATCGAGACATGAGGACCTACGGGTTTCAAGAAGATTACTATCAGGAAGCTCGCCGCAAAGGGGTGATTTTTCTCCGCTACGATTTGGAGCACAAACCTGAAGTCAGAGCGGTGAAGGAAAATGACCACTATCCACTGAAAGTAAACGTTTATGACCCTGTTATGGGTGAACAAGTTATTATAAATACGGACATCCTGGCTTTAGGCGTGGCGACAACCCCCCCAGCCGAAATCAGGGAATTGGCTCAGTTTTACAAGGTACCCCTGAATGAAGACGGCTTTTTTGTTGAAGCCCATGTAAAGCTCCGCCCGGTTGATTTTGCTACCGAGGGTGCCTTCGTGTGCGGTCTAGCTCACGCACCAAAGTCCATAGACGAGAGTATTGCTCAAGCTAAAGCAGCTGCCTCCCGGGCGACTACGATACTGGTCAAGGATACTATAACTGCCGAAGGTATGGTCTGCTCGGTAAATGAAGACATTTGTAGCGGCTGTGGTATCTGTGAGGTACTCTGCCCTTATTTAGCTATTGCCGTGGATAAAACAGAGAAGGTAGCTAAAGTTAATGAAGCACTGTGTAAAGGCTGTGGGACTTGCTGCTCTGCCTGCCCTTCCGGCGCGGCTCAACAACGAGGCTTTAGAAGGGACCAGATATCTTCCATGATTAGTGCTGCTTTGGGGGTATAGCATGGATGGGTTTGAACCCAAAATTATAGGTTTTTGCTGCAACTGGTGTGCTTATGCTGGTGCTGACTTAGCCGGCATAAGTCGGATTCAGTATCCGCCTAATATGAGGATGATAAGGGTGATGTGTTCCGGGACTATTGACCCGGTCTATATCCTGGAAGCTTTTCAGAAGGGAGCCGATGGGGTCTTCATCGGAGGTTGTCACCCAGGAGATTGCCATTATATGGCGGGAAATTATAAGACCATGAGGAAAGTTGTCTTGCTGAAAAGATTGCTCTCTCAACTAGGGATAAGCCCTCAGAGGTTGAAGCTCGAGTGGGTATCAGCAGCAGAAGGACAGCGATTTGCTCAAGTGGTTACCGACTTTATTGCCGAGGTAAAGGAGTTGGGGCCGAATTTAGTAAATCAAGAGGGGTCTTGACATGGATAAAAAGTTAAAGCTGGCCCTTTACTGGGCATCCAGCTGTGGTGGCTGTGATATTGCTACCTTAGCAATCGGTGACAAAATTCTGGAACTGGCCAAAGTTGCGGATATTCTGTTATGGCCAATAGCTATGGATTTTAAGTATTCAGATGTGGATAAGTGGCCGGATAAGAGTATCGATGCCTGTCTTTTCAATGGCGCCATTCGTACTTCGGAAAACGAGCATATGGCTCAAGTGTTACGGGCTAAATCCAAAATACTGATTGCTTACGGCTCTTGCTCTTATGAGGGCTGCATACCCGGACTAGC
>Ga0209977_10000340_pt1 | contig 18156 bp, 15 predicted proteins | sample SumtaG_2_FD_183113 | JGI IMG/M metagenome (GOLD analysis project Ga0209977, IMG submission 183113) | Deep subsurface microbial communities from Indian Ocean to uncover new lineages of life (NeLLi) - Sumatra_00607 metaG (SPAdes) (version 2) | ecosystem: Environmental > Aquatic > Marine > Oceanic...
CTATTATTTCCCCCGGAAAGGATTATAGCTACCATCTCTTAAGCTCCTTCCCTTCCCAGGAAGGAAATACCCCCTCGGGAAACAAAACCCTCCTTCTCAGCCACCATATCCAGCGGCAGAGTAGCTAAGTCTTCAACAAATAAGCTTCTTATTGATTCTGTCTTGCGAGCATCTACGGTCTTGGTGTATCTTTTACATCTATCACATACATCCACTCGATAAGCTTCCTCATCCTCCAGGTAGAAATAACGTAAGGATTCTTGATTATTATTTCCACAAAAGGGGCACTCCAGTCTTCTAAATAGCCATTCGCTGTGACACAGCCAACAAAACAGCCACTTTCTTCCGGTTTCTCTCTCTAATCTGGCCATTAGTGGTTCTCCGCCACAAACTGGGCAATATCCTTTTAACCAGGATGAGTTAATGTGTCCCCTCAGTTTTTCGGCATAGCTCCCCAGGAAGGGAGAAAAACTCTGAACCACCAGAAAAGAAAAGAGTGCAAAATCAATCCTCATCTCTCCAGCAGTCCTCTCTAAATCTGGACCCTCTTCCATAAGACCACGAAGCAGCGTCTCCCATTGTCCATCCAGATAGGTTTTCTTTAAAGTAGCTGAGACCGCTTTTTTTGTCTTACTTTGAATAATTTGACCAATTTTTTCTAAGAGAGTACTAAACAAACCTTGGTCTATTCGGATGTCCTCCGGTCTCAAAAACGGAAGCCCCTGAGAGTTTCGGTGCTGGCCACTTTTAGTGTCGAAATGGCTCAAATCAAGTTTAAAGGCTAATTTAGTTTGCTTCTGCGCCTTGAGGATAGCCTCATAGAACTCAAGCACTTCTTTTAGCTCATCCTTGCTTGTTTTCAAATCAACAACTTGCCCCAGAACTAACTCATAAAAATCGCCTTTTATCTTTTTCAATACTATACTACTCCTTTTTTGATTTTTGTGAAGTGTTTTAGATATGACCGAGAGCCAGTGCTGGACGGGTTCTGTTATCTAGACTCTGGCTTCACCTCTATATCTGCCCAGCTATGAGGATGACATATCTTAAGAAGAAACTCCCTAGAAGCACTAGAGCGGCAACAACTGCTGAGGTTTGAGGCTTCCTGGTTTTTCCCTTGAAGCCAAAAACAAGAGGAACAACCAACCCCATGCCTATGATCCCAACCCACCAGAGCAGACCATATCCAGAGCCCAGGATCATTCTCATCGGAGGCGAGGTGAACCGGACTAAGACGAAGAGAGCGACTATCAAAAGCTGCAGGCTTATTACTCGGCTGTTTATCTTTTCCAGTTCGGGGATGAATGGATCTGTCTTTGCTCTGGCTCCATAGGTATGAGTAAGAGCTAGAACAAAGACTACTGTCGCTATTCCTGTCGAGAGGGCAGACACACTGAAAACAGCTGGCAGGAGAACTGTATTCCACAAGGGATTGGAAGTCGCAGCTAAAAGCACCCCAGTGTAAACTGCCACCAGTAGCGAGACAGGAACTGCTATCATCCCTACCCCTCGTCTTGCCTTCCTGCCCCAGGTAAAAGGCCAGCCAAAGAAAACCAAAGCCCCGTAAGCCAAGGAAAGAATGACAAAGATGGTCAGAAGCCAAACCCCTACAGACATCACTGAATTGAGGTTAACCATGAGAAAGCCTGGCCCCCGCCTGAACAAAAGCTCCCAAAACCGCTGAGGTTTCCCCAAATCAATAACCAAGAGAATTACCCCTACGATCACTGGCCAAGGGGCAATAGCTGCTCCCATCCTGGTTATTCTTTCATACCGCCTTTGCCCGAAAAGATCAGCAACACTAGCCAGGAGTAATGCTCCTGCACCCAGTCCCGCTAGGAATAAGTCAAAAGCTACTGGAATACCCCAATTAATATGTTCCATCTCTTTACCTCCTATGTTTCAGACTGCTTTTTTGATGAGGGTTTTTCCTTTCCAAAATATCGCCAAAGTCCATAAAGAACAGCCAGTCCCGGAATTATCCCAATTGCCCATTTAAAGATAACTTTCTCTATGGGCATGCGGGGTTGCTCGGGAAGACCATAAACTGAGGCCTTCTCCGGTAAAAGGTACATCACGCGCAAGCCCCCCAGTTCCTTCTCGCCATAGAGGCGAGGAACTTGACCGGGATTTCCTTCACTCAAAGCTTTTTGTCTTGCCCGAGCTACCTGGATCACTTTTTCTCTTTCGCCAAAATAAATGGCCCCCGTGGGACAAATTTTGGCGCAGGCTGGTTCCAGGCCATCGAGCACTCGATCCAGGCAAAAGTTACACTTCTTGACTGTCCCCCCTAGAGGATCAAACTGAGGCACATTAAAGGGACAGCTCTCTACGCAATATTTGCACCCGGTGCAGATAGCCTGGTCAAAGTAGACAATGCCATCTTCTCGCTGCTTAGCTGCTCCGGTAGGACAAACACTCACACAGGTCGCCTCAGTGCAATGAAGACACTGCTCTTTACGAAAGAGCCACCTCGTCTGACCCTCCTCCGGCTCTATGAATTTGACAAGGGTCCAGGTCTTAGCCGAGAGTCGAGGTGGGTTCTGGTAGGTCCCGGTAAAATGGGTTTTTTCAGCCGGGAGTTGGTTCCACTGTTTACAGGCTACCTGACACGCACGACAGGCCATACACTTGGAGACATCAATCAACATTGTTTTTCTTGCTATCATTTAGACCACCCCCTTTTCCACATTACAAAGAAACGCCTTGTATTCAGGAATCATAGTATTGGCATCACCGACGTGAGGTGTTAGAACGTTGGCACTGGCGCCAGTAGCTAATCCCATAAAGCCGTAATGCCAAGGTAGACCAATCTGTTCGTAGGTCTTTCCATTCATTCTAAAAGGCTTCATTCTGTTAGTTACGCAGGCGATGGCCTCGATTTGGCCTCGCGCTGAAGCTATTCTTACCTTGTCTCCATTCCTGATGCCCTTTTCCTGAGCCAGGCTTTTACTTATCTCAACGAACATCTCTGGCATCAATTCTGCCAACCACGGTAGATTTCGAGTCAACGGGCCTCCTAGCCAATGCTCAGTCACGCGGAAGGTAGTGGCAATGATAGGGAATTTATCCGGAGTTCCCACCTCATCCATCTCACTTTTCCAGATCTTGATGACAGGATCATTCTGAGTATTAGAAAGAAGGTTTTTGACCGGACTTTCCAACGGTTCATAGTGTTCGGGGAACGGCCCGTCAGCCAGTCCCATCCCGAATAAGCGGGCGTGGCCCTCGGGTTTCATGATGAAAGCACCCACGTTTTTCTCCGGCGGGACAGTAGCTCCATAGTCAGGAACATCGCCGATCCAGCGACTACCCGTCCACCGAATCACCGGATGTTCAGAATCCCAGGGTCTTCCATTGGTATCGCATGATGCACGATTATAGATGATCCTCCGGTTCACGGGCCAGCACCAGGACCACTCCGGATACAGGCCAATACCGGAAGGGTCGGATAATCCTCGGCGGGCGGCCATGTTTCCTTTTTCAGTGTAGCTTCCGCAGTAGAGCCAGTTACCCGAGGAGGTAGAACCGTCGTCTTTTAGCTTACCAAAACTGGGAAGAAGTCTGCCGGTCGTGAGGTCATAGCCATTTATTTCTCTGGCTACCTTATGAACGTCAGGTTCATCTCCATAACTCCAGGCTATGTCCAGAATCCCTTCTGGATAAACTCCGCCTTCATAACTATAAAGACCTCGCACCGATCTAAAGATCCGGTCGATGGTCCAAAGATCCCGCTTGGCCTCTCCTGAGGGTTGAACAGCCTGATATCGCCACTGGCTCCAGCGGCCGCTGTTGGTAACTGAACCCTCCTTTTCTACTGAGCAAGCGGCAGGAAGCAGAAACGCTTCGGTCTTGATCTTGGCTGGATCGGCTTCTGGCCCCTTCCAGAAGGCAGCCGTCTCGGTCTCCCACAAATCAATGGTCACTAACCAATCAAGGTTCTCCATTGCTTTTCTCTCCATCCTTACATTAGGACCGGCGACTGCAGGATTCTGTCCCAGAGAGATCAGACCCTTTACTTTTCCCTCATACATAGCCTCAAACATAGAGATGTGAGAGTAGTTTCCACTGATCTTTGGCAAATGGTCGTAACAGAAGTCATTCTCCTTGGTGGCACTGTTACCGTAGAAAGCCTTAAGCTGACTGATCACAAACTTGGGGGTATTCTTCCAGTAGTTGACGCTCTTAGGATCGCTCGACTTAGGAGTCCAGTGTTTCAAATAGGTTGCCAGGTCCTTGTCTTCCGCTCTATAGGTCTTTAGATAGCCAGGGAGAATGTGAAAGAGAATGCAGTGGTCAGTTGCCCCCTGGACATTGGACCAACCGCGCAGGGCATTCACTCCCCCACCAGATACCCCGATATTACCAAGCAGAAGTTGAAGCATGGCGTAAGAGCGGATCATCTGGGCCGCGTTAGTGTGTTGGGTAGTGCCCATGGCGTACATAATCGTTCCCGCCTTTCCTCTTTGACCAGTAGCGCAATAGGTCTTGGCAATCTCCAGGTAGACATCTTTGGGAGTTCCGGTTACTTGACCAACAGTGTCCACGTCGTAGCTAGAATAGTGTTTCTTCATGAGCTGGAAGACACAATTTGGGTCCTGGAGGGTCTTATCCTCTTTCGGTATTCCTTTCCCGTCGCTTTGATAGCGCCAGGTTGCCTTATCGTATTTTCTCTGCTTCAAGTTGTAACCCGAAAAGAGCCCATCCTTAAAACCAAACTTAGGATCGATGAGAAAAGGAGCGTTGGTGTACTCAATCACATATTCCTTGTTGTACAGTTCGTTCTCCAGGCAGTAGTTGATGATTCCACCGATAAACGCAACATCCGTTCCTGAGCGGAAAGGCGCATAGATATCGGCTTTGGATGAGGTTCGCGTGAAACGAGGATCGGCATTAATCAGTTTTGCTCCCCTTTCTTTTGCCTTGGTTACCCATTTGAAAGCGATAGGATGGTTCTCGGCCGCGTTGCTCCCAATAATGAAGATACAATCTGAGTTCCTGATGTCAATCCAGTGGTTAGTCATCGCTCCCCTACCAAAAGACTCAGCTAACGCAGCTACCGTGGAGGAGTGACAGAGCCGAGCCTGGTGTTCTAGGAAGACTATCCCCAGAGCCCGGGCAAGTTTAACTGCTAGATAACATTCCTCATTATCGATGGCAGCGCTTCCCAGCCAGCCAATAGCTTCGGTACGATTTACCGTACGACCCTGCTTGTCTTTAATTTCAAAAGTATCATCCCGCGTCTTCTTAATCCTCTTGGCTATTTCCTTAAGGGCCCAATCCCAGGAAACCTCTTCCCAATCGGTGGCTCCTGGGGCACGATACCTTGGATGGGTGAGGCGTCTCTCGTTGATAGCTACTTGATAGAGGGCCCCACCTTTACTACAGAGTGACCCCTCGTTGATAGGGTGATCAGAGTCTCCCTCAATGTTAATAACCTCACCATTTCTAACCGAGACGATCTGGCCGCAGCCCACACCACAGTAGGGACAGATGGTAGTCACCTGCTTGGCATAGCGAATCCGGGAGCGAAAAGTCTCTGCCTTCGCTCTAACTGACCTTAGACTAAACAAACCAGTCAAGGCAAGGCCTGTGCTCACTCCCGAGACCTTCAAAAAGTTCCTTCTGGTCATCTTCATTTTTTAACTTACCCTCCTTTCCCTCAGTTTACGGGGCTCCTTCTGGTAGCTCCCGAAGCTCTCTGTAAGTAAATACGGGTCCGTCCTTACAAACATATTTACTGGCAATATTACACCTTCCACACTTACCAATTCCGCAGCTCATCCGGCGCTCCAGAGAAGTAACGATTCTCTCTGGAGTAAAGCCTAAGTCTAGCAGTGGTAGCATGGTGTACTTTAACATGATGGGAGGACCACACACCAGGACAATGCCATTTTCAGAACTCGGCGCTACCTCCTTTAGTACGTTTGGTATCAATCCCACTCGACCTTTCCAGTTTTCATCTCCCTTGTCTACTGTGATGTACATGGTGATGTCGTCTCTTTCCTCCCACTGCTTCAATTCTGATTTATAAATAAGTTCACCAGGACTACGAGCACCATAGAGTACAGTGATATCTTTAAATCGGGATCTGTTCTTCTCATGAAGTAGGTACCTGATGGTTGACCTTAGGGTGGTGACCGCAAATCCTCCCCCCACAATAAGAATACTCTTGTCTTCCATAGTCTCTAAAGGATAAAAATTGCCATAGGGCCCCCTTACTCCTATCCGACTTCCCTCCTCCAAGCTGTGAAGGGCAGTGGTTACCACTCCGGTGGGATATCGCTTCACCGTAAATTGTAGGTACTCATCGTCAAGAGGGGAGGAGGCAATTCCAATAGGGATTTCCCCTGCTCCCAGAACAGAAAGCATGGCAAATTGGCCACAGGTGAAATTAAATTTCTCCCGGTCTTCTTGGTTTAAGAAGACCAACTCAAACGTTTTAATGTCCTTAGCTTCGTTCTCGATGATGATTTTTCTTACGGTGACCGGCTTAGGACGGTAAAGGTTGTTCATTTTCTATTTCCTCAATAATCTCTCTTATATCTATATTCACCGGGCAATTTTGAATGCAGCGGCCACACCCGACACAGGCTGTCTCTCCAAAATTCTTTACAAAGTAGTTGAACTTGTGCATCACCCTCTGCCTCATCCTTTCCCGGTTTGAAATCCGGGGATTATGTCCTGAGGCTTCCAGGGTAAAGTCCGGGAACATGCAGGAATCCCAACTCCGAACTCGCTGTTCTCGAGAATTCACCCCTTCATCAAGAAGAGCAAAGCAGTGACAGGTGGAGCAAAGATAGGTGCAAATGGCACAGCCCAAGCATCTTTGGTGAACCCGATCCCAGAAAGGCGAATCAAAAATCTTGTCTAATTTCTCTTCTAATCCTTCTATCACTACCTTTGACTTAATCTTTTCCTCAGCCTGTTTCTTAACTTTAGCTAACCTTTCTCTGTCCTTCTCTTGAACGTCCTCGAACGACCCATCCTTTCCCATCAAATCTTTTCCGGCTTGGGTTACAGCCTCAACCAAATATTTATCATCTCCCAAGTCCACCATCAGCAAATCCAGAGAGGTTTTTTCAAAGGGACCACTTCTCATAGAGGTACAAAAACAGCTGGTCTGGGGATGAGTGCAAGCCATACCCAAAAGAAGAGTTCCTTTTCGCCTCTCGACATAATAGGGGTCCTGGTAATCTTCACTGTCGAACACTTTATCAAGGAGAGCCAAACTCTTAGCATCACAGGGTCGGATAGCCAAGATTATTCTGGGTTTCTCCAGAACCATGTCTGCTTCCTTTTCTATTTCACCTCCTCGGAAGGAAAACAATACCTCACTCTGAGGGAAGAATAGGTCCTTGGCCGTTTTTTTGGTGTTAGAAAAATCAAAATGGATTTCTTTGGCCGACTCGATTGGATGAAACAAGACCAACCCGTTCTTTTTTACCGGAGCCCATATTTCATATTCTTTACGCAGACCCTCCAACCATGTACCTAACTGAGGTTTTCTGATTATCTTCTCTTTCAATCTATCACCTTTGGTTAGTTTTAAAGTTTATCCCCTATCCTCTGCCACCTGCAGTCTATTTTATGAACTCCTGGGGATCGTCAATTTTGAAGGTGGCCATTGGGGGTAGCTCTTCTAAATCTTTCCCCGCTTCATATCCGTAGAGTTCCTTCACATCTTTCTCGGTCTTCTTATTAAGCATCCTCAATTCAACATTCATGGGGCAAACCCGGCTGCAGGCCCCACAATCAACACAGCGCCCAGCCGTATGCAAAGTTCGGATTATATGAAATATGAGTGTATCTGAGAGATGAGGAGTCCTGTCAAACCAAGTAGGCAAACTCTGATCAACAAAACATTGCGGACAATAGCAGGCTGGACAGACATTCCGGCAGGCATAGCATCTGATACATCTACTGGTTTCATCATTGAAATAGGCCCATCTCTCATTGTCTTGCTGAGAAGCAAACCCCTCGACATCAGAATACTCATCGGTTTGCGGCTGCGAAATCTCCTTCCCCACCAAAGTATCAGATAGAACCGGATTTCTATGCCTACAGCTTCTGCATGATGCATGCAGAAGTTTATCCTGGTCCAAGGTTTCTTCAAATCCTTCCGCTTTCAGAAGAATCTGGCTATCGCTCTCGACACCTTCCAAAAGCTCCCTGCCGTCCAGGACGTCTTCAATTTTCTTTCTGTCAATTATTCCTGGACAAGGAACACCAATAATAAAGATATCTTCCCTCTTAACCTGAGATTCCTTAATCAGCCCGACGATTGATCGACTATCACACCCTTTAGCTACGATTCCCACCTTTTCTTTCACCGTCTTTAGATATAAAGAAAGGTTATTCTCACATCGGGAATTCCAGACCAGTCTTTTAGTCTCCTCCGGTTCTCTGATGAAAGTTGGTCTGGTGCGAAGGGGTAAGGTTCCCTTTTCATAACCGATGATTAAGTCTACTTTCTTGTCGATCAGCAGTTTTTCTGCCACTTCTCTTAACTGTTTCTCATTTTCTGGCATCTTAAATCTCTTTCACAAATTTTTTGTTTGGACCAAGGGTCTTTATCTCTTCGGTAATCTCTTTTATCACCTGAGAAAACCTTTCCCCTTCTGCGGCCGATATCCAGCTAAATTGAACTCTTCCCTTTTCAATACCCACAAATTCTAAGATTCTCTTAAGGATGGCAAACCTTCTCCTGGCAACCAAATTACCACTAATATAATGACAATCTCCCGGATGACATCCGGAGACCAGTACCCCATCCACCCCGTGCTGAAGACTCTTGATAATAAAATAGGGATCAACCCTTCCCGAGCAGGGGACCCGGATAACTCGAACATTTGGGGGATACTGCAGTCTACTAATTCCAGCCAGATCAGCCCCGGCATAACTACACCAGTTACAAAGAAAAGCTATAATTCGGGGTTTCCATTCCGACTTCTCGGTAGCCACTATCTGATCTTCTTTCATCTTCTAACACCTCTCATCGAATTTTCCGGTATCTTGTTAAAATGAATTTATAGCTAAGAAGATTTGATCATCGGTAAATCCTCTCAGATCAAGAGCGCTTGATCTACAGTTAGCCACACAAGCACCACATCCTTTACACATGGCTTCAGTAACTACAGCCGCTCTTATCCCTCTTTTCTCATCGACTGTTTTCACCTCTATTGCCTTATACGCACACAGAGATTCACACATCCCACAAGCACTACATCTACTGATATTAACCGTAGCCACTGTTCCCTCTGCTTCAATTTCATCTTGGCTGAGAATTATCGAGGCTCTGGATGCCGCCGCATTTGCCTGAGTAATGCTCTCATCCAAAAACTTGGGGTTATGGGCCAATCCACAGACAAAGATTCCCTCAGTAGCAAATTCCACCGGCCGCAGCTTCACATGAGCTTCCAGGAAAAACCCATCGTCATTTAAGGGTACTTTTAGCATCTGGGCCAAAGACTTATTTTCCTGGTGGGAAACAGTAGCCACACCCAGCACAACCAGGTCTGGCTGGAGGATAAGCTCCTCTCCCAGAACCTCATCGTTTACTGAGACTCTGAGGCTACCCCTGTCTTCTAGCACCTGCGGTTTTTCATGCTCGTTATAACGGATGAAAATTACCCCCTTCTCTCTGGCATTCCGATAATAATCCTCCTTAAACCCATAGGTCCTCATATCTCGATAAAGAACAAATACCTGAGCCTCTGGATTTATCTCCTTGATTTTCAAAGCGTTCTTGATACTCTCACTACAGCAGACCCGACTGCAATAGGGTCGATTATCTTCTCTTGAACCTACGCACTGAATCATCACCACACATTTGAGATTACCAATTTCAGAGTCCTTATGGGAAAGTCTTTCTTCCAGTTCCATCTGGGTCAAAACGTTCTGGTTCTTTCCGTTGAGATATTCGTCGGTCTTGAGTTCCTCCCCTCCTGTAGCTACAATAATAATCCCGTGTTCTAGTTCTTCCCCTGAGGTGAGGGTAGTCTTAAAATTCCCAATATAACCGGATATCTCCTTGGGCTCAGTATTAGTAAATACTCGAATCAGTTGATTATTACTTATCTTCTTTTTGATATTCTTTAGGAATTCTTGAGTATCTTTCCCCTCCAGGGTGTAGTAAATCTTTTTCATAAGTCCACCTAACTCTTTTTCCTTTTCTACCAGATATACCTCAAAACCCTGCCGGGCAAGGGATAAAGCTGCAGCCATACCGGAAATTCCTCCCCCTATAACCAGACCTCGGGGAATCACGCTCAAACGTAGCCTCTGCAAAGGTTCAAGTCTGGCAGTCTTGGCTACTGCCATCCTTACCAGATCCTTCGCTTTCTCCGTAGCGGCCTCTGGTTCATGCATGTGTACCCAGGAACACTGATCACGAATATTGGCCATTTCAAAGAGATATCTATTAAGTCCGGCTTCCCGTATTGTTTCCTGAAAAAGAGGTTCGTGAGTGCGTGGAGAGCAAGAGGCGACTATGACTCGATTGAGGTTATGTTCTTTGATCTTTTCTTTGATTATCTCCTGGGCATCCTGGGAGCAGGTATAGAGGTTGTGCATAGAGTATACAACGTGGGGAAGAGTTTGAGCATATTTAACCACTGCGGGTACGTCCACTACCCCACCGATATTTATTCCACAGTGACAGATAAAGGCTCCTATCCGGGGAGGTTGACCTCTCACATCGATTTCCGGAGGATATTCCTTCCTGGTAACCAAGCTCCCTCTTGCCGAAGCTAAATCTCCCTGAGCAAAGGAAGCAGCGCCGCTTGCTTGAATAACGGTCTCCGGAATATCCTTGGGCCCTTGGAATGCCCCACAGACGTATATCCCAGCCTTACTTGTTTTCACGGGAAAGAAAGCATCGGTTTGGCAGAATCCGTATTTATTTAGTTCTACACCCAGTCTTCTTCCAAGTTGCTGGATCTTCTCCGAAGGGCCAAGTCCCACCGACAACACCACCAGATCAAATTCTTCTTGCACAACTTCTCTTTCATTCTTAATGTATTTTATTTTCAAATTCTTCGTTTGTTGCATCTGTTTCACACTGGAAACCATACTTTTGATATATCTAATTCCGTATTCCTTCTGGGCCCTTTCATAGTATTTGTCAAAATCCTTACCAAAGGCCCTCATGTCCATGAAGAATATAGTAGGCTCAATTTCCTTCTCATGTTCCCTGGCGATAATTGCCTCCTTGGTAGCATACATACAGCATACCGAAGAACAGTAGCCTTTGTTGCAGGAAGGGTCTCTGGAGCCCACACATTGAATAAAGGCAATCTTTCGGGGATGTCTTTGGTCGCTGGGGCGAAGCACCTTTCCTTTATAAGGGCCGGAGGCGCTCAGGATCCGTTCAAATTCGATACTGGTAACCACATTGGGATACACTCCGTATCCAAACTCACCCTTCAGTCGGGCGTCAAATTCTTCGAATCCCGGAGCAAGGATCACCGCCCCCACCTCAAGGTTCAATACTTGCTCTTTCTGGTTGAAATCTATGGCATCAGCCTCACAAAACTCCTTACAGACCTCGCATTTCTCAGTAAGAAAGTGGATGCAATTCTCTTGGTCAATAACTGCCTTGTTGGGAATAGCCTGCGGAAAAGGTATGTGAATGACCGAGCGCTGGCTTAGATTCTCGTCAAATTCAGAAGTAAGGGGTCTTATCTCTTTTTTACAGATTTCTTCCGGCTTAACTCCTTCTGCGGGACAGACAAACTCGCAACTTCCACAACCCAGACAGACTTCAGAGCGCTCTTTAAAAGGAGGAATAACCTCCCGAGCAATCCCCCGGTTGGCAAAGCCAATAGTACTTGTACCCATTCTCTCTTCACACATTCGGACACATAAGCCGCAAAGAAGACAGTCCTCATTACTTTTAGGGAACCGGGGTTCCTTGATTCCCAGCTCATCAGCCAATTCTCGGATTTTTTTTGAATTTGGGCAGCGCGCCAACAATAATTCCACCATTATCTTCCTGGTGTTCATAACCCTCTCAGAATCGGTGTGAACTACCATTCCTGGCTGGACCAGGTATTGACAGGAAGCCTGAAGCTCGGAACTACCGTTCCTAGCTATCTCTACCAAACAAATGCGGCAGGCTCCGTACGGACTCAAGGCTTTGTGGTAACAGAGTGTAGGTATTTTGATCCCGGCAGTCTCGGCCGCTTGAAGGATAGTCGTCCCTTCCTCCACGCTCAGGCGCTCACCATTAATGGTTAGGTCTATCATTCTTCTTGTCCTTTATCTTGTTTGTCTTTGTTGGGCTCGTTCGATCCTCGGTTCACTCAATTACTACGGCCTTGAATTTACACACTTCAAAACAGACCCCGCATTTGATGCATTTTTCCTGATCCAAGCTGACAGGTTCCTTTCTCTTCCCGGTGATAGCCTCGCTAGGGCAATTCTTAACACATAAAAGGCAACCGGTGCACTTTTCTCTATCGACCAGGTAGCGGATTAATTCCCGACACACCCCTGCAGGACACTTGCGGTCTTTGATATGGGACTGGTACTCATCATTAAAATAGCGAATGGTACTTAGGACGGGGTTAGCTGCGGTTCCTCCCAAAGCACACATGGAACCATTCATGATCGCGGTCCCCAATTCTTCAAGTACCTCCACATCACTTTCTTTTCCTTTACCCTCACAGATTCCGGTTAAGATCTGATACATCGACTCCAGGCCCTCCCGGCAGGAAGTGCACTTACCACAAGACTCACCCCTGAGAAAGTCAACAAAATAACGGGCCACATCTACCATACAGGTATCCTCATCCATGACAATCATTCCGCCCGAACCCATAATGGAACCAGCTTCGGTTAGTCTTTCGTAGTCTATCGGTAAATCTAGGAGTTTCTCAGGAATACATCCTCCCGAGGGTCCTCCCGTCTGCACTGCCTTGAATTTCTTGTCTTCCAGAATGCCACCCCCGATATCATAGATAATCTTACGCAGGGGTATACCCATCGGGACTTCTATCAGTCCGGTGTTTTTCACCTTTCCTACGAGGGAAAATACCTTGGTTCCTTTGCTGGTATCGGTTCCGAGCTGCGAATACCATTCGGCTCCCCGGTTGATTATCTCGGGGACGTTGGCCCAGGTCTCCACATTATTGATGTTGGTAGGCTTACCCCAAACTCCGGATTGGGCAGGAAATGGGGGTCTAATTCGGGGCTCGGGTGACCTCCCTTCCAAAGAAGCGATTAGAGAGGTTTCCTCGCCACAGACGAATGCTCCTGCGCCTCGATGCACACTGACTTCAAAGTTAAATCCAGTTCCAAGTATATCTTCACCCAGTAAACCGTATTCTCTGGCCTGTTTGATGGCTTTTCTCATCCTTTGCACGGCGATAGGGTACTCACTCCTTATGTATATGTAACCGTGATGGACTCCAATAGCCCTGGCTCCGATGGTCATACCCTCTAAAACTGAGTGAGGATCAGATTCAACGATACTGCGGTCCATAAAAGCACCGGGGTCACCTTCGTCAGCATTACAGATAATATACTTCTCTTCTCCTTTGGCTTTAGCAGTAAATTCCCATTTCTGTCCGGTAGGAAAGCCAGCCCCTCCTCTTCCCCTCAAACCAGAATCCTTGATCTCCTTTATTATCTGTTCCGGACTCATTGAAGTAAGGGCTTTGGCTAGGGCGCTGTATCCATCCCGGGCGATATATTCCTCTATTTCTTCAGGATCTATTAATCCCCGGTTTCTCAGGGCAATCAGTCGCTGTTCCCTGAAAAATCCGATATCGCTCATCTTCGGCACCGGAGCCTTTTCTTTAGGAGGAACATACATCAATTCTTTTACCGGTCTACCTTTTAGGAAGTGTTGCTCCACTAGCCGAGGCACATCTTTCTCGGTAAGTACCTGATAGAATATTTCATCTGGGTGAACTGCCATAATCGGTCCCTGGGCACATAGTCCGTTACATCCGGTCATTACAACTCGAATCTCTTTGTCGAGCGTGTGCTTCCTTATCTCATTTTCTAGAGCTTCCTTTATCCTCAGGGATCCATTGGAAACACACCCGGTCCCTCCACATAGCATAAGCTGCATTCTACATTCACTCATTTGGGCTTCCTTCCTCAAACACTTGAAATATTTACTCGGTAACTTCCAACCACGGGATTCGAATACTTAAGCGAGTTGTTCGCTACCCATAGCCAGAGCATACTTGGTAACGACGTTGCCCCCCATAACGTGCTCCGTAAATATTTCCCGAGCCTTCTTCTCAGTCAAGTCAACATACTTGACCGGGGCCTGCTCCCTCAATTCGACAGTCATCATGGGCTCACGACTGCAGAGCCCGGCACAACCGGAACTGGCAATGATTACATCTTTCGCCCTCTTTTCTTTAATTAGGGTCAAAATAGCGTCCTGTATCTTGGTAGCACCGGCGGCAATACCGCAAGTTCCCATATGAATAGTGACTCTAGCTCGACCGGCACCTTCCCGTAATTCAAGTGTTCTTCTCACTTTTTCCCTGATTTGTTCAAGGTTTTCAGGTTTTAACTTTGTCATGTGCTCCGTCCCTGTATTTGCCTACGGTCTTTTGAGCCTTTACCTGGTTCATCTTCCCGTAGAAATCCTCCCCAACAATGACTACCGGGGCTAATCCACAGACGCCGACACAGCGCACCGCTTCTAAAGTGAAATTCAAGTCAGGGGTCGTCTGGCCAGCTTTAATCCCTAAGTCTCGCTCCAGTGCATTCATTATTTTCCGACCGCCTCTGACATGGCAAGCGGTACCGAGACAGACGCTGATTACGTACCGGCCCCGCGGTGTCAGACTAAAGCCCTTGTAAAAGGTAACTATGTTGTATATTTGACTTAGAGGAATATCCAGTTCAGAGGAAACATATTTTAGTATATTCTCGGGCAAATACCCGTATTCGATGTTGATATCCTGGAGAAGGGGCACTAGCGTTCCCCTTCCATTTTCGTTGTTCCCTATTAGGGTAGTAATCTTCTTCAAGTCCTTCTCTTCCAACTCCGGTCTGACTATTTCCTTCTCGTCACGCTGAGGTATGTTTCTCACCGGACAATTGTTCCAGCAGCTACCACAACCAGTGCATTTGGATTCATCAACGAACCGGGGATTTTTCTTGACTCGTACCTTAAACATGCCCGGTTCACCTTCAATCTTATCCACATCGGCCATGGTAATAATTTCGATATTCTGGTGCCTTCCGGCATCTACCAACTTGGGAGCCAGGATACACATGGAACAATCGTTAGTGGGGAAGGTCTTGTCTAGTTGGGCCATGGTTCCCCCAATAGCAGGACGCTCATCCAGAAGATATACCTTATATCCCGATCCAGCCAGATCAAGAGCAGCCTGAACGCCTCCTATCCCTCCTCCAATGACCAGTACCGATCCTATTTTTCTTTTGTTCATGGTAGACAAATTACTCATTCTCCTTTCATCAGATTAAGGGAGCTAAGTAACGGCAAAGGGTCGGTTATGTGCCGGTCAAGCCAAGTCTTTCCGTCAATCCCCAAAGCCAGTCCCAGAAGCTCGGTAAAATAGAAGACCGGCAGACCATCTTCGCCATAGCGCATATCTAGATTCGCTTGACAGAGCGGACAGGCGGTAATTATGGCTTGGGCTCCTGCTTCTTTGCCCTCATCAACGATCACTTCAGCAAGTTTTTTCACGATATCAACTCTGGTTAAAGACAAACTTGCCCCACAACACTCAGTCTTATCGGACCAGGAGAGGCACTCTGCCCCAATAGCTTCTACCAGGTTATCCATGGCCTGGGGTTGTTCTTCATTATCAAATTGAGTAACTTCGTGGGGCCGGACAATTACACATCCATAGTAAGGAACCAACCTCAGACCTTTCAAGGGATTACTGACTTTTTTTCTGATGGTGTCCAAACCAACAACGTTACAAATGACATCGAGGAGATGCCTGATTTTGAAATCACCCTTATAAGAAGTACCCATTATCTCCTCCATCTTCTTGTCCAGTTCTGCATTCTTCTTCAGGACAATATCGGTCCTTTTGAATCGGGCGAAACAGGCAGCACAGGAAACAACTAGATCCAATCCTTGCTTTTCTGCCAGGATCAGGTTTCGGGCTGCCAGAGCATGACCGAGAAGGTAACTGGTGCTGTGACCAGAACTCGCTCCACAACAGTTCCAGTCCGGGATCTCCATCAGTTCAAGCCCCAAGCGCTGACATGCAGCGCGGGTAGACAAACCATATTCTTTGGCGGTACCATCAAGTGAACAGCCCGGAAAATAGGATAATTTCAAATTTTACTCCTTTTACTCTCGCCAAAGGCCCTGAAAATGGCATCCAGTTCGTGGATATTTTCTATGCGGGTGGGCAAGAGATTTATTTTACCCTTATTAAACATCTTCATTCCCAGACCCATGTCCTCAAATAGATTTAAGGTCAATACTTTTAAGGAAGCCAAGAGAGATAACTCGTGAAGACGTCCGTATTCCCTGATGCAATTGAGAAAAACTCGGTGAAATATCTGGATAACAGCCTGCTGACTCTTGATGCCATTTCTAATAGCTATCTCTTTGAGAGTATCCATTATGGCTGGTAGGTCTACCTCATTGGGACATCTAGTGAAGCAAGTCTCACAGGAAGCACAGAGCCAAATAGTGGAACTGGAGAGAACTCTTTCCTTTAGTCCAAGTTGAACCATCCTGATAATTTGATTAGGCGTCCAGTCCATGGCAAAGCTAATAGGACAACCAGCGGAACACTTCAGACAATGATAACACTGGCGTAATTCCTTGCCACTTTTTTGTTGCACCAGTTCGGCAAATCCAGGGTCAACTGCCTCCGCCTCGCCGGTCTTAGTGATAGTGATGACTTTCACTTGCCTTGTCCTCCTCGTTGTTCGCGGCTTTCCTCTCCTCGAAGGCTTCAGTTCTAACCGCTGCTACGTTAGTCAGAAAATATGACAGACATTCTAGCTCCCTCGAGAGGTCAGCCGTGCGCAACTCCACGCTTTCGGGAATGACAATTCTGGTCGGAGCGAAGTTCAAGATGGCTCTTATACCACTAAGGACAAGCATATCAGCAACCTCTTGTGCTGCCTCAGCCGGTACTGCAATAATTCCAATTTGTATGTCTTGTTCCTTAACTTGCTCCCGCATTTCAGATATGTCCCGCAGAATTACATCTTGCCATTTCTTTCCAATCTTGCGTAGGTCATTATCAAAAACAGCCACGATCTTAAATCCACGCTCTTTGAACCCCGGGTAAGCCAGGAGCGCCGAACCCAGATTTCCTGCACCCGCTAAGGCTGCATTCCACGTCCGGTCGATCCCGAGAATTTGACAAATGGTTTCCTTTAGCTCCTTGACATAATACCCTTTCCCCACCTTACCAAACTCGCCAAAGCTGGATAGATCCTTCCGAATCTGAGCCGCACTATAACCCGTTCTTTCGCCCAATTCGTCCGAGGAAATGATCTCCACTCCCTCTCTATCCAGCTCATCAAGTGCTCGACAACAAGTGGACAATCGGGCCACGACTGCTTCAGCAACTCTCCTCTTATGCGCCATATCGGTAGTCTCTTTTGTTGAAATTGGCTATGAGTCTGTGAAAATCATCACAAGCTTCAGCAAAAAAAACTTAGTTAGCTTCCCGCGTAGAAACTTTCTCTAACCTTGGGATTTCTCGCAGCCTATTTATCAATTCTGCTACATGTTACCTACGAAATGTATCTTAACTCAATGTCAACGGTGGTTGGAAATACTTTATTAACATTTGCATACATTATATAAAAACAATATTTATATGTCAAGTGGCAAAAAAAATTGTGTTTTGCCTTTTTATGTAGACAACTGTCTCACCCAGAACATATTGAGGGGAGAAATAGGGCTTCGCCGATTCCTTCGGAATGCCCCCCTCGAGTATCTTAACTTAATCATTCTAGTTTATTTTATATCATAATTGAAATCATTTGGCAAGCAAATTCTCTGTTCCTAGAAATTCTTTTTTCTTTGTGCAGGCTTGATCTTTTTTCCTGGATGGATGGGAAAACCAAAAGCGGACATTTAAGCTTTTTCACCACAAGGAGTTGCCATTTTTAAATATTACCCTATATTGAATTCGGGTAAAGGTACACCGCTGAAGGAAAAGCAAAGAAGTATGTCCC
>Ga0209977_10000341_pt1 | contig 18150 bp, 50 predicted proteins | sample SumtaG_2_FD_183113 | JGI IMG/M metagenome (GOLD analysis project Ga0209977, IMG submission 183113) | Deep subsurface microbial communities from Indian Ocean to uncover new lineages of life (NeLLi) - Sumatra_00607 metaG (SPAdes) (version 2) | ecosystem: Environmental > Aquatic > Marine > Oceanic...
TAGGAAAATCGTTTATAATCTCGTGGGATTGGATAAAGTTTTAGAGGAAGCGAAAATACCTAAAAAATTCTTAATATTGGAGGAATTAAGGGAGAACAAGGAAGATGGTTGAAAAAGAAAAGGTTATAATTTGTGATTTTTGCGATAAACAAGTGTCAGAAGATAAGTGTAATCTCTGTGGGGGAGATTTATGTGGTAATTGTGCGAAATATTTAAGATTAAAATGTGATGAAGGAACTGACAACGCAAGAACACATTTTAGTAGGTATATTTACTATTGTAATTCGTGTTTTAATAAAATAAAGGAGATAAACAGCGAATTTTGGAATAAAGAAATGAAAGAACAATTAGAAAATATTACGATAGGTTTTGTAAAAAGGGCTATGATTATGGATAATCTGGAGGACAAAAATAAAGATGGTTGAAAAAAAAGTTGTTTTGTGTGATGAATGTCATAGTGTTGTTGCGAAATGGAAGTGTGAGTTTTGCGGAAAAGATTTATGTGATGGTTGTAAAAAAACTATGTCTGTGAGCAGGTTTAGAACTCAATATGATAATGATGATTTAGATATTATGGTGTGTGGTGAATGTTTTAAAGTGTATGATGGGGTAGAAATAGATGGGAAATTTTTTAGAAATCTTGGGTGTGAAATAATAAAACATTTAAAAAAACAGGTAATTCTTAAAACTCTGGAGGACGAAAAGAAAGATGGTAAAGAAAAGTGATGTTTTTATTTGTGATATATGTTCAGAAAGAATAGCAAAATATAAGTGCCAACTCTGTAAAAATGATATTTGTTATTATAGGGCTTGTTTAAGAGAGTTCAAAATCTAATTAAGAGGAGGTGGTGGGGAAAGTAATGAAGGGGCAATCTCCATACCTTTTTGCAGGGCTTGTTGGGATAAAGTTGGACATAGTATTATCTATGAAAAAGATTTCTGGAACGAGGAATTTCTTGAAAAAATATCAAAAGATTTTGAAAATTATATTAGAAAAAGGGTTATGCTTGATAAATTAAGTGATAAAAAGGGGAAATGACAGAGAATTATAATTATTGTCTTGAATGTGGAAGGGCAATAAGAATTGGTTTAGATGAAGAGAATAATGATTATGCTGTCTGTGAGGAATGCCTAAAAGGAGTAGATGACTTATCTGAACTTGTTGAAAAAAAATTAGAAATGATTAAAAATGGGAACAAAAGAAAAAATACTTGAGGCGTTGGAAGATAAGAGAACTGAAGCAGTATGGGAACTTATACACAAAGCAGTATGTAAAATTTATCGTAAAGGAACACACAGAAAATTCCCAGAAGCAAGAAAAGAATTTCTTGAATTAGAATTTGAGATAAACAACCCTAAAAACCGATTTATTATAGTTGAAGATTATAATATTGATGAAGGATTTTGTTGTAAATTTTATGAGGATTTAATGAGTTTAAATGATGGAAAAATTCCAATAGTCCATTTTATTGAGGATTATTTTAATGATGAGGGGGCTGGATGGCAAGAGGTTTTGCTCGTTGATATGAAAGAAATGAAATGTTATCTTATAGATAAGGAAATTAAATACCATAAGAAAGAAGTTAAAATAAAATGAATAAGGTGAAAGGAGGTAAACAAAATGATAGATGAATATGGAATAGAAGCGATTGAAAAAGAAAATTGGAAAAAGGCGGAAGGTGTAAAAGCAAAAAGAGGTTCTACAAATAGTGCCTTAACAGAGAGAGATTATTCTATTAAGTGTGATTGTCCATATAAGATTTGTGTTATAAAGGGTTATTGGATATGGTGGTGTTCAATACATCATCAGCCACTTGTTTGGTGTGATAAAGCAAGATTAAAGATAAAGTTTTGTGTTGGGCTTGATGAATTAAAGAAAGAGCAGGAGAAAAACTGAAATGCTAAAGTGTCCAAAATGTAAAAGAATAACAGAGAAAAGCGAACCAACAGGAACATTAAGACTTATAGAGAATTTAAAACCAAAAGGAAAAAGGATAATTAGTTCTCAAATGGTTTGTATGGATTGTTCTGGAGAAAAAATAACAAAATGAAAAACGAACATAAAACATTAGATGATTTTCCGTTTTCAGAAATAATTAAGAATGATTTAAAGAGAGAAGCAATTAAGGATTTGCTTAATATATATGATTTAGAGGAAATCTTAAAAATAAAATTGAATGACGAAATAATTGGGGTTCTTAATAAATATATTATGTGGAAATTCAATACAAAAGAAGAGGATTTGAAATGACACAAGATAAAATAACCACACTAAACAAAAGATTAAAAGAAGTTAAAGAGAAGTTTGAAGCACTTGAAAAAAGCGGGATGGATAAAGACATCCTTATTGTTTGGATAAAAGATAAAACCCACCTTCCAAAAGGGAGTGTCATAAAAATGCTGAAAGCACAGAAAGAGTTTTACGATAAATTGATTAAAAAGAGTATATTAGACGCATTAAAATGAAAAAGATTAAAGAAAAAAACATAGTAGTCGGGGATTTTATTTATATAATAGACGCTACCAATAAAAAAAGAATTGATAACAGAAGATTTATATTAAAAATTTTATCAAAAAATATTAGGGGATTATGGAATATTTATTTTTGGAATTTAGAGGCAGGAAACAAAAAAACACCTAATTTTAACCTACTAAAAAACAAAGGCAATTATATGATGTTGGAAGAAGATTGGGAAAGGTATGACGCATATAAATTAAATAAGAAAGAAATTGAAAAGTTTAACAGATTACTTATATTAGAGGCGTTAGAATGAAAAAAAGGTGTGAATGTTGTAGAAGGGAATTAAAGAATAGAATGGGTGGACAAAAATATTGTAGTTCTTGTTCTCATTCTATACGAGATTTAAGACAAAAGATTTCATATTGGAGACGAGAAGTGAAAAGATTAAGAAAGATTATATATGGGCAAGAAAGAGGTAGTGAAAGGATAAGATGAAACGAATAACATCTACGGAACTAAAAGAGGGGGATTGGATAAGAACAAAACCGATTTACAATTCAGTTAATAAAAATAATGAACTTGTGGGTATTTACTTTTTATGTTATGTTAAAGAGATAAAAGGAAAGAGGGTATATATTAAAACTTGGACTATTACAGAGGACACAGAGGACAAAATAACTAAAGGGGGGATGTTTAGCAAAGGTGAACAAGTTTATCTATTAGACAAAGGAGAATTAATGAATTTAAAAAAAGAAATAATATTAGAAAATTTAAAATGAAAAAATCTAAAAAAATAGATAGGGTAAAAAGGAGGATATTAAGAGTATTAACAGATAGAGAAGTTATTAAGATAAAAATATGTAGAGACCGCCGTAAAAAGGAGGATTATTATTATATGGAAATAGGCGATAGTGAAAATATGAGTATGAAGAATAGTAAAGGTTCTACAGGATTACATGGTTTCCCCATGAAAGTGATGTTAAAAGAAATAGAGGCAGAAATGAGGAGTTTGAAATGAGAAAAGTTGGTGATTTTGGTAAAGCAAAAAAAGGGGATTATTTCCTGTCCAAATCAGCAAAAGACAAAAGAGAAGTCCTTTTTATTGTTAAGGATGAAAATTCTATTAATATTAAAGGGGCTATAAAACAGAATGGAGATGTCTATGTTCTTTATGGAGGGTGTGTGTTCATTAGGGGCGTGAACATATTAAAATGGAAAGGGTTTCTTTGTAGTGGGCAAAAAGATTTTCTTCTCTATAAATTAAACAAAAAGGAAACCGAAAAACACAAAAGAATGATTATTCTTCATCATTTAAAATGAAAAAAAGATTTAAAGTTATATCAATACATTATACAACTGCTTGTAATATGGATTGTCCTTTTTGTTACAAAAGTAAAAGTAATAGAAAAGACGACAAGCCATTACAATTTTGGTATGATTTAGTCCCATACATTTCAAAGTTATCCGACCAAATTGCTCTGGGCGGGGGAGAACCATTTACTAACATTCCATTCGTAAAGAATTTAGGTAAAATTTGTAAGAAAAACAGGGTTCTCCTTAATGTAACCTCAAATGGACGATTGATTATGGGTTTAAATGGTAAAGAACTAAAAGAAATCCTAAAAAATATAACTATGATTAGTTTAAGTTTTGATGATTATAAGATACAAACTAAAGAAAATTTAGATAATTATATCAATTTAGTAAAAAAGATAAAAAAACATACTAAATGTCAGGTTGGAAGTAATTTGTTGATAAATGAAAAGATGTTTGGAAAAAATGGGTTGGGATTTAAGAAAGTAGTTGATACTCTTTTCAAGATGGGTTGTGATAGGGTTTTCGCTTTATGCCCAAAAAATATACCTTGTCCTGACATTTTAAAATTTAAATTAATATACCAAATGTTAAGTATAAGGTATGAGCATTTTTTTGTTGATGATTTAAGTAAAATGATTTTAGAAGAGGGAAAATATTTTAATTGGTGTAAAAGTTGCCATTATTTTCAAGATATTATCTCAATCAGCGAAAAGGGACAAATAACAGGTTGCTCTTTTGATGGAGAAGATAAATCTTTATTGGAATTAAAGAAACCAAAAGATATTTTAAAGATAAAAAATATAAAGGTTAAAGATAGGTTTGATTGCCCTTATCTAAATAGAAAATGACTAAACTTAAAGGAAGAATATTCTATCCAAATTGCTCTGAATATGTATCTCGTTTAGGGATTAAAGAATCGGAGATGCCTTATATTAAAAGAAGAGTAAAAGAATTAATCTCTGACGAAAGCCACCAAAAAGAATTATTGCTGGAATTTACAGAACTACTCGGAAAAGATGATGAAAAAGGACAGGAAATGATTAGTGAAGGTATGGCAGAAAAATATGAGAAGATAAAGGGTGAATTATTAGCAAAAAGAAATCGGGTTTGCCCTTTTTGTAAAGAAACAAGTAAAGATTATTCCAAACATATAATGGATTACCACAGAGAAGAACTTAAATCTGCCTTAAAAGATATAGACGAAGAGGAATATCATAAACTTAAAAGAGAACTAATTTTAGAGGGATTAGAATGAAAGACATATTAAATCCTAATTGTAGCGAAATCGTGTGGAAATTAAATGTAGAAACAACAACTAAACGAAAAATTTTAAGGGCATTAGAAAATAAAGAAGGAGAAACTTATGAAACAGATACCTCTATGTTTCCTAATAGTTGTTTAGATAATATGATTAATCTTCTTGAGGAAGCAAAAGATGATGGTAATGATATAAACAAAATAGAACTAATATTTATAGACAATCTCGGTGGTGGTGGTAATGGTGGATTTGTAGAAGATTGTTTTAACATAGCAAAGAGATATTTAAACAAAGAAATTACAAGAAAACAAGCAGAAAAAATAGAAAGAAAAATTTGGGGGGCGTAGGATGATGAATGAAATATTGAACCCAAACTGCTCTGAATCTGTTTTTAAATTATCAGGGGGTTTGGAAGAAATTAAGACAGAAGTTCTGAAAATGATTGATATCTGGCAAAATGAAGCGAAAAATGATGGCTATAATCAAAGAAAAAAAGAGATAAAAAAATTAAGAGAAAGAATAAAAAATATAAAAAACTTGGAGGAATTTGAGTTTGTTGTTTTTGAGTTTACCTGTAACTATGAAACCTATTTTAAGGAGGATAAAGGTGATTTATTGGTTGCTACCTGTAATAATCACGATTGGGATGATGTCAATTCTTCTCCATTAAGCGAGGATGATTACTCCAAAATTGCTGAAAAGGACTACTATAAACTAATATTTCACGCGGGGGAATATGCGGTAGCAAAAGAGGAATATGGTAAAAAAAGATTACTCTTCCTTGAATTAGGAAAAGATGTAAAATTTGAATACGATAAAACATTTAAATTAATTAAAAGAGGGGGTTCTCTCCTTATAAACAGGGATAATCAATTAGTAAAGATAAAAGAGATTAAAGATAAAGATTTGAAAAACAAATTATTGGTTTTAGCAAATTTATAAAATGAAGGTAAAAGATAAATATATTGATGCAATTTGTCCAGATTGTGGAAAAAAGGTTAGAAGATTAATAGAACACCATATTATTACTCGTCGGTTGGCTAAGTATTTAATAGAAGTCCAGAAATGGGATGTGCCAAAAGTTCTTCAATTAAGAAGAGATTTAAAGATATTTATTTGTCAGAAATGCGAAAAGAAATTCCATAATGGAAAATTTTATACTCATCAACCATATCACTACGAAAAGAATAAAAATATAGAATTATATGGGGATAAAGAAAAAATAATAGGTAAATTAGGTAATTAAAAATGGGTAGATTTGATGATAAAAGCCGATTAAAATCTAAAACAATTAGTAAAGTTTGGTTAAACAGAAAGAATTATAAATTTTTAGATTTTAATTTTAAAGTTACGGATGGAAGCCCTTCAAGATATTATTATGATTACTTTAATATGTCTGTTTATAATTGTGATGTATTGATATTAAAACTTGAAGTTCGGGATACGAAAATGAAAGAGGATGAAAGATTTTTATTTAAGGTAACTTATTTTAACCCACAAACAGATAATGATTGTTACTCAATAAACCACATCATTGCGGTTTGTTCAGAATATACTGAACAAGATTCAAAACATAAAGATATGGGTAATGCGACAATAATCAAAAATCAATTTACATTGAGAAAAAAGGATAATTATTATTCTCATGTGAAAATATGGCATAGAGGGGATATAGAAGAAGATAATTACGATAAACATTTATCTTATGAGTTTGCTACGGACGAATACATTAGATATATAAAAAAGATATTTGATATTAAAAGGATGCAGAGGAGAAAAATCAAAGGATACTTCAAAGATTACCTAAACAAGATGCTTGTATTAGATAAATTAAAATTAAAATGAAAGGAGGTATTTAAAATGAAACTTAAGTCAATAAAAGAACTTGAGAAAGGATGTGGAATGACAGAAAGTTTGGGTAGTCCTATTTGCCACGAAGATTGTTTATGTGATGATTGTTCCTTATTATTAGAACAAACAAAAGAAATCGTGAAGGTGATTGAAAGGTTAAAGAAAAAAGAGTATGTGTGTGTGGAAAAAGACAAACATGATGAACAAGTTTTAGAACATACTATCAAATAGAAATGGCAGATAAAATCCTCGCAAAAATAAAAAGTAATAAATAAAATGGGAACTTATAATAAGATTGAAGGAAGGAAAAAATATAAGAAGTTGAAATCATTAAGATTGATTTGCCCTAAATGTGATTCTTGGAATGTTCAAGCAAGAAGTGGTGGTAAAGAGATAATATGTAGAAGGTGTGGCAAAATATGGAGAAATACAAAACCCTTTTGGAGAAGGTGAGATGACAAAATATGCCGTGGGAGACATTCATGGGAATTATAAGGCATTAAAGCAAGTCTTAAAGAAATCTAAATTTGATTACAAAAATGATTTTTTAATCATAATCGGTGATGTGGTGGATGGTTATAATTGCTCATTTGAAGTTGTAGAGGAATTATTAAAAATTAAAAATAAGGTTTTTATTATTGGTAATCACGATGTTTGGTGGATGAACCATATGGCAACAGGGTGGGCAGAAGATATTTGGTTATGGCAAGGAGGAGAAGCAACTAGAGAATCCTATAAATCACACGGGTATCATTACAAAAAATTACCTAAAGAACACAAGGATTTCTTTAATAATGGTGTTTATTGGTATGAAATAGATGGAATGCTATTTGTTCATGGTGGATTTGATTATCCAAAACATCCAAAGGATTGTAATATTGAAGATTTAACTTGGGATAGGGAATTAATACACAGAATGAGGTGTGGTTTAAAAGTTAAGGAATGGAAAAAAATATTTGTAGGACATACTGCGACAGAAAATGTCGCTTCTGAACCACTTGTTATAGATTGGCATGGGGACAAATTTGCTAAACTTATCCAAATTGATTGTGGGGCAGGTTGGGATGGAAAATTATGTCTGTATAATATTGACACAGATGAATATTTTTTAAGTGATTTTGCGAGAAAATTAAATCCAAATGAAGAAGGGAGGTAAAATGAAAAGATATAGGGGAATTAGAATAAGAATAAAATGTGTTTTTTGCGGGACTTGGATAAACAACCCAACGATGGGTCGGATGCTGTGCGGAAAAAAGGAATGCTTAAAAGAGTATCGGAAGGAATTGGCAAGAGCATACAGAAGAGACCCAAAAAATAAAAAAAAGTTAAAAGAATATAGGAAAGAATATAATCAACGACCAGAAGTTAAGAAAAAAAGGAATATCAAGCAAAAAATATACGCCCGTGCACTTCGTGAATTAAGAAATAATCACAAAGAAGAATTTAAAGATATTCATGAAAAATTAAAAGGGAAAAGAAAATGAAAATAAAAGTAGTTAATAAGAAAGGAGAAGTAACTTATGAAGGAGATTTGAGAGATTTAATCAAAGATACTTTATGTTGCCCTGATTTGATTTTATTTCCTGCTACAGAAAAAGAAATAGATGAAAGTAAAATATTTTTAGATAATAAAGAATTAAAATGAAAAAAATAGATAAACAAAAACAGGGGAAAAGAAATATTGGAATTGGCAGACGTTTTGAAGCCAAAGTCTATAAGGATTTGGAGGCAAAGGGGTGGATTTGTGCGAGATGGACGAAGAATGTTGAAGCAGAATTTAAGGTAAAAATAAAAGGCATGGGAAAAGTTCAATATAGGAAAAGGTTAATACCTGCTCGTCAAGGGAAGTTTCGTAAAGTTTCCACAGGATTTCCTGATTTTATAGCCTTTAAAAGAGATTTTGGATTAATTGTTGAAAAAAATGGTAAAGAAATTATCTTAGATATAAGTAGCTTTAAACCAAATATTTATACTATAGAAGGAATAGAATGCAAATCAAACGGATATTTAACTAAAGAAGAAAAAGAGAAATGTGATTGGCTTTTGGATAATAATGTTTTTTCCAAAATACTCATAGCAAAAAAAGGAAAAAAGAGGGGGGAGATAGAATATAACGAATGGAAATTAAAGAAGAAATAGAACTAACAAGCAAACTGAAAAATAATGTTCACTCAAGAAACGGAAGACTTCTTAATGCTTATGTGAGTGGTAGCCATTTATACGGGTGGGAGAGCCAAGATAGTGATACAGATATAAGGGGTTGTTTTGTCCTAAGAAAAGAGAATTTCTTGGGATTAAACCAACCAAAAGAAGTTATAGAAATAAAGACAGAGGAAAATATAGACATAGTATTATTTGAAATAAGAAAATTAATAAAGTTAGCACTACAAGGGAATTGTAATATTCTTGAAGAAATAAATTCACAACAATTTTACAAACAAGCAGATTTTATTCAATTAAAACAATTAATAAACAACGCAATCGGAAAGAAGGGCTTATATAATAGTTATCGGGGGATGGCAGAATTTAACTATAAAAGATTTATCTTACAAGGTAAGAACACGATTAAGAAATATTTATATGTATTTCGTGGCTTGATGGCTGGGATATATGTTTTACAGACAGGATTGATTAAACCACATATTGGGGAACTTAATAAACATTTTAAGATAAAAGAAGTGGGTAAACTTTTAGAGATAAAGAGAAAAGGGTTAGAGAATGAACCCTTGAAGGACTTGGAAGAAGGAAAATTGGATGAGATAATTAAAAACCTCTTTGATAAAATTGATGAAGCATATTTGAAATGTAAAATGCCAGAAGTTCCCACTCCTGAAGAGGTTGAGGAATTAAATAAATTTTTAATTAAATTGAGGTTAGAATAAAATGGTGAGAAAAAAAGTATCGGTTTGTGATGTCTGTAAGACTTCTGTTTCAGACAAAAAGTGTGATTGTTGTAAAAAGGATGTTTGTTATGATTGCCATGAAGTTATTGAGATGGGAACTATCAAAGTTGCTTTATGTAAAAATTGTGAGAAAAAAATAGAAGGATTAGTAGAAAATGACAAGCATTTTTGGGATGAACTTAATAAGCAATTAGATTTGAAGAACAAAACAATAGAATATATTAAGAAAAAACTAATTTTAAGCAATCTTGATGATAAAAATGTGGAAACTGATGATAAAGGTTGGGCTAAAGCGTTCAAACAAGGAAGATTTAAAACTATTGCACGTGGTCATCACCGTAAAAGGACTATAACGGGGGATACTTTGAATTAAAATGGGAGATAGAATTGAATTAATAGAAAATTGTGTATATTGTGGAGAGACGGAAGAAGAAGTTTGGTATGCCCCAACCTGTAATTCCTTTGGATTTAAATGTAAAAAATGTGGAAAGTATAATTTCATTACAACCGATTTAGAGGTTAAAAAGATTGAGGATATAACTTATGGTGATGTTTATTGGGCTATAAATAATGCTTCAACTATGATGGATGAAAAACAAATCAAGGCATGTGCTAAGGAATTTTATGATAATCTAAAAAAAGATGAACTAACAGAGTTAATGAAAGAAAAACTAAAACAAATTAAAAATGAAAATAAAAGAAATAACATTTAAAATTACTACTACGAATAAACTGATATGCCACAAGTGTAAAAACCCAATAGATGGAAAAGAAGGATATGTTAGAATATTTGTGGAAAGAGAAAGAGGATACAATCCTTTTGGTGGAAAGGATGGGGTATTCAGGATTTGCTGGAAATGTTTTGAAGAATCTAATAAAGAGGTTGAAGAAAAGAGAAAAACGAGAAAGAAAAACTATGAAATGTTACTGAAAAGGAGGATACTTACCGGTTTAAAATGATTGAAGACATACATATAGCCCCTATAAAATACAGAAGAGCGAACTGCCAGAAATGTAAAAGAAAAATAGAAAGGTTGGAGCTTAGAAGTTCTATTCAGGGGAGTTTGTATATGGGATATCTTTGTGGAAAATGCACAAAAGAAGAACTGGAAAAAATCCCAAAAAAACTGGAAGAGTTAAACAAAAAACTTTGTGAATTAGAAGAGATGAATGAAAAAGAAAGAATGGGATACCTAAAAAGATTGGAAATTTTAAAGGGGTTGGAAAAATGATAAAAATTGAATTTGAACAAAAAAGTAAGAAAGAAATATTAATCTTCGGGATTGATGAAAAAGGAAATAGAAAAGAAATTGGACATATTTTTACTCCTGCAGGGAGTGGAAGCCTTAATATTAATGCTATCCAAATATGTGGATTTGATTGGGCGTATGATTATTGGGGCTGTGGAGTGTATGGGAACAAAGCGACAGAAGAAATGAAAAAAGACATTCAATTAATATGGTTTAACAATTATGACAAAATGAGCCATGAAGAAATGAGAAAAATAAAGGTTGGTGAAAAAAAGCACTCTATTACAAAAAAAGAAATGAAAATGATGAAGTTAAAAGAACCAATTTATACAGAAAATATATACAAAGAAAGATTTGATATTGGTAAGGATAGTGTTTGCCATAGGTGTTTTAATTATCCATGCACTTGTGAAGTTAAAATTGCTTATGAAAATCCGTATACTGTAAAAAGAGAACAGGATGTAAAACCAAATACAAAAAAAGAATATGACAAGGCAGTAAAACATTCTATATTGAATGCGTTAGAAGATAAAAAATGATTTTATTAGATAAATTAAAATGAAACCTAAAATTGAAAGAAATCACTATAACGAGGCAGACCCAAGTAACATATTTTGTAAGAAGTGTGAATACTGGATGGCGAGAGTCCATGCGAAGAAAGTTGACGACGAATGGGTTTGTTTGGATTGTCTGAAGAAAAAGAAAAAATGAAAAAGAGGAAATGCCCATCCTGTCAAAGTTCTAAAACCGCCGAAAGCAAAGATTATTTTAGTTGTTTGAAATGCGGATGGGTTCATAAAAAAACCGAGAGGGAGAAAGAAAATGAAAGTTAAATGTTCTGGTTGTAATATTGAAGATAGAGGACAATATAAAAAATTAGTAAAAAGAGGGTGGAAAATTTTCTTTTTAAGAGAAGGGATTAAGATAATAAGATGTAAAAAATGTAAACCAAACTATAAGGATAAAATAAAGAAAATTTTTAATAAAAATTATAAATCTGAGATGTATCATGAAATTGGTGATATTCTAAACAAATTTAAAGTATTAAAAGGATTAAAAACTAAAGAAGAATTAGTAGAAGAACGTCAGGGGAGAGTACTAAGAAAGATAAGGCGTTATAAACATGAAAGAAATATCAAAAATCATAGTAAGAAGAAAGGTAGTAAAAATATGGGCTATCCATCTCTGTCGGGAGTGGCCATTTAGTAACACAATAGTTACTTCATAATGCGTTATTAACAAGCAAATTTGTAAGACCCCATTACCTTTCTTCTTTAATAAAAAATAATTGAAGAACTTGAAAAATGAAAGAAAAAAAATATGACAAAGACACGGCTCTCGCTAAGATTACTGTGTTAATTTCAAATTTCTATGAAAGGAAAGGCCGTGAGGATGTAATAGAAATAGACGCGGAAAGGGAAGAACTCATAGAAGATATAGAAAAAATACTAAACCAAACACCAGTCTCTCAAAGGCACCTTATTATAGAACGATTAGATGCGGATGATGAAGTCAAAAAATCTCTGAAAGAAAAATGGAAATAAAAAAGAAAAGCACAAAAGAGAAAATATTAGATGCATTAGAAGAAAAGAAAACAATATCAATAAACCCGCCTCCGCGAAATGGAAACTGTGAGTGTTGTGGCAAAAACATTAAAGATTTAAAACCATTTGGAAAAGCGGGAGACCCTTTAGTTGGAGATTTTGATGGTGCTTTATTAGTAAAAACATTTAGGTCTATGGGACCAAAACAATCTAAATGGAAAGTGGATGACATGATGATACAAGGTAGAAAATTAACCAAAAATGAAAAAAAAGAACATGATGCACTTTATAACAAACAAAAGATACCACAATTAAACTGGAAAAAAGAAGTTATGAAGGATATTTATACTATTGATATAAAACTTCTTTCAAAAGCAGAAGAGAAAAGATATAGGATATTGGAGAAAAAACATAATTATTCATTTCCCCATCTTGACGAAGAAAAGTTTATAGAAAAATATGGTAAACAAGACCTTGAAGATTTTTGGTTTCACGAACAAATTAGTGGAACTGTTAGTGCAAGTTGGGAATGTAGAGATTGTATAGTGTTATCTGAAGAAGAATATTTTAATCGAAAATGATGTGATGTAACCCCTTCATAATTACATTAAACAAATCGGTAGATTTAAATAGTTTAAATTATTGAATAAAATATGTTTAAAAAGAAAATTCTTAAAAGAGGATTAAAATGACGGCGACTTCTACTGAAAATACAAAAGAAATAGATAAAGCATTTCATATAGATTGCTCAATGTATCCAAATAAAGCTTCAATGAAATGTAGAAGATGTTCAATTAAATATAAGGCATTTTGTAACAAATGTAATTCAGATGATTGCTTTATTTATCCTTCAATTACTGAATTAAAAGATGGGGGATGCTAAGATGAAAAAATATAACAAGAAACTTGGTGTTTATGAAAAAGAAGGTGGGGCTAAATTAAGAATTTGGCATAGGAAGAAAAAAGGAGTAGGCTCTGCAAGATACTTAATTAAATGCGGGGATTGCGACCAAAGTATTGAAGTATATTATGATAAATCTCATGATAACTTTCTTGAAATTGGTGGTGTTCATGCGACCAAAAAAGAATGGAGAAAAATATTGTTACCTTTATTAAAAGATATAAAAAAGAAAAAAATAAATGAAAAAAAGAAAAGAACTTAATTTAAGCAAGTTGAGAATGATTTATTGGAATAAAAGAACAAAGAAAAAAGAATATTATTATCCAGAAGAAGATGTCAAGGAATTCATACATCGGGTTAGGGAAGGACCAAAAAAGAATACAGCATTAACAATAGAGAACCTTCATAAATGGATTGGTAAACTGGCAGGGTCAAAACTCGTAGGAGATGGAGAATGAGCCATCAAGGAGAAGAAGGTTGGTATCCTGAATGTAAAGATTGTGGTTGTGGGAATTTGGGTGAAGTGGTTTGTATTGATTGTCATAATAAAGTGAAAGATAAGCTAAAAAAAGAGCAGGAGAAAAAGGAATGAACATAGGAACAGTTAGAGATTGGTTGAGAAACTTTGCAGAAGACCCTGATAATAAGACACAGATGTCTGCTAATGTATATGAAAAGTTGTGGCATATGATTCAAATTATAGACCATGAATTAGAAGAAAATAAAAAAGAGGGAAAATAAAATGAAAAATAAAAAAAATCAGGGAGATATTAGGGAAATTCTGGAAAAACTAGAAATAATGTCCGATACACTAAAAAAGATAATGAATAATGGAATGGAATTTTTAATTCGTGTTGATACAATAACGGCAAAAAGCACATATACTTATCATGATGGAAGGAAATTCGTTAGTGAAGATGATTATAACAACTTATATGATATTGTCCTTAAAAACCATAATAAATTTATGAAGATTTTGAAGGGATTGGAAAAGTTAAAATGAAACTAAAAATAAAGATGAAAGGAGGTAAAAACAAATGGTTAAGAGATTGAAAAACATCGAATTGAACAAGATAAAGGTTGATGAAGAACTATATCCAAGAAGCCAAGTAGTATGGCAAGTTTATTACGACTATGCCGAGTCTATGAAAACAGGAGCTAAGTTTCCACCAATTACTTTGGCTTTACACAGAAGGAGATTAATCCTTGTTGATGGATTACACAGAATGGAGGCTCACAAACTTCGAAAGAAAAAGACAATTCAGGCAGAAATTCATACTGGATGGAGTTATGATAGGATATTTGAAGAGGCTGTTAGAAGAAATATCCAGCACGGAAAAGCCCTAAGTCCATATGAAAAGAGAAGAATTGCTCTTAAATTGAGACATATGAGATATAGCCTTAAGGATGTTAGTAAACTTATACAGGTTCCACTTGACAAGATTGAGGACTTTATTGGGCAGAGAATGATAAGTTCTACTACGGGAAAGACCTTGGTTGAGAAAGAAATTATTGTTAAGAACCCATTGAAACATCTTGCAGGTCAGAAATTCAAAAGAAGAGATTTTGAAGCAATTAAGGAAGCACAGAAAGGACATGTAAGAGACCAGATAGGTTTGCTTAAGGATTTGATAAGTCTGCTTAAGAACGGGCTCTTGGACACTTCGAATAAGAAAGTTAATGAACTATTAGAAGAGTTGAAGATTTTGATATAATCACAATCATGTACTGTGCGGTAGGGTAATGTTGTGTGTGGTATTGTGGTGTGCTGTGAGGCAAGGTAAGGATTAAAATCATACTCGCGGTTTGGCAGGGTAGTGTTGGCTCTGGTCTAGTAAGGTCAAGCAAGGCAAGGTAAGGATTTCATAATCATCTGGTGGAGTATTGTCTGGCAAGGCGCTGTATGGTGTTGTTGGGCCCGGTGTAGTTTGGTATGGTAAGGCAAGGACATCATATTTACTGTCCTGTTTGGAATGGTTGGGTCATGTCAGGTTTGGCTAGGTTAAGTAAGGCAAGGAAATCATACTCACTGTGGGGCTTGGCGATGTCCGGTGCGGATAAGCGCGGTATTGTAAGGTAAGGTTTTAAAATAAAGATAAAATGAAAAATAAAATTGAAAAATTAATTGAAGAAAAAAAGAGAAACCTTCAAAAATTGAAGGATTTTGATAAGAAAAAAACAGAAGAAAATAGTAAGAAAATTGACGAAGATTGGAAACTTAAAAATATGTTTAATCCATTCTATAAAGAGAAATATAATCCCGATAAAGATTTTAATGCTATAGTTTTTATTGCTACACACAAAGTAAGATTGAAACGAGAAATAAAGGAATTAAAGGATTTGTTAAAATAAAGATAAAATGAAAAACAAAAAAGCTGAAAAAGTAATAGAAAGGTTACGAGAAGAAAATGAAACTTTTAGAGTTAGAATACTTGGAGATAAGCAGAATGAAGAAAATGCTTTTGCTATATTTTTACATTGTAAGGATGGATTTGGTTCAACTGAAAAAGGTACTTATTGGGGAATAAGTAAAAAAACAATTGAATTATTAAAAGAAGCTGAGATTAAGTTTAAAATATTAAAATGAAAAAAAATAAAAGAACAGGTAAGAAAGAGAAAAGACCTGAAATATGTCCAAAATGTGGGGGTAATACATTTAGAACAGAATATATTTCACTTAGAAAAAATTATCCATATGGAAAAAAATCAAAACCCATAACAACTATTAAAGAAAGAGTAAGGATTTGTAGTGGAACAAGATGTGGGTATAAAGAACATTTAAAATTCCCTCCAGACTTTATGGGATAATCATATTCCTTGTACGGTTTAGTCAGGTTTGGTACTGTATGGTCAGGTTATGTAAGGTAATGTGAGGATAAAATCATGTTCGCTGTGTGGTTGTGTGGTGTATGGCAAGGAACTGTAAGGTGTGGTATGGCACTGCTCGGCGTGGCGAGGTTTCCTCGCTATTATTAATTAAATAAAGGAAAAAAATAAGATGAAAAAAATAAAGGTTGAAATTAAGGGAGAAACGCCTCTTTTAATGAACAATCCTGCATCAATGATAGAAGAGCAGATTGGAATGAAGAAAGTAACCCGCATGAAGACAAGGACTAAGAAAGACGCAGAGAAGGAAGCAGACAAACTTGCTTACAAGAAGTCAAATGGGGAACTATACATTCCGTCTGAAGCTATAAGAGGAAGTTTGCTTGGTGCCGCATCATATAAAAAGATTGGAAAATATGCCGCTAGAGGAATTATGGCAGCAGGAATTCAGATAAATCCTGAACAAGTCGGTCTTGGGATAAAAACATATGATTTGGACATCAGAACTGTAGTCATCCAAAGAAACAGAGTTGTTAAGATAAGACCAAGACTAAATAATTGGAAGGCTAAATTTGAAATTGAGTATGACGAAACCCTTATAGGAAATCCAGAAATAATAAAGGAAGTCTTGGAAGATGCCGGAAAAAGGGTTGGATTGCTTGATTTCAGACCTCAAAAGACAGGGACTTTTGGAAAGTTCAAAATTACCAAGTGGGAAGAATCTAAATAGTTCTTCTCACTCCCTTTCATATTCGATGTTAGGTAAGGTTTGGAGCTGTCAGGCACGGTAATGTGATGTAAAGTATGGTAAGGTAAGGACTCACTTTCATATTTATGTCGGGTTTGGTCTGGTAGGGTAAGGTTAGGCGAAGTAATGTAAGGCAAGGATTTCATATTCACTGTCCTGTGCGGAGAAGTAATGCGGGGGGGGGTATGGTAAGGTAAAGCAAGGATAATCATATTTAAGGCATTGTTCAGTAAAGTGCTGTCAGGCTTGGTCCGGTAATGCTAGGCAAGGTGAGGATTCACTTTCATGCTCGCTGTAAGGTAGAGTGAGGCGTGGCAATGTGGTGTAAAGTTTGGTTTAGTAAGGTAAGGTAAGGACTCACTTTCATATTCGCTGTGGTGCTATGTGCGGTGGAGTACGGTGAGGTATTGTGAGGCAAGGTAAGGAAACTATAAATAAAATGGAACAAGAAAAAAATACGGGAAGCGGTATTTTAGAATGTGTCAAGGTAACAAATGGACATCCCAATAAACTAAACGAAGAAGGAAAAATGGAGTTAGCCCATAACATAATCGAAGAACTACCTATTGAGGAAATAGATAAATTTTTGGAAAAGTGGAAATATAATAGAAAAAATGAAAAAACAAAAAACACAGGAACAACTTGAAAGGGAGCAAGAAAAACTTGATTTAGAAAAGGAAAAATTGGGGATGGAACTAGATATGACCAAAGAAGAGGAGGAATTAATGGCTACACCCTTGTATGGGGAAAATAAACAGAAAATCTCTGTTGGATTGGGAACAATGATTATAGGAAGGATATTATTTGGTAAATTTTCAAGGAAAGAAAAAGGAGATTCATAAAAGACAAAATGAAACCATTAGAAGAAGAACTTAAAGAATTCACACAAGTAGGGGAATTTATGGGATACAGAATCTTAGCAAGAGGGGAAGAAAGGATTTTGTATGACATTACTAAAAGGGAGATTTTCCTAAGATACACTTCAAAAGATGATATTTGTAAATATATAAAGGAAAATGGAAAAAAAGAAAAAGGCTAAAATGAAGATGTCCCCAAGTTTCAAAAAGAATAAATTTGATGAATACGAAGCA
>Ga0209977_10000342_pt1 | contig 18104 bp, 31 predicted proteins | sample SumtaG_2_FD_183113 | JGI IMG/M metagenome (GOLD analysis project Ga0209977, IMG submission 183113) | Deep subsurface microbial communities from Indian Ocean to uncover new lineages of life (NeLLi) - Sumatra_00607 metaG (SPAdes) (version 2) | ecosystem: Environmental > Aquatic > Marine > Oceanic...
ACGGCTCTCCCCGTTCTCTCTTCTTATAGAGCTCCCAAAGACTTAATCTCAACTTCTCAGGGAGCCAAATTATATCCCATGTCTCCCGCATCTTTTCGAGAACTTGAAACCGGATATCATCGGGACCGTCCATAATCAGAAAAGAGCTCCCTTCCCCGATGTGGATCCCCATCATCCCGCGACCCGCGCTCCGGACCCCTGTTCTCATCTGAGCGGCGATCTTCAGCTCCGCGGCGATCCTAAACTCCGGGTCTCGCTCATCGAGACCCTGAAGCATTTTTTCAACTTTCAGGCCAAAGTCTTTCATTTCAATGACGGGGATCCTCTTAATCTGTCGGGGATCCCGGCTCTGTGTCATTGTTAGATATCGGTCACAGAGATCATGACGGCCTAGAAATCGGAATAAGTTTCGGATCAACTTCTTACGGTTCCTGATCCTCTTCACATCTTCCCCAAAGGTCTCTAAGAATTTCATGCAGAGCTGATCACCGAGTTTATTTTCTGAGCTTTTCGTTAGAACGAGCGAGGGTCTTTCCCAAAGCTCCCATGTCTTCTGACAAAAGTTAAAGATCCGTCTATGTTTAACCGTCTTCGTTTTCAGCCATCCCGCGAAACTGATCCCCACCGCCATTTTACACTCATCATCAAAATCTGATTGGACGATACTCATCCCCTCTTCCCTGAGATCTGTTTTTAGATCTCCCGACTCTTCAAGTTCTTTCCGAATCTTCCGAGCTGTCACAACATGACATTTCAGAGTCTTCGCAACCTGAGCCGGTTTAAAACCCGCCAAAAAAAGGCGGCGCGCATAATCTCTATTTATTCGAGAAGCTCCCGCCTCGGATCCATCCTTGATCCTTATCGTTTCATTCTCGAATATTTCCTTATCCGTTCCTTCAGCCATTTCAATTCAATCCTTTTCTTTTCAGTTTACCTTTCACGGTTGGAACCCTAGAACCCTAAACGCAATATAATCTATTTAACCCTTTCCGGAGAGAAAACATATATCAGTGATATGGATTAATTTATGCAGCTAAATTGATATCTAAGAATCGGCGTTCTCGATTTGAGATTTGCCTTGAAATTATAGAGCTCTGTCAGACTCCGGGGATCCCGCTCTCTCGATTGCGTCTGAAAGCTAGAGTGAACTTCGCTCCTCTGAAAGAAATTATCTCAGTTCTCATAAGTGGTGAGCTCCTCAAGACGGAGATCAGACCTCTCGCTCCATCAGGTCATAAAAGAAAGACTGAATATTATATACGGACGGCTGAAGGTGATAAAGTTTTAACAAAATTTAATGAGATAGAGAAACGAATATCCATGTCGGGATCTCCGTCAGGATAAAACAAAAGAAGATCCATAGTGTAAATTTTACCTGTTTCTTCTGAAAATTAAAAGTGTCAACGTCAGTCCCTAACGCGAGCTCGCGCATATACAGAGCTGAGTTCAGCCAAAGGATCACGCTCAGGTAGACCACAAATTTAAGGATAACCTGAACGATTAACGGCTGTCCTCTCGTGAAGATCCACATCGAGATCCAGAAGGTCAGCGTAGATATACCGAGGATTAGAAGAGGGCCGAGCTCTCTAAGGGTTCCACTCTTAAAAAACGCGTCGGCCTCTTCCGAGTCTATTTTATCGCGCTTCTGTATAAATTTATTCATATCCCTTCGCGACCTCTCTGACTCTGGGGAAGTTTTGTTTTAGGATCTCGACTCCCTCTTCTCTTCCCTTCCCTCCACGAGCGATCAATAATCTCTCGATCATGTCCTTGATCTTCCCGGCTGATTTGCATTTAAGACCCTCTTTCAATATCCCGTAAAATATGAGAGCCTTCATCGTATCCTCTCCGGTGATCCGGGTTCTCATATCCATGTATTGACTTTCGTTTAATTTTCCTTTGTTAAACAGATATTCGCCCGCGTGTCTTTCTGTGTGAAAAGATATTCTCTTCTTATCCTTGTCGCTCATCCGATCACAACCTGACCCGTCGCAACGAGGTAAACCAAAGCTATGATTATTATTCCCCCGATGATTATAACGATTCTCTTGAGATCCATCGGGATCGAGAACTCATTTTTCAGAGCCTTGAAGAGAGCTCGCGAGTCCTTCACTTCTCCCAGAATCCGAGAGGATACTTTTACTGTGACGGGTTCTAAAGGGACATATTTCTTATCTTGAAATGTGACTATGAATTTTTGATTTATTCCCATGAGCTTGAATTGTATTCGTTTCATGATTGGAGGCTTCACCCTATAAAGTCGCTCGCTCGTGATCTTGTATTTCTTCTTTTCATATTCGCGTTCAAATTCTAGTTTATCCCCTCTAAAAATCTCGTGATAATTTACTCCCGGCCTCATGAAAACAAATTCAAATTGATATTTCTTATCGACGTTCAACCTCCATCGTGCAATCAAATAAACGAATATCATCAGAGCTCCGAGGATCATAAGCTGAACTTCAACGGGGATGATCATTAAACCCATCCCAGAGCTTGAGCGAGTATCCCGTATATGATCACGCCTACGAATAGACAATACATCAGATTAACGGGATCCTTCAACGGGGCCAAAAACCCGAATATATCCCCCAAGTTGAATCGAGGTCCGGATCCTGTTTGCTGAAGAGCATTGACGATCACAATCTCATCGAGATAATCCGAGGAGCTGTCAGCAAATCTCTTAAATCCAACAGCGTTCGGATTTCCTTCAAAGTAAATAGCTTCTGATCCTCTGATCTTCCCGTTTAAAACTACGTTTTGAATATCGGCCTCTGAGATAACGTAAACCCCACCAAGATATTTGAAGTGGCTTTTTTTAGAAGAGGCTTTAACCCTGACCGCCTCTCTATTCTTCTTAAGAATTATCGCGGTAAAACTCATGGGGTTAGACCTCTGAAATTCCCTTCTGTCTCTTCCGGCCTTCATGAGTATCGAAGGCGAGGCCGAGCCTCATTTCTCTTCTGAGTTTGCTTCGGCGTATGGATTCAGCGATTTCTTTCTTTCGTCTATCTCTAGCGAGAGCTGTCATTTTAACCGTGTCAATCACCCATCGCGTCATATAGAAGATAGAAATTTAATAAAATCATCCCCAGAGAGATCATAAAATCCGTCGAGAGATACATGATCCCAAAGATGATCCCAAGGATCCCCCCAATGGCTGAAACTATTTCATCCTTCTTAACCCATCCAAAGACCGTGACGAATATCCAGAAGACGAGGAAAACCCAGACCCATTCATTCATTTTCTTTTCCCCATAGCTAGAAGAAACGCAATTATAGATAAGATTATCGCGAGAGCGATCCAAGGCGCATCGGATTCAATGATAGTTATTCCATTTTCGATAACTCCAATCGGGGGTAAAAAGTAAACGATTTCAAAGTCTATATCTGAAAAAGAACTATTAAACCAAGATCCATCCGTGAAGTTACACGCTCTCACTCTATAAAATCTAGCTGTCCCGTTAAAAACTTCAGTATCCGTATAATTCGCCGTTGTTGAGTTACCGAGATAATCCCACGATATTTTATCCGATGAATTTTGAACCTCAAAAAGCTGAACGTCTAAAAGACTATGATTCCAATGCAATTTCACATAAGGAGAAGAGGCATTAAAACCAGCTCCAAATAATAGATTTGGATTAGAAGGTGGCAATATTGAAAATTCTTCAATTCCCCAATCTAATAGATCATCTATTTGAGTCTCATACGACGCTTTAGCCCATTCTGCACTCCGTCTGGCTGAAACTGAACTTCCAGAAGATAGACGTATTTCATCAAATAATCCCTCGTAAAAATTGGACGCACTTGCATGAAACCTAACGCCTATACGAAGTTCATCGGGATTACTCCAACTACTTATAGTGGCTATTGCGGTTTCGGATTTGTATTCACCGTTAAGATAACAGATTACCTCATTTTCATTCCTTCCACTAAATAATATATGATACCATGTCGAATCTGCAAGTATTCCTGTTGAAGCAATATTATCAACTACACTATTAGTATCATAGATAGTCATATAAATAATGTTGTTGCTTGTTGGTGTACTTCCAACAAGCCAAATGTGCCACCTTTCATATCCTGTATCTACGCTTTTCGATAAAATAATTTGTCCCGAAGTGGCCCCATCCTTATTCACCCAAAATTCAACACTCCAATATTCATTAGCCATAATGTCTAATTCAGGTTCGTCTGATACCGTGGTTATATCATCTCCGTCAAAATACTGCCCCTTATCTATTTTGGCGTTTACTTCATCTGGTTCTGTGGCAACGGTCTTTGTCGCCGTATTTTCATAGCTTGTGCTATCCCATATCGTTGATGTTGTCTTATCTCTCATGTGCCAAACTGCTGAATACTCACTATCCCACACAGATTGACCCACTGGACTACCAATTTCCCCAACATTCGCCCCATTATCTGCATGGTCATTATCAAAATACAAATAAAAATCAGTATCAGAGCCAGATACAATTGATGGACCTTTCACCCACAACCAAGCTTCTTCATTTCCTAAATCCCATCTCTCAATTTCAACTTTACATTCAGTTGTTCCATCATCTTCCGTAACCGCTATTTTAAGAGAATTTGCCCCGACTTCATCAAAAATAAAGGTTATATCTTCATTATTTATTCCAGATGAATCGCTAATATAAATTAGAAATGGAAAATTGGTTAATGCCCCATCTATATCCCCTGAATCAACTGTGATCTTAACACGCTGATCCCATCCCGCTAACCAATCAGCTTTAACAAAAGGGATCGGTATCATCGAAAATAGAATTAGAATTAAAAAAAAAATAGCGGTCTTTCTCATAGTCGGATCAGATCCTTCGTCAACATGACTATGGCGAAAACTGAGATCCCCGCGAGAATCCTGATAAACCACGAGAAGATCGGGGGAAGACCCCAAGACGTATCTCCCAGTAAAAGGGAGCCGTACCAACCGATAAAACTCCAGAAATTGAAATCGTCTTGCTCTTCAAAACTCTTCGCGATAGTCACGTTTACGTGACCATCATCAAAGACGGCCTTTGTCATATTTCCATCGTTATCGAATGGAGTCACAAAAACATGATGTCCGTCCGCGAGAGTGAAACGAGTCCAATTATATTCCGTATTGAACTCTATTACGAGAGTGCTATTCGAGATCCATTTCATGATCTCATTCGTGAGAACCGACTTGACCGAAACACGATAAGCTGAGATCCACGAGTCAAAAGCCTTCCCTACTGGTCCCTGTTTCTGAAAGCCTATCCCATCCCCGATAATCGTAAACCAAGGATCCCGAACATCATCCATAAATTGAGCTCTGATCGTCGTATTCAATTCCGTGTAATAACTCCATCCTCCATTATATTCGAGGTCATGACTTTCAGCATCAATGAGATTGATCCCGATCATCATAAGAGAATCCATATTAAGATCAGCTTCAAAATCTTCAGGTGAGATCCCGAAGGCTGTGAATGTATACCCTAAAACGGGAAAGACGAGATTAAGGATTAAAACGAATATGTAGATCCGAACCATCGAGCCGCTTCCGCTCATCTTACCACCTACTGAAGACATAGGCAATAAAGATCGCTAAAACCAAGGCTATCGCTGATCCCGTCCATATTGGATACCATCCCATGAACGTGAAGAGGATTGTAGGGAAGAAAGCTGAGAGCGGCATTGTAACCTGTGGTTTTCGGCCTTTCGTCGCTATGATCACCACGATTATAATTCCCATAGTGAATATCAGCGAGAAGATCATCCCGGCCTCTGTTGCTGTGGTCCCTATTGCGTCCGCGATTGAAGTCAGATAATCCGTCCAGACTACCATGATTATATCAGATAAAAAGGTTGGATATTAGCGTTTAGATACCCGCCGCGGCTATCAGGAAAGAATAACCCACAAGCATAATGAAAAGGCCGATCACAAACTCGTATCCTGATGGTCTTCTCATGGCGAAATAGATCAGGGGTCCAAAGAGTAAACCGAACCCCATCATGAGAATGTAAAACCTTGTTCTGAATCGGGTGAAGGGTCCGGTATCCTGCCATGTCCCGCCGGGATTTGGGTCTTCAGGATCCGGATCATAAGTTTCGATAAAGTCCTCCGCATCCTCCACGGTATCAAAAGTTAATGGATCTCCATTATCCATTATGACCGTGCCGTTTAATGAAATTATGTAATTCCCCAGATTCAACCTAGAAAAAAGTTTGAATTGACCTTTATCAACTGAGCCATAGGTTGAATCGTATGTGTTCAATGCGTAAATGTATTCCGAGCCTATTACACTTCGGGTATGGGTGCCACTTATTTCAGCGTCTAGGTTTGTCATTTCTATATCTGTATACATTTTCCAAGAGTATTCTTTTGTCTCTATGTTGAACGTAAAATGATTCCACCGCATCCAAGGGGCAGAGTAGGCGGTCCCTAATTTATCTTCGTTAGCCCCGCCGTCATAGATATAGAAATAAGGCTCTATTTTACTTAACGTCTCGTCCGATGTTAAAGCTATAAAGAAAAAGTCACAATCCCAAGCGTCAACAGCATAGTTTTCCAATTCCCTCCCCCCGAATAAATATATCCAATGTCTCGCGGCGTCCGGTACTTCATCATGAAAAGAGGTCACGTTTATACCGAATTTTATATCAAAAATCTTAGAGTCATCGGTCTTTACAAGTTTCACATTATCATTTCCGTCAACATCTTGAGTAGTATAGACATAGGTTGAATTTTCAACGGTGAATTTGTTAGCGGGATCTATTTCCGTAAAGGAGGTATAGTTAAGCCATCCTGTTACATTTCCATACCAGATATCAAAATCGCCATGAGTTGAATTATACTCGTAATCATCGTATCCGGATGGAGGTGTGGGTGCATGATTCCAATGAATGACTAATTGAGCTTCGAGACCGTTCCCAACTGAAAAATCATAGAAATATCTTTTATCATCGCCTTCCGCTCCGACTATGTGAAAACCTATAGCATCCCCCGGATCTGTTCCTCCGACTCCGGCTCCATCCCAATTCGGATTTCTTATCAGCTCCTCAACGATACTCGTGACGTTGATCTCGTGCCATTGTCCCCCGTAAAATTCGCTCGTGTTATAATTCGTATATGCGTCCGTAAATCCTATGGAGAGGACCGTCGAGGGGATAAGATAACCTTCGAGCTGAAGATCGGAGAGAGCCATCCCGTAAACTATGATCGAAGAGTCAGCGTCAAAATCTAGTGTGTTCGATGTGTGAAGTCTCAGAGTCGCATTTTTTAGGGGCTCCCAGAAATTTATTTCAAGCTCTCTGAAGACGAGAAAGGATCTGATATCCATGTTCGGATCCTTGATCGTAACTAGCGAGGAGTCGATCCCGATCCCGACTTCTGTGATAAACATATCGTCGTGAGTGTCGATTATCTTCACGGTCTGACTTTGAGGTGTGATCGCTCTCGCCTCTGGGATCATGCTCGCTATTATGATCAAGATCAGGAGGATTGTTCTCTTTGATTTCATTCTAATTAACTCTGGGGGAAGGTACTTAAAAAAAAGAGGGTTAGAGTTTTGTCAGTTTCTAAGCCACGCGCGGATCCCTACGAGAGCCACGGCGATGATCATGATGATCCAGAAAAGAGGGACCAACGCGACGATAGCGGCCGCGGCTCCGGTCAGGTTCTCCACACCTGATCCACCACCTACGGCGGTGGCTACGAGTCCAGTTATTGTAGGGGTCAGCGCGAGAGCTACAACGACGATCAGAAGTAAGGCGATTATCCCGCTCAGGTCTTTCTTAGATGGGTCCGACATGAGAATCCCCTATCCTAATTCTGAAGCCATGTAACGATAGCGGCGAGCCCAATTCCGATGATAAGAATCACCCAGAACAGGGGTATCAACTGAGCTATGGCGAGAGCGGCACCTGTCAGGTTGTCCCCACCGACCCCGGTGATATTCGCAACCTGTTCAACGACTGTCGGGGTTAATGCGAGACCGACGACCATAAAGAGAAAGGTCATCATTATTCCCGACAAGTCCTTTTTTTGTGCAGACATTGTTTGTCTGATTATCGGGTTGGGGGCTCTCTATTTAAAGAAAAGGACGTTGAAATCTATTTTAGCGCGTAATAAATGGCGAGTAAAAGCCACATGATCGCCATGAGGATCCAGATAAGGCCGAACATTGTGTTCAGGATCACGACTCCGGCGTTCGTGAGAGTTGAGTTCGCGGCGACTGTGACGAGCTCACCTTTTAGCGGTGTGTAGGTTAAGACGGTTAAGAGGAAAAGCATCATGGATCCCGCGGCTTTACTTAATCCGCTCATGTTTAGGCTATCCCATTTATAGTATTTATAATGTGTTTAAAATATGGTTGCATTTCGATGTATTCTTTTATCGGGAAAAACCATCTGTAAAGGTCATATATTCCCATGAGTACAGCGCGAAGTAAAACGTATATCATAAGAATACAAATTAATTTCACGAAAAGATCATAATCTAAAAAATCAAAATCGTCTATGGTCTTTATCCTCTTCCGTGTTGGGGGTCCGAATAGTTTTCTTTTAATCCTCTTCAGGATTGTGTATTGAGGCTTGATATACTTCTCATAAAATCTATTTTCCTTTTCAAAATCTCGATTTTCATCTTTCATTTAGTTTTCACTCTCTTCTTTAGTCTAGCTTCTTTCCTGAGCTGAACGGCTGTCCTTCTCAAGAGCTCCTTTTTCATCGCCATTTTAGCTTCGTACGCGTAGGCTTCCCGCGTGGGTTTATACCACTCTGAATAAAACGGCTCTGGGAGCTTACATGAAAATTCGTCAACGATAACCTTGTTGACTCCTCCTCCTTTTCCGTCCGGGTATTTCCAAGGCTTGTACGATATAGCTCTCCGGAGAAAAAGATTTGAGTCATAATCCGGTTCGCCTCCTGTCCGTTTAGTGATATTGACCTTTAAAGTCCCCGGCATATTTGCGATCTTCGAGAGGATCCAAGTCGGATCCGGAGTCGTTAGAATCAGCGTATTCATATCAGTACCGACCACGTTCATGTATTGCTGAACGGCTATCAGAAGGGGGTCAGTCCAGTTCAGAGAAAACAACCAATATCCCGCATCGTCCCAAGTGAAGACCGGGATCCTCTTGAATATGTCGAGCCATCGATCTACGTTCTCATGGGGATCCCATCCTAGATACTTCTGACAGATTGGAGCTCTGACCTTCTCGCCTTCGGTGATCTCAAAAATATCTTGACCCTTCAGATATTCGACTACTTGACCCATGACCTTGATCGCATAAGCTGACTTCCCAATCCGTGGGGGTCCAGAAATTATTACGAGGTTGAAATCATCCCTCATATAATTGCGACATATCTTTCTAGCGAGTGCGAGCGTAGGGAGTTCAGGCATTGTATCCGCTCCTTTAATCTCTTCGAGCTCATATTAAGCATTGGACCCCTCTATCCGGTACTTCAGAGCCCCGTGTTTAATGGTTGGTTAATCTACACGATTTAAGGAATAAAAAACGCCCCTTTCGAGCTCATCTCCCCTTTTTCCTCTTATCGGGTGATTATGTTTCGTTGGTTTTGTCCTAGGAGGATAAAACACTGCATTATCTTGCGTTTTACAGAGTATAATAGGAACTTACGCGCGAGAAAAAAAATCCGTTGACTCCTAGAGGGTCCAAACACTGCATTATCTTGCGTTTTAGAGGTATGTCGCGCGCGTCATGAAAAAGTCGCGCGCGTCTTGTTAGAGTGTCCCGCGAATAGCCTCTTTTCTGAAAGAAAGCTCTTATATTCCAAAAATGTCGCGCGCGACATTCTCAGGAATTGACAAAAACGCAATATAATACAGTAAAACCGATCTCAGGCTTCCCCAGACTACCCTATTACTCCTGATATCCGATCATGGCCCCAATAAGTTTTAACTGAAGAGGGGGAAATTTGGGGAGCTCATATCTCTTAAAATTAAAAAATAAAAATGGGCTCGACACACAATCAAAACAAATAAAATAAATCATTTTAATCGGTCTTGATCGTCCATGAATTACCCCATATTTAGAAGGAAATCCACAACATGAACATCTCATTTTTACTTCTCCGGGTCAGCGAATTTTCCTTTAGCTTCAACGCGCGTCCATCGTAGACCGTCACAGTTCGCGCCTTTCTTCAAAACTTTACACCACTTATGAACGCTCCGAAACTGAGCTGTCATCTTATGATTTTTACAGTATAGCTTTTTTCCATCGTCGCTGAGTCTACCTCCATGAATACAGGAGGGGATATCAACGACGATCCCGGCCTTCACCTGTTCTCTTAACAAGTCTCTCTCTTCGATAATTCCTTTGACCCTGACACAAGCTCCGCAAACCTCTTTCATATCGTCGCTCTTTCCGTCCCCTAATTTCTTCTGAGTCGGAGCATTTCGACAACATACAAACCCGTCTTTATCAGTGTCAGCTAGAGCCGGACAATCCTCAGATTTTATCCTCTTCTCGCGCGCGGGTTTTTCTATTTCCTCAAGAGACTTTTTGATCCTCTCTTCCCAACCCTCATCTTGAAGATTATACAAGACCCCCAGAGAAATATATTGAGAAGCTAATTCAATCCTTGATATTCCTGTTGCTTCAGATTTAGCCAAAAGGAGCGCGTGAGCTTCGTTCTCAAGATTCGTCGTTTTCTTTCTCGCCATGTCGGAACCCTTGAGATATTCTCAGCCCATGAGAATATAAAAAACCAGTGTCCCATAAATATGAGACAATCTTTTCATTTTGAACGTCGACGTAATTTATTTAGATACAAACTCGAATGTGTAAGCGTATCGTTTAATCCAATCCGGATACATTCTCTTGAAAATAGCCTCATATTGTCCGGAGGTATAGCCTCCCTCCGCGAGAGCATCCGATTCGGAGATACCCCCATCGAGATATTTTTCTTCTCTCTTCTCCGTGATAAGGATACGCCCCTCTGGGATACTCGCCGCGCGTCTAGCGGGTTGAATAGAATATGTTTTCCCTACACGGTACTTTTTTGACAGCCTCCGGGTCTGAGTTTTGGTCCCCTTTTTGACCCGTTCGATATGGTCAGCCATTGAGAATATCATTTCTTCGGGATCCTGATTCGACAATAGTTACACCGCCACGACTTCTTATTTTCCTTGAAGTCCACGCCCCCGCAATTCGGACACTTCATCGCGAGCTCATACATTTTTCTTCAACTCTTCATTCTTCATAAAAAAAGTGGAATTATTTAGATGAACAGACCGGGATAATTGATTCCCGATCCATTCGTCAGCGATCTTCTCAAAGGTAGACCGATATCATCAACCTGTTTTTTTATGTCCCTTTTGTCAACGGAGAACTTCTCTGAAAGAATTGACAGAACCGAATCGCGCTGATCTTCCGTGAGCTCATCCCATTGAACCGTAAAAAAATCAATGAGATTATCCGGATGACCGACTGATCCCGTTCTCCATATCATTGAAAGAACAGGAACCTTTCTATCAGGGAAGACCGATCCGAATAGCTCCATACCTTCATCGTTCAAATAAGCCCAATGTTCAAATCGTCGTGTCATGTCATTCAGCCTTTTTTCCGAGATAGTACCCGACGCTCAAGCTCAACAGGAACCCAAGGCCAAAGGCCATACCCAGAATAAACCAAGTCAATTCAGTCGGCATTTCATTTCTTCTCCTTTGCCTTGTACCAAGTCAGCGACATATTCAGACCGACTTCTCCGTTCCCAGATTCAGCGACATATTCAGAAATAGCCTTCATCAGCTTCGCGAGTCTACACGCTTTAGGATCCTTAATGTTTACATCAATGCTCATGCGCGCTCCTCCTCGTATATTTCATCTATCGTCTTCTTACAGATTTTACACATAACCTTCGCGTCAGGTGGAAAAATCATAGACTTGTATCGGCCTTTCTTTAGATGATCCTCAATGTGTCTGAAAAATATGTAAGCTCTGTCCTTCTCCTCTTCAGTCGGCATCTTCGATCACCTGTCTAATTTTAGATATCCTCATCGCGCATCCCCTTTCAAATTTCTTCATTTCCTTCAAATGGTCATGAGCGAGTTTCTGCGCGTGTATCAATCCGCGAGCCTCAATTATTTCAAAGGCATAATCCCAAAATGAATATTTTTTGTTCGTCTGTCTTTCGTAAGTCACTGTATATTTCTTCATCAGACTTCAACCACCGTTTTCGCGTCAATCTGAACAAAATAGGGAGAATCCCATTGATGGATAACTTCAGTTACGATCACAGAATCGCCACAATCTATTATGATTGTCTCTCCCACTCTAGGTACGATTGACCTATCCATCCGGCACCTAAATTCTCCTTTAACGAAAATGCTGATCTCAATCATCGTTCATCAGTCCAATAAGGCAATCAGAAAAGTACCGATCATTATAATCGCGGTGATACTCAAGATCACGACACTGACCTTCGCGAGAATTGCAGAGGACCAGATCAGGGAATTGACGGCCTTCATATTCAGACCTTCAATGACGATCTCAATCATCGGTAATCAGTCCGTATTTATGCGCTATCATGTGAACGAAATCCTTGATCTCGAAATTCTCATCTGACATATCCTTTATTATCCCGCGTGTCTCCGTGACCATTCTCATGTAAGTGTCGATGTCCGTCTGTTTGTCCTCTGCCAAAGCCTTTGAAAGACGTTTACCCAACCTGTCAAGATCATCTTTAAGTGACTCGTAAAATTGATTCATCAGCCACATCATAAAACGATCTTGTAGGTCTGACATCAGCGATCCTCCCAGATAGTTTTCAGCCACTCGATATCAGGAAAAGCCTCAAGCATCTTCAGACAGAATATTTCAACAATTTTATTATTGAATTCTTCCCTAGTCTCAACGATTTTATAGATCCGCTTGTATCCTCCCTTCGAGCTCTGCTCTCTGAACGTCGCGAGCTTCGCTAATACGAGCCCATTCAGAAAGAAGATCACAGAAGCGCGGCTGATCTTAAAGTCTTGATTGGTCAGTCTGAAATGCATCTCCGCGGAGCTGTGCTCTTCATTTGCCTCCAAAAGTAAATTGACAGCCTCATTTTGCCACGGTTTAAAGACGGCTCTAATTCCTTTTTTGCTAGTGTCTAGTCTCAGGGTTAAACCATTTTTCATTTGTTGGAACCCGTTAAAGGGTTTACATTCAGGTTTATTAATCCTTTGGGTGTCTCAATTCCGTAATAAAGTTCTATTGCGCGGCGAAGGATCCCGGTCTCCCCTCTCTTCAATAAATGATCCCAGAGGATTAAGAACCTCATTTTTTCAGCTCCGCGAATATGAAACAGGGTACTCTGAATATTCTTCTCTTCCCCTCCAACAATAGAGCGAGCACATTTTAACGACTTCAGCCGGTACAGTCTCTTTCCAATTTTCAATAGTATCCTTCAGGTATTGATTCTTCACGTTCCAACCCGCATCGTTCAGCGAGTCCCTAATTATATTGACATTATGAAATCCGTCCATCTGAGCCAAACAACAACAGGGATAAACAGTTTCTCCCCAGAGAGATACCCCCATCCAGATACTACATTTCAACCCGTCAGTTACAAATCTTTCTTTTATCGCCTCATGAAAATCGATGTGATTCAAAGTCTCCATAACTTCATAATTTTTGTACCCTACACTCTTTAAATGGGCTACGCCTCTTTGGATATCCTCTTCATTCAATTCTCCATGACCATCGAACCTTATGAAGTCAAATACAAACGGGTTCAGCTTATCAAGTCTGAACCCATTGGTCACAAGAGCCACTTTTCTATTATATTTATGACCGATTGACGCGAGGTTTTCTAAATCGCAAATCCGCATCGTCGTGGCTTCCCCTCCTGTATAGGTCAACCATCTTTTGGGAAGGTATCCATCCATTCTTTGAAGAAAGAGATCAAGAGTTTCAGCCTTCAAAAAATACTTTTCCTTTCTGAACGTATTGGACCCCAGAGGAGTATCGCATAAGCTGACGCATGAAAAACATTTTAAATTACAGCAATTAGTAATCCCAATTCCAATTTCCCCACCTTTTCTAAAATCCCATTTTCTTCTTATCCTCTCACTAAAGAACTTTAAAAATCGTTTTTCGAGAACGATCATCGGCATCTCTCTATTAAACTCGTATCTCCCTATTTTCATTTCATCAAATCCTCATATATTCCCTTCAGCTTTGAAGCTACATTAATTGAACGATGTTGAACGGGGAAGTCAGATATCAGAGCTCCATCCCATCTTATGACTTTTACTCCCATAAATAAAGCCTCTAAACCCGTCAAGCTCATCGCCTCTAAAATTTTACCGTTTTTTCTCTTCATATCAATATAATATTCATAACTCGATAACTTCTCAAGAAAATCTGAATGATTAAGAGGGTTTGTCTTATGATAGTGAATAATAACCCTGACCCCTTTTCCCTGAAAATAATCTCTCGCCTTCTCATTTGCATCATGATAAACGTGAAAACAAGAATCTTTTTCCTTCTCTCTTCTCATGTGCACGGTACATATTTTTTCATCTATCACATTGGGTAAATATTCCGTACCTTCCGGGGCTCCATCTAGGAGATCAGGGGTAGCCACAATTATTTTATCCGCGTATTTCCATCTGTATTTTTTCTCTTCCCATCGGCCTCTTATGTCCGTTCCATGATAGTGAAGTATAATTTTTTTATTTTTATAGGGGAAGGTCTTTTTCAATATTCTTAATGTTTTGTCTTCTCCATGAATGTGTATAATGTCAAAAAATAAACCTTTCAAATAACACCTAACGAAAAACTCTTTGTATTTACACTCAAGATTTTTTACGAACTCCGTTGATAAATTATAAATCTCCGCTTTCCCGGTTATCAGAACTAGACTCTTGAGCTCGTGATATTTCATCATAAACTCCGCTAAATATCCCCCGACTCCGGCTGTATTACAAATATGCAGAATTTTTAGTGTCATTTTAAAAACGGTCCTCTAATAATTTTCTTTAACTGATCCCAAAACCGTTTATTCTGCATTTCATTCACAAACTCAGCCACATCGAGCCTTTCTACATTATTATGTCTAAACCATGACCAAAACAAAAGAAATCCTTTACTGATCGATCTATATGATAAACAACGGTGTAAAACATATTTCCAATTATAACCTTTAGCATACAAACTTTTCCCAGATAAAGATATATTTTTAATGGAGGTAGGTCTTTCAATTTTAGTAATTATATTTCTGAAACATCTCGTTTCAAAACCCTGTTGCATAGCTTTAAATAATATCCAACTCTCCCAACCATAATTTATAGGATATTGCATTTTATTTATGTTCATCCAAAATGATACTTTAACAAGCCTTCCCGAACCTCTAGGGGCTGTTTTCTTAAATCCTTCCCCTGATATTCTACCACTCGCAATAATTATTTTACCTGTCATATTGTTTAATAATTCTTCAACATAATTCTTATGTAGAATATGATCACCCCCCATGAGAAGTACATAATCCGGTGAATATTTTATTACAGTTTTTAAACCAATATTCCACCTTATTGATAAATCGGGAGTACCGACTAAATTTTCTTTATGAAAAGGTAATGATAATAAAATACAGTCTAATGACTCTGCAATATTAACGGTTTTATCTATTGATCCATCATCGACAAAAACAATATTACTAATCGGTAATGTCTGATTCTTAAGAGCCGATATCACATTAAATATATTTTTTTCTTCATTTCTAGCCACAATTAAAGCAACAACTTTCTTCATTCGCGCGCGCTCTCCTCATGTCGGGGAGCTGTCAAAACATGACGCTGAAATCCGCATTTCTTACAGACCCACTGAGAACGATCAACGCGCATCCTTCCCCCGCATCGCTCACAGACTGAGATCCCCGTCATAAAAACTCCCTCCTGTTCCTACACTCCGCGCCCGTCCCATGAAAGAGACAGGTATCCCCTCCGAGACCCTGAGCGCAATAAGTCCCCACACTAGGACAGAGATTCATCCTGATCCCCTCCCCGGTCTAGGTAAATATTTACATCTTCTGAGAGCGTTCAGGATCCCCTTTGGATTTCTGATCTTCCCGTTTTTCCGTGGTCTTCCCATTATTCCCGCCTCATGATCCCCTGTCTCTTTAACTCCCGATTGATCCGTTCTAAACTAGAGCTTGAGTTTTTTCCGTGTCTCATTGAAACATCTCTCATTGTGACATCAGGATCCTTAAGCCACTCCTCAAATATATCACGAGTTGAGGGTTTTCGTCCAGACCAAAAGCGTTCGTATTCATTCATGTTTAAAATTACATAGGTAAACCCATTCGTTTTTTTATTGAAAAACCAAGGCTCCTTTAATTTTTGATATCGGATCCTCTGATAATCTTTCCATGAATAAAATCCTGTCCGACATAGGTAATCCCTGACGTTCATCGGAGTGACCGGATCCGTGAGAAGACCCCTTAACTTGATCTCCCGCGCATCCTCTTCATGACCCTTCAGCCAAACCCGGACCTTCACTTCTTATCACACTCCGGACAAAAAAGATTCTCTTCCCATCCCTGAGTAAAACTCTCAACGAGGCCATGACGGGGACACCTGAAGACATAGACCGGACGAGACCCCACCCATCCCGGCTTTTTCTTCATCCCTACGAAAACCCTTCCGACGATCATGAGCCTCAATTTCTGAAGTCCTGTCAATTTCATTTTCAAAACTCCTTCACTTTATTAATTATCTTCTCTTTTATTCTATCTTTGAAAGTTTTTAATTTTCTCCCACACAGAGGACAGAAAATGACATCTTCGTTTTTCACACCTGAGACATTAAATTTTCCCCCGCATCTTTTACAATTCATATTTTCCATCTCCAAAACGTCATAAGAACGCGAACCCAGAGATAGGCGGTCACACCGATCAAAGACACGACTAGGAAAACCCCCGTCAAATAAAGTTCCGGGTCAATAACTAAACCTGTCATTATGGACCCCTCATCTTCTCTTTGAAAAGAGTCTCTTCGATCTCCTTGAACATAACAATAAAGTCCTCCATGATCTGCGCTGAGATATCGATCCGATGTACGGCCTCAGTAAACATAGACATCATAAATTCGATCACCCGTCCTTGAGTGTAAAATACGCAATCTTGACAGCTCTCAGTTTCGGGGCTCTCTAAAGCCTCTTTTATGAGACCAAAAAACTTCTCTCGAAACTCCTCATCAACCATGATAAACACACTCTCCCGATGGGACCGGACAGATCCGCATCCATCCCCCGTTTTTCCTCTTAGCCATGATTATTTTTTGACATCGGATCCCGGCTCTCTCTCCCTTCGGAAAGGGACAGACTGACAGCCCCTTATCAGCTTTGAGCTCCGCGAGGTCAAGACGATTAAGTTTTTCGATCTCTACACTCACAAAAACTTGAGATAAGAGACTTCGATCTGGTCCCTCTGCTCCATATCCTTTAGGATAGCGTTTGTATCCGCAAAGACACCAGAAAAGGCCATTATAGCCTTCTTTAAGAGCCTTAAAACAATCAGGACATTTTTTCGATAGCTCAATCATTGGGATCCCTCCATCTCTTTGAAATGCGCGCTCGCGCGGTACAATAAATAAATAATGAAGAGGAGAGCTCCCGCGACCTGAAGCTCAACTGTTAAATTTTTCATATCTGTCGCGGTTGTATTTGCGATTAAGACCCACCTCATTTTTATTTACTCTCCGTGTATTCTTCGAGGCCGTCCTTATACCACGCCGGGATATTTTCTCTGTACGCCTTCCGATCCGATTTCTTCAATAGTCCTCTCATGTGCAGATAGTGATCTTTCGGAGTGTTGAGATCCTTCCATCCTACATTTATCATAACCGCGAGCTCAAGCGGTACGCCCATGACATAAAGCCATGTGATCGATATCTTCCGCAAATCGTGGGGGACAAACTCAACTCCGATATGTTTCAAGCTCTCTTCTTTGACCGCCTTTCTAAAGTGATCCACATTGAAGGAAAATAACGGCTCTCCCCGTTCTCTCTTCTTATAGAGCTCCCAAAGACTTAATCTCAACTTCTCAGGGAGCCAAATTATATCCCATGTCTCCCGCATCTTTTCGAGAACTTGAAACCGGATATCATCGGGACC
>Ga0209977_10000343_pt1 | contig 18033 bp, 15 predicted proteins | sample SumtaG_2_FD_183113 | JGI IMG/M metagenome (GOLD analysis project Ga0209977, IMG submission 183113) | Deep subsurface microbial communities from Indian Ocean to uncover new lineages of life (NeLLi) - Sumatra_00607 metaG (SPAdes) (version 2) | ecosystem: Environmental > Aquatic > Marine > Oceanic...
AATCACCTTTCCCTTTTTTTTCCCCTCCAGCAATAGGATTATGAATAATAGCAATATCTTCCATTTTCATCAATTTAGATTTTGAATATTTTGTTTAGAATTTACAACTTAATTTAATATCACTTTGATTAAAGAAATATATATAACTATTTTAATATACAGCCAAAAATCCATAATTGGATGTTAAATGTTATTAGACAATATTAGATTAAATAGTAGATATTTAATATATTTTAAAAAATATTAATGCCAATAAGTCCCACAATTGCCACAGTACTTCTTTTTACCATAAATGCGTGGATAATCCATTAGGACTAGACTCTTATCAATTACTTCATGAATTGACCCAATATCTCCACAACCAGGGCATTTCCTACGACCAACTGAATTTTCAATAACTAATCCAGACCTGTTTGAGCCTGTTTTAATTTCACTTCTCCCCGTAGAAGGATCTTTATTTTCTAATTTGTGTTCATTTTCGATTGAGATCCCCGTTTTTTCTAATAGATAATCTTCATTCCTCATTATTATATAGCCTTTAACTATAGAATTAATTTCTCGGTCTATTGGTAATCTAGCATATTTTTCTTGAAAATTCTCAAGAAAGGTTCGAGCATCATTTTTATTTATTGAATAACCCATAAGCTTAATTGATTCAATGATGCTTTCAATAATTTCATCCTTCGTGACTAGTTTCTCCTTTTTTTCTTCATGCTTCTTAAAAACTTTTAAATCTTTTTCTAATTCCCGCCATATTTGCTTAACTTGACCATCAGTTAATTGTCCTTTAACTTGAATATAAACTCTCTTCTCCGGTTCTTGTAGTATAGTTATTCTGTTATTCTTTTGTTTTTCTTTATCGATATTTTCATCAAAATAAGTTATACGGAGTAAGGATTTCCCTAAATTAACAGCATTAGTGGAGAATTTCAATTCTTTATGCAAAATATTCTCTATTTTTATTTGGATTCCATTATACTCCATCCCATTCATGCCAAATGATTGAGTTCTCTCAAACATTTAAAAGATCTTAACCCTATCCCAGTTTTATTCTAAGATATATTGAATGATTAAATTCAAGAATCTATTCTTTAAAATATTAATGCAAATTTTTTTCAAAATATTCTAAATAAGATTAAAAATCTTGTAATTTACTCCCCAAAAAACTTAATAAGATCTAGTTTTCATTGATCGTCTCATAATTTTATAACAGATATAGGTCCTAAGTAGAAAATTTAAATTACTCATCTTATTTATTAGTTCATAAGACATTTAGTATAAAACAATGGAAAGAAGAAAAATTAAAGCCCCGATTAAAAAGGAAAAAAAACCCTCCACCAAGAGAAAAATCATTGTAACCGTGATTTTACTTGGCGCGGCTTTTTCTGGAGCCTTTTTAATTTATTTTGTTATGCAAGTGGCGTTGAACACTGATACCCCAATGGTTGTAGTTGTTTCAGGTTCAATGGAGCCTAATTTACTTAAAGGTGATTTGTTATTTCTAAAAGGGACTGATCCAGCAAATATAAAAAGTGGCACAATTGAAGGAAAAGAGGGGGATATAATTGTGTTCGATGCGTACAATTTATGGCATGGTGCGCCTGCGGAACCAATAGTTCATCGAGTTGTTGATAAAAAATATGACAATGGCTGGTTTTTTCTAACTAAGGGGGATGCCAATCCAAGTCCCGATGCGGGGTGGGTTCCAGAAACTAGAGTTATAGGAGTAGTTGTGGGTAGGATTCCTTTTATTGGGTGGGTAAAAATTATTCTCACAGACTCTGGTCTATTAATCCCCTTGTTAGTAATTGTATCAGTGTTACTTGTTATTAGTGTAGTTTGGGATATAGTCAAAAAAGAAAAGGATGAGTCTGATAGTGGGGATAAAAAGGGAATTTACGATGAGAAGGAAATTAAACAGGAAATCGAAATTGATTTCACCAAAACTGAGAAAAACTGATTTTAAGAAATAATTCAAAAGTTTATAAAAACCTAAACCAAATAGTATCACACTAACACTCTAAAAAAATAATATAAAATCAATGATTAATTGGTGAAAAAAATGGCATGGACACCTCCTACCAAATTTATTGTAATTTTAACATTCCTAACAATGGTGTTTGGGATTATTATCCTTCTTGATTATACTACATTATTTTAGACGCCCAGTTTATTACCTGCATTTTCATTGGGACCTTATAATGGATGGCTCATTATTACAGTGATATTAGTTTTTCTCACTTGGTTTCTTTTCTTCCTTGGAGTAAAAATGAAGGGTTTGTAATTCTTTCAGTTAAAATATTTTTTTATAATTTTTATTTTTATAATTCTATGATGAATTCTTCTTTCTCTTTAGATAGAGCATCAAAACGGAAACAGAGAACAAGAAGTATTGCCTTAATTATCCAAATTCTTTATTAGTCAGACAATAAAATTTAAAAAATGTCAAAAATTTCAAAAGAATATAATTAACGTAATTTAAAATCAAATTACGAGAAAACTATAATACGTAATACGTAAACGCAAAAAAGCTTAAAAAGTTATTAAATACAACAAAAAATACAAAACAAAAGAGGAAAATAAATATGAGCAAAGAAGAAAATTGTGTGTTTGTTGGTCGTCGACCTACAATGAACTATGTGATGGCCACTATGATGATCCTTAACAAGGGTGTAGATTGTACAGTGAAAGCCCGAGGCAGAGCTATTTCTCACGCTGTTGATGTGTGTGAGATTCTAAGAAATAGGTTCTTACTAGGTACAGAATATAAGGACATCACACTTAGCACCGAAGTGTTAGAAGGAGAAAATGGACAAAGTAACAATGTTTCAAGCATTGAAATTGTACTCGCACCACCAAAGTAAGCTGAATTACCTTGTCTCTCCGATTTACATCCAAACAATCAATTTACACTTTTTTTTATTAATTAACTAAGCTTTACACTATTATTAAAACCTAATCCTTAATTGTCTAATATTTAAATCCCTTTTCATAGAGTAAATTAGATATTTTAATATAGTAAAATAAATCAAAAATACACATAGTTTGAGGGTCGTGGATTTAAGCCTAATTTCATTTTCAATAATTATCATTCTGATTCTGAATCCTCTAAATCCTCCCAATAATCGGTAGAAAAAATAGAAAATGGAAAAATCTAGTTAAAATAGCAAAGATTTAATAATACAGTTGAAAAATAAATACTTAACATACTGTTATTTATTCAATTCAATTTATAACCGTAGTTTAAATAAAATCTAAAAAATTTCTAAAAAAGAGGAGAATACAAAATGGCAAAGGTTGACCCACTCTTCGTAAAGTCAAAAGTACGAGAATATATTAAAGCACACGAATGTAATACAAGTAGCGGCGTATTAGATGGTGATACTTTCAACAAGATCATCATGAGTATACTTGATAAAGCAATTGGACGAGCTAAAGGAAATAATCGAAAAACTGTAAAAGCGCGCGATTTGTAAACTTATTTTTCTACTATTTTTTTTTTTATATTTCTATTCTTAAAATTTGAACTCATATTTTTAAGAACTTAATTTTGTGAATTTTTTCAATCTAAATATTTGATTTACCACTATTTTTTAACTTTTACCGGTAATTCTTGAAAGAAGCTTTATATTTCAAAAAGAAATACCTAATCCTTGATCATTATTGATCAAAAATTTGAATCTAATAAAATTAAAAGTGAGAGAAACAAAAATAGAGGAAAAAATAATAATGAAAGCGAAATCAAAAGTGATATTGGCGATATCGATACTTTTTCTGGTAAGCACCATAGCAGGTGCCACCTCAGTGAATGCCGTTAAATCTGGTGAAGCTGTAAAAGTTCATATGACCGCAGAGGGATCAGACCTTTGGGATCCACAAGCTAGGGTCTTGATCACTGCAAATGTTGAACATAATTTTGGTAGCAGTTGGTTGGGGAAAGCTGATTTCAAAAAAATAGGTCTGGATCCAATAACAAATGATGAAGTTATGTTATGTCATGGAAGGCTCAAAGACGGTGAAGCTTTCTATCTTGAGTGGTGGTTGGATGAAGCCACAGGCCAATGGTGGCAATATGTTTGGATTATCGTTGGTACAGGAGTCGTTAAAACTCAAACTGATACATACCCCGAAGCAGAAATCACTATACTTTTCGTTCTGGGAGGTAATTGGGCTTGGGCAGGATTTGTTGATCTTGACAGCGGAGATTCGGGACCTAATAATCCCTCAGGTCGATGGGGGACTTTAACCATACCGATAACTGTAGAAGAAATTGGTGCTGACCAATTTGATTTTATCAAACAAGAACAAGACACGGTATTAAACGCTTGGTTAAATAGAGATAATATTATACGTAATGGCGACATCGTAAACATTGCTGAAAGAAATTATGTACTTCTTGGGATGCTTCAACTAGATGAGGAAAAAAAAGATAAAATATTTAATTTACCTTGGACGATGACAATCCTATTAGATGGAGAGGAAATTGAGTTAAGTAGTTTTTGGTGGCATGATAAGGAAGGTGTATTAATAGGAGAACCCGCTAAAGTTCTAATATTTTATCATATCTACGAGCCATGGTCTCTAGGATGGGGACCGCATATATTGGACCATGAAATGAGTTGGTACAATGGAGTTGGAAACCACGCTTGGCAAGAAGTCATGCAGTTTCAATGGGATTTTACGGTTTCAGAGTGGTAAATAGGATAAAAATGAAGTTATAAGTAGTTTGAATATTCGGTGTTGCATAGCCGAATTTTTTTTTTATTTATTTTTCTATTCCTAAAATTTAAACTCATTTTATTATAAATTTAATATCAATTTCCCGAAAGATTATGGTTTAATCTCTCCCCTTGAATTATTTTTAAATTTTTTATTTAAAAAAGTAGGAATTCAATAAGCTATTAATAACAAATTAAATATTTGTCTGAAAACTGTTAAATCTGTCCCCACGTAATGATTTATTAGTAAAAAACATATATTATGAAAAACAAGCATCCACTTTTCTAGCATGAGTTCTCAAAAAAGAAAAAATCCGCTAAAAGAATGTGTAGAATTTATAGAAGAATGTAAATTGGGGTATCATAAAGAAGACGAACCCTATTCTAGCGACCCCGAAGAAGAAACATTTGAGGTTCAGGAAGATAAAATTTTTGAGATTCCTAAGTGTGAAGATATAAGAGACATCGGTTTTGTAGATGGCGGGAACGGCCCTTTACTAAGAAGTGCAGACTTCAACATAAGTTTAAACCGCGTAGCTGGAGTATTATATTCCTCTAATAAATGGGCTGAACCTTCAAAAACTCCGGTAAGAATAGAATTTTATAGCGCAACAGTTTTGGACCTTCTTGAAAATGATAAATTAGCTTATATTACACGATTTTTTCCCATGGAACCAGAGTTTTCAGAATATCTTCCTAAGGATGAACTGAAGTTTTCTATTGATGATCCTTCTATAAGAGAAAGGTTGTTCAGTTTGCCAAATATCGAAGTTTTTGGGGGAATAGCAATGAGGTTCGCAGAATGGACATATGCAAACAAATTTATTTCAAATGAATTAGATAAGGGTAGTATTTTTGTTAGAGATGGTTCTCTTCAAACTGGGTATACTGGAGAAACGGAAATTGCAGAAGAATTATACAAAACTGCTATTAAAAAGGAGGTTGTGGTAACTGGTCTTTCAAAAAGTTGTAGATTAATTACACAAACCGGCAATTCATTAAATTCTTTAATAATGCATATAGGAAACAATAAGTTCCCAGATAGCACTTGGTATTATCATCCTATCTACAGAATTACAAAAGCTCAAGAAAAAGCAGATTTATATTTTGCCAAACTCCATATAAATTCAGCCTATTCATTTAGATTTGATATTTTATTAGATCAGGCCAAAAAATTGACACAAGGCCAGCGTGAAGTAATAATTTCTAATATTGCTAATAATTCTAATGATCTTTCTTATCCGGGATATCCCTATGGTCTAATAAAAGCAGATCAACTTGCAGCTGTTAGCCATAGAGAAATAGAGCCCCAAAAAATACAATTAGTTGCAGAATTTGATCAAAAAGATTATAATGAATTTATACTACCTCGTTTACGGTCAGTAAATGCTCATGATTTATTGAATATAATAAGAAGATAACTTTAGGAGTGTAATAAAAATGACAGATTTAGGAAATAAAATCGGAAGTTTTGTTACTGGGTCTTTGGTTAAATTAATATTAAGACAAAAATCAGATCAAGAATTTGAACTAGGACAGCTCTTTATTGCTGGTAAAGATAGATATGAATATAGTATTTATCAAATTAAGGATCTTTTTTACGGGAGTCAAATCCCTGTAGCCTCACTTGAGTTGATGGCAGGATATGGCTTAGAACGAGAAAGATCTGATCTAAAAATTTACGAACCTGAATTACGAAATTATGTCTTAGCATTAGCAAGACCCTTAATATTTGTTAAAAATAATAAATTATTTCTACCAAAGAAATTGCCATCATTCTTCTCAGATACTTTCGACATTGATGATAATCATTTAGAGTTTTTTAAGGAAGAAAAAATAGAAAATCCCTTAAATTTAGGCAATATCCGTTCTGGTTCTAAAGTTTTAAAAACTGAAGTAAAATTGGAGGCAAAAGAGGTTTTAAAGCACCATATTCTAATCCCAGCCACTACCGGGAGGGGTAAATCGAATCTAGTAAAAACGATTCTGTACAATTTAATGGAAAACGAAGATTGCGGGAAATTAGTATTTGATCCTCATAATGAATATTATGGAACCGTTACTCAAAAGGGATTGAAGGAACACCCTGAGAGCTCAAAATACATCGATTTTTATACCATAAGATCAATTCCTGGGAAGCTCGATCTAAGATTTAACGTAAATCTAATAGAACCTAAGCATGCCATGGGGAGTATTAATTTTAGCCAAGCGCAGATAGAAGCTTTAATAGGATTTTATCGGTTACACAGAGAGAATTGGATTCAAGCAATCTTTAGTGATAACACTACTTTATATCAAAGACCTCAAGCGCTTAATCCTAATACTTTAGATGTTATTCGAAGAAGATTAGCAATTTTATTGAGCTTTGGATTTGATGCTGATAATAACATCATAGAGAATGGGATCTATACCTTAAATGGATATGAATCAACAATAAACAACATTGTACACTCATTATTAGAAGGGAGAACTGTGATCGTTGATACTTCATTATTTGAAGGCGCTCGTGAAATATTTGTGGCGACGATTATTGTGGAGAACATTTTTAATGAGTATAAGAGATTAAAATTTAAAGATCAATTAGAAGATAAACCCGTTATTACCATTGTTTTAGAAGAAGCTCCAAGAGTAATAGGGAAGAAAGTGTTAGAATCGAGAGATAATGTTTTCGGTAAGATTGCTCGAGAAGGTCGGAAGTTTAATATTGGTTTAATTGGTATAACACAATTACCAAGTTTAATAGATAGAGAGATATTAGCAAATATGAATACCAAGATCATCCTTGGAAATGAGATGGGTCCGGAGAGAAGAACGTTAATAGAAAGTTCTGCTCAAGACCTCTCAGACGATAGCCAAACAATTGCAAGTCTAGATATAGGTGAAGCTATTGTTACATCTAATTTTACTAAATTCGCTATCCCAATTAGGATCCCGTTATTTGAGGATTTAATAAAAAGCAAATTAGAACAAGTTAATACTGATAAGAAAATAAAAAAAGGATCTCCCGGATTTTAATAAAATACAAACTAATAAGAATTGTATGATGAAAGTTAAGTTTGCTCATATTTCTGATGTGCACTTAGGTGCCTGGCGTAATGAACGATTAAATGAGCTTGGGTATAAGGCGTTTGAAGAGACCGTTAATTCTATCATTAAGGAGGAAGTTGATTTTGTCGTCAATAGTGGAGACTTATATGACGTAAGTAACCCAAAAGTAGAAGTAATAGATGTGGCAACAAGAGAATTAAAGAAATTGAAAGACCACGAAATCCCCGTTTATGGGATATGTGGATCTCACGACTTTTCACCATCCAACAAATCAATGATTAGACCCTTGATTACAGCGGGTTTATTTATTAACGTTTCAGAAGGAGTTTTGATGGAAAATGGAAAATTGAAATTAAATTTTTACCAAGATCAAAAAACTCAAATTAAAATAACAGGATTAAGAGCTAGAAAGCGTAGTTTGGAAATTGAGGATTATAGAATTTTAGATCGTAAATCTCTTGAAAGCGAAAAAGGATCAAAGATTTTCATTTTACATACCATGCTAAGCGAATTAAAGCCAAAAGAGTATAAGGATATGAAATCTGCTCCTAAATCGTTATTACCTCAAGATTTTGATTACTATGCTGGTGGACATCTTCATAAAACTCTACCTGAAAAATTAAGGATTAAAGAATTTTTCTATGATATCAATCGGAAAAATAACATAGTCTACTCTGGATGCATTTTCCCGACTGACTTTCGAGAGTTTGAAACAATTAAATTTGGGGGATTTTGTATAATATCAGGAGAAAATGATGGAAATAAATTAGATTTAAAGGTTAAATATATTCCAGTTAAAGTAATCGACGTGGAAAATATCTCATTAGATTGTACAAATAAATCAGCGTCAGATATTCAAAATTTACTAAAGCAAGAAATTTCTAAAAAAAATCTCAATGAAAAAATTGTAACTGTTAGGATTTATGGACCCTTATCTTCAGGCAAAACGTATGAGATAAAATCTAATGAAATAATTCAAAATTTAAAGGATATGGGTGCTTTTGAAGTTTTAGTTAATAAAAATGCTCTTACAACAGTGGAGTACCAATCCATAAGTGTTTCAGCAGGAAAGTCTAAGGAAGAAATTGAAGCAACATTAATAAAAGAACATGCGAGCAAAGTCAGAATTAGTGACTTTCCACCTGCTAAAATGGAAAATAAAATTTATCAACTCTTGAGCACGCTTGGCATCGAAAGGCAGGTTGGAACGAAAGTAATGAATTACAATGAATCTCTAAAACAATCTTTTTTAGGGATATTTGAAATCCAAAAGTCTAAGGAGCCTAATCAATGATTTTACAGGCAATCGAAATAACAAACATTAGGAGCATTAGAAGCGAAAAAATAGAATTTCCCTCATCAACAATGTTATTTTTTGGAGATGTAGGAAGCGGAAAGTCATCAGTGTTAAAATCAATAGAATTTGCATTATTCGGGACTCTTGTTCATGGGGACTTAAGTGGTGATTCACTCTTAAGAAGAGGTAAAAGCAAGGCTTCTGTGAAGTTAACATTTTCTATTGATGGTAAAAGTTATTCAATTAAACGGAATTTATCGAAAGATAGAAAAGGAAAAGTTTCTCAGAAAGAATGTGTCTTCATCGACCATGGCGAGGGAACACAAACAACATATGCTCCTACAGATATGAGAAGAAAAATCTTATCTTTACTCTCATATTCCACTTCTCGTTATGAAAAAGCAACAAAACTCCCTCTTTTTAGATATACAGTATATACTCCTCAAGAACAGGTAAAAGAAATAATTCAAGCAGATCCAGAAGAACGTTTTGAGATACTAAAGGAAGTATTTGGTATTGAAAAATATGAAATTACCCTTAAGAATCTAGAAATTATCAAGGATTTCTTGAATGATAAAATTAAGGAATTTCAGATTAGAATTAAACAGATTGGTGAACCAGAAGAAAAAATACTAAAAAAGAAAAAAGAAATAGAAGAAATAAAAGATTTAATAACGAATCTTGAAATAGAAATTGGAAAAAAGGAAAAAAAAATAAAATCCAAAGAAAAAATCATAGAAAGAGTACAACAGGATTTGAATACACATTCAATAAAAATCATACAAATCGAAAATAAGGAATCTAGTAGCAAGGAGTATAATAAAAAACAAAAAAAAACTGGCTTAACATTGACTACCATTCAAAAAGAAATCTCTGAAAAAGATATTGAAGTTCAAAATTTGAAAAAAATTGAACTTAAGACAGAACTTAGCGAAGATGAATTAGAAAAACAAATTGATAATTTTCAAGAGTTAAAATCTCAAGGAGAAAGAGCATTAGCGATTATTACAAAAAATGTGTCTGATGTTGATAGCTTATTAAAAGAAGGTACATGTTCTTTATGTGGACAGGCCATCCATGAAAAAGATAGATTTGAACAAGAATTGAAAGCAGCTTCGTTAAAAGCAAAAACTATATCAACAGAAATAAAATTATTAACTCAGAAGGCAAATAGGCAGAGGAAATTACTCAAAAACTTACGTGATTTTCAGACATATGAAAACAAAAAGAATTCGTTTTTAAATTTAATCTCAGAAAAAAAGAAAAGAGAAGCAGATCTAACAAACTATGTAAATGAGTTAATTACTAAACTGAAAGAGAATGAAAATGATATAATTGTTATTTTATCGGAATATAGAATCACTGACTTGCTGGAATTCAAAGAATTAGGGAAAGAAATAAAAACTAAACTAACTGCTGAAAAAAATTCATTAAAAAAACTGAAATCCAACAAGGAATCAACTGGGAATGAAATAATTAGTCAAAAAAAGAGTCTTGAATTTTTTCAAAAGGATTTGATAGAATTAAAAACTAATATAGAATTAAAAACAAACTTGCAATATGATTTAACCTATTACTCTCAACTTAAAAATTGGGTTAGTGAGGAATTTCCGATTCTCATAAGAGATATCGAAAAAAAAATTCTCGCTTCAAGTGCTCACCATTTTAATTCTTACTTTAAGGAATGGTTCCATGAATTAGTAGAAGATAAAAATATTGAGGTTGAGATCAGAGTAGATGATTTTCAACCCGTTATCTATGTAAATGGTTATGAATCACCATTTAAGGATTTATCTGGGGGAGAAAAAAGCGCTCTTTCTTTATCTTACCGACTAGCTTTAAATAAAATCATTAATGAGCAATATCAAGAAGTAAAAACTAAAGATCTTCTGATATTAGATGAACCAACAGATGGATTCAGCCAACAGCAAATTAATCGGATGCAACCGATATTTGAAAAATTAAACACTTCCCAAATGATAATAATTTCTCATGAGAGGAATCTTGAATCTTTTGTAACAGATATTTTCCATTTTGAAAAAGAAAATCATGTGACTAGAGTTACAAAAGAGCGTTCTTAAAAATATTGTTAAAATTTCTTCATCTCTAAATCTTCTCCTCTCTAAATTATTTTTTTCTTTTAAATACTAAGAGCTAAAGAATGATTCAATTAAAAAAATAAATTACTAAAAAAAAAATGGTGAGTTTGAATTAAATGAGCATAAAATCGAATAAAAGAAACAATAACAAAAAACCGATTGATTCTTTAAACCTAAACTTCAAATATTTTAAAATTTATATTCAATGCCCAAATTGTGGTGATCTGTTAAAAGTAAGTATAGATCGAAAATATTATTGTAAATATTGTAATTATACATATTCAGAGAATGAAATACGAGAAAAGTGTGGCTTGTAGTTCATAAGTTAAAAAAAATCCATTTAATCAAAGATTGGAAGATGACCGCGTCGAAATATCTCATATAGAATCATCGCTTCATGGATGGCATCATCTGCTGCTCTATGTTTTTCAATGTAGTCGGTAGCTGGAAAGAAGAACTCAAAGCTTTCTTGGCATTTTGGCCACTTATACCTCTTGTTTCCTCTCAAGAAAAGGAATCTTTAGAATATTCGTGGCAGTTAACATAATACATGGTAATTCATTTGGCACATGGATTCCTCTAGATTTCAAAAAACCTAAATCAAAAGATTTGTTGTATGCTGTTACACTGCTCCTGTTAAAAATTGCTTGAATTTCTGGAATCACCTTATCTAATAAAGGTGCATTTATCACATCATCAAATTTAAGATCAGAATTCTCAAAAATCCATGAATTTCTATGTTCATCACTAAACATTGGCTCTTTGACAACAGAATCAAATAAAACTGCGGTTTCACCAGTTGATAAGTTCAGTTTTACAATTCCAATTTCGATAATAATATCATAATGCGGATCCAAACCTGTTGTCTCACAATCTACAACAACCACATTCAAATTCCGTTCACTCATATTTCAAATTTGTTATAGATAGCTAAAATCTTACTAGATAATTAAAATAATCTATTAATCTCTAATTAGATTATTTTTATTTTCTTCAAAGTAATTTATAAAACATTATTTAAACTGCTCTAGACTCATCAGAATTACTGAGCCTAATTGATTAAGTTTAATTGATAAAAATGTTAATTGATTTGTTTAATGTCAATCACAGAAGAAATTATATAATAGATTGTACTTTTATTCTTCATTGAATCCAAATTATGAATTAACATGCCAAGCATCATATCTTACATAACTCGGCGAATTAAGCCATCTTGCGCAGTATGGGAGATAACTTTACGATGTAATAGTAATTGTATTCATTGTGGTTCTGATGCAGGCAAGACCAGGTCTGATGAATTAGATACAGAAGAGGCTCTTAAATTAGTTAAGGATCTACATTCATATGGTTATAAAGGAGTTGCATTAATGGGTGGAGAGCCGTTGGTTAGAGACGATTGGTTTGAAATTGCTAAGGAAATTAAAAGATTGAAAATGGACCTTTCAATTGTAACAAATGGCTTGCTTGTAAAACATTACATTCAACAGATAAAAGAATCAAACGCTGATTGCGTATCTTTAAGCTTAGATGGAGCTACTGCTAAAACACATGATTATCTTAGGGGTGTAGATGGTGCTTTCGATAAAACTTTAGAAGCTATAAATCTTTTGAAGAAAGAAAAGTTACCAGTAAGCGTTATCACTACCGTTAGCAAAATTAACTTTAATGAAATTAATGAAATAAAGAATTTAATAATTGATAGAAATATCGCATGGCAAATTCAGTTAGCAGTACCAATAGGGCGTTTTCAAAGAGATTTAGTTATATCACGAGAGCAGTTTTATACTCTAGCACTATTTATTTCAATTAATGCTAAAAAGTATTCATATAAGCGATTACCAATAATAGGGGCTCATTGTTTTGGATATTATTCAAATTTTATGCCGAATTTAGGATTGGATCCATGGGTTGGATGTCAAGCGGGATTATCTGTTTTAGGGATTCAAAGTAATGGTAATATTAAAGGGTGTTTAACACTTTCGGATAATTTAATTGAAGGAAATGTAAGGACACAATCTCTTAAAAGTATATTATCAGATCCTCTAGCTTTTAGATATAATAGAGGGTTTCAAAGAAATAATTTAAAGGGATATTGTTTAACGTGTGAGGTTAATAAAGAGTGTAGAGGAGGGTGTATTGGGACTTCCAGAGCATTAAAATCATATGAGAATCCTTATTGCTTAAGAGCAATTGAAGATTCCTTATCTACACCTAATAATATGCCGTTTAGAGGGAAATTGAATATTCAACTCTCAAAATATAAAAATCTATATAAAAAAATTTTAACTAAAAGGAATATAATATGATAAATTGAGGTGAAATCTTAATTATGTTTAAAGATATAATCGAGTTTTATAAAATCGGTAAAAACTTGGGATTGAGTAGAAAAGAGATAAATAAGATCTTTATTTTTAATAATACTGAACATCGGACACTATATACAATTTTAAGTATTATTGGAATTATATTATTTGGTGCTGTGATTATCATTTTAGGCATATTTATTGCTCGAAATGTTTATCCCGAGGGAACTTTGTATTCAACTGTAAAGGAGAAGGATTTCAAATATAAAACTAAGAAAAAGGTATAAATTATGTTCAAGGATTTAATCCAATTATATTCAATTGGAAAAGAATTGGGATTAAATAAAAAAGATATCAATAGAATACTAGTATTTCAAAAAAAACATATTCTTTTTTTTATCACATTGGTAATCATAATAATTTTATCTGTGATAGCCTTCTTTGTGTGGGATTTTGTAGCATTATCGTATTTGAGCAATTCTAATTCAACTTATGGTCATGGAACATTCTATTCAAGTATTAGTATTAAAGATTTTAAGAAGAAAAATGAAATTAAATATTGGTTGTGGAAAAAAATATAAACCGGATTATATTAATATCGATTTGTTTGAGGATTTAGTAGCAGATAAATTGATGAATGCTGTTAATCTTGACTTTGACGATTATTCTTGCCAAGAAGTAATAGCAATTCATATGATAGAACATTTAACTTTTTTTGAAACGATCTATGCTCTTAGTGAGTTTTTTAGAATTTTAGAACCAAAGGGCATATTAACTATTGAAATCCCTGACATAAATAAAGCCTTTCAGCATTATTTGAAGTCCCAAGATAACCAAAAAGAAGAAATTTTAGGTTGGATTTATGGGATTCCTCAAAAAGGTTTACAACATAAATTTTGCTTTCCCCCATTTCTGTTAATTGAAGTTTTGAAAAAGATTGGATTTTCTAAGATTAATAAACAACATTACAATAATAAGGAGAATATTCCCTCAGTAAGATTTGATTGTGTAAAAATGTTTGAAAATAATGAAAGCGAAATGTTTCAGCTAATTTCACGTGTACGTAGAAATTTAATAAATCTACATTATATCGATTTTAAAGATTTATTTTTATGCAAAGAGCAAGAAGACTTATTAACTAATATCCTTTTAGGGCTGATTAAATTTAAGAAAAATAAGAAAAAAGAGGATTTTTTTGATCTAATAACAGTGACTTTAACTAGTTCTCCACGATTTGGGAAGGTATTTTTAGCTGAGATTGAAAGCAATAAGTATTTATCAAATTCTGAGATTGAAAAGATGATAGATATTACAGAACTTTTGATTCAATTAAAATTTCCTAAGATATTATTACAATCAATAAAAAAAGCACCTTTAATTCCTGGTTCCCAACATTTAGTTTATTCTTCAATCGAATCATTTGCTAAGGGGACAATTTATAAACTTATATTCCAAGATGATGAAAAAAAAGATGTTATCAGTAAATTAAAAGAATTTTCAGAAAGTGATATATTTCAAAATTTCAATTTTTTCTCTTTCAAAATGATTGAAAGGCTTTCATTAGATTGTTTTTATAAAGGGATCAAATTTTTTCATCAGGATAATTATAAAAATGCCTACAATAATTTCCTTAAAGCTCTTACATTATATAGAGACGATCTTTTCTATTATTGGAATATGGCGAAAGTATTAGCAAATATGAATTTAAAGAATCAAGCTATACGATATTATAAAAAAACACTAAGATTTTTAAAATTTAAAAAGTTCCAATCAAAAGACCAAATTAAAAAAGAGATTAAACGTGAATTAGGTTGGGTAAAAAACGAGAAAGACTCGAGTCCTGAATTTAAACCAGTAATGTCTATTGAAGAATTTTTATAATTAATTAGAATATTAGAATTGCTTCTATTTTTTATTGCTTGCTATTCGAGTAAAATTGTAGGTCATATTTATATTACATCTGGTATTTATAAATAGTTAGACTGATAACTTTGATTAAATAATTTTAAGGCGTAATCGCATGGGTCTATCTGTATTTATAAGTTATGCAACTGCTGATGCGGGATTTTACAGAATTTCTGAAGTGGCTGAAAACTTAACTATTAATGAAGATATCGATATAGTATACTTCTGGCAAGAACATGCTGTAGAAAATATTTTCGATTATATGAGAAATAACATTCCAAAGTCAGATGTGTTTTTAATTTTTTTTTCTAAAAATACAATAAAATCAGATCCGGTTCAAAAGGAATTAAATGCTGCGCTTTATTCACAGAGAGTAATTATTCCTATTTTTGTGGAAGATAAATTTATTGATCTCTTATTATCAGGAGAGAGAGGCGTAAAATACGATGAATCAGACTTCGAAGGTTTTATTAAGGAGATTAATAGTTTAATTTGGAAGAAATTCCAACTAAAAGGTGATAGATTCAAATCAATAGAAGAAGTAAAAAAACCAATGCCTCCTCCAATTCAACCGAAAGTTATTATAGATGAATTAAGAAATATATTTGCTGAAACTGAGAAAGAAATCTGCAATCAGGAGGAATTTAAACTTTCTGAAAAGACTACAAATGATTTTCAGACACATATTTTTGATGTTATTGAGAAGCATTCGATAATAAAATCAACTGGTGAAGATAAACCATATTTAATTGTGACAAGGGAAGAATATGAAAAAGCAAAAACTAAGCAAAAAGATAAAAACAATATTGTAAAACCAATTCTAGCACCAGAAGAAGACCAAATAGAAATAGAAGAATCAAAAGAAGTACATAAAAGATCTCAAGATATCTCCCCTAGTTCATCCTCGTTAAGAGATGAAATTCTTAAGGAGTTGGAAAGATTATATAAAGATAATGAAGAATCCTCATATAACATTAATGCTAAGGAGACATCGGAGCAAATATCTGAAAAAGAGCTCTCAAAATCTTCTAAACCTGCATTTCCAAAACCTCCGATTTCTTTAAGAGGAAGTATAGTGAGTGAAATAAAAAGTGGGTTGAAAAATAGAAGCATATTGCTTATTAGATTAACTAAAAAAGAAATAGATGAAATTGAAAGTGAAAAAAAGAAGATTTTGGAAAAAGTTGTTTATGATTTAGAGAAAAAAAAGCAGAAGAAATTAAAGTTTGATGAACTAATTGAATTGTCAGAAAGCTCAATAAAAAAGAAGAACTTTAGTGATGCTTCTGAAGCATTACTGGATGCATATTTATTAGCAAAATTTCTTAATGTTGAATATAATCCCATAGAAAAACTTGCATTTATATTTGGTGCTCATGAACATTATAGCATAAACTTGAAGAGAGTAAATTCCTTAGTAGAAAATAACCAATTTAACGACGCTATTTCTGAAGGAGAACTCCTTAGAAATTTTTGCATTGGTCGTGGATGGGAAGAGAGAAAACAAAAAATAGAAAATTTGATGATAGTAATCTCCCAGAAAAGACTTGATAATCTAGAAAGAGTACGACCTGAAAAATTAAAAAAATATGAATTGCTACAAAAGATTATCAAGATAAACATTGATTCGGGTGAATGGGCAAATGCCAGACAAAATCTTTCTAAAGCAAGGAAAGTCGCTAAAAAATATGATATTAATTCAGATATATTAGATTCTTTAGCAAAAGTTTTAATTTTAAAAATGGAATCTCTAAGAAAGAGAAATAAACCCTATGAAGAAGAAATAAATCATCAAGAAATCACTCAACTTATCGGTGGAACTTCTCTTAAATCAACATCTATTCTTGAATTTTCTGGAAAATACCTTATGAATAGGGGTAAGCCATTGATTGTCGATAATGGATCATTATTCTCAAAAATTGGATTCGCGGGAAATGCTTATCCAAACATTATTCTTCCAACTATTATAGGATATCCCATAAATTCTTGGATTTTGGATGAAATTAAGGATTCTAATATAGAATGCTATATAGGACATGAGGCATTAAAACTAAAGAATGAAGTAAAATCCACATACCCAATTGAATATGGTTGGATAAAAAATTGGGAAGATATGGAAAAAATTTGGAACTATATTTTTAATAACATCCTAAAAATCGATCCTTTCTTTTACCCGGTTGCATTTATTGTACCTTCTTTATTTTCTAACGCTGATAAAGAGAAATTAGCTGAAATAATGTTTGAGAATTTTAATATTCCTGGTTTATACATCTTAGATCAAGCAAAACTTATATGTTTTTCAGTAGGTACAATGAATGGATTGGTTGTTGAATTAGGAGAAGGTGTTACTCAGATTGTACCCGTAATTAATGGTTCAGTATTAACTCATGCTATTAATAAAATGTTTTTAGGAGGGAGAAACCTTACAGCGTATCTTCAAAGATTAATTAAGAATAGAGGTTATTATTTTCAAACATCAGCGGAATTTGAAATATTAAGAGCTATTAGGGAAAAATTATGTTATTTTGCTCTGGATCCTACAAAAGAACTTTCAAAATACAACTATCTTTCTAATCTTCCTTATGAAGAAGCTACAAAAAATCAAAAGATAGGAAGTTATAAAATATCAAAAGATAGAGAAATTTTCCTCCGTCAAGAAAGAT
>Ga0209977_10000344_pt1 | contig 18029 bp, 25 predicted proteins | sample SumtaG_2_FD_183113 | JGI IMG/M metagenome (GOLD analysis project Ga0209977, IMG submission 183113) | Deep subsurface microbial communities from Indian Ocean to uncover new lineages of life (NeLLi) - Sumatra_00607 metaG (SPAdes) (version 2) | ecosystem: Environmental > Aquatic > Marine > Oceanic...
TACTTTATCAGAAGCTATTAAACTCACAGCACAATCCTTCAAACGAGATATATCTGTAATAAGCTGTTGCATTGAATGAGTTATTTTATGTAAAATTAAAATAAAAATGAATATAATTTTGTTTTTCTCTATAAAGTAGTTTTAAATTAATTCTCAAATTAGTTCTTAAATTAAATAACTTCTCTTTAAATTTTTATTTATTTCATAAGAGGTGAATTTTCCTTTCTTAACACCATAAATTAATCCTGCTTGATCTAATATTTTTATATGGTGAGAGATAGCAGGTTGAGATAAATTTAAAATTGCTGTCAGTTCGCAGACACACATTTCTTTTTTTCCTATCAAGTTATAAATTAAAAATCTAACTCTATCTCCTAGTGCTTTAAAATAATTAACTTTTTCAATAAAATTTTTTTTAGTTAAAATTTCATCTTTATTTCTCTCTAAAGATTCAATGTATTCGAGAATATCCCTATCTATTTTAAAATACTTAATTAATTTTTCTATTTCTTCTTTACTCTTTAAATCCATATTAAAATATCAAAAATATTTTTTAAATGCTTGAAATATATAGATTGCATAAATATTATCGATTTTATTTACAATCTATTATTAAATTTTTACCAAATCTCTTTATAAATCTACAATTTTTTTTATTTTGAATTGTGTTATTTCTTAATTACAATTTATCATACAAAATTAAATAATTCAAAAAATTTTCTAGAATTCTCTATATACTTCTGAAATTGTTCTTTTACTAATTCATAATGTGTAAAATAGCCTCTTTTTATACCTCTTATTATTCTCATACCTTCAAGTATTTTTAAATGATGAGAAATCGAGGATTGTGCTTTATCTAAAATTGCTTCCAATTCACAGACACAATAATCTTTATCATTCAACAATTCTACAATTTTAAGGCGAGTTTCATTTCCTAAAACATTGGAAAATTTGCTAAAATTTGTTATACTTTTGTTTTTATTCAATTTAATACCAATTTCTCTTAAGGTACTAAAATAAGGTTCTATATCTTTATCTTGAAGATCAAAACATAGTTTTAGACTATTAATTATTTCAGCTTTCCTTTCACTTTTAATTTGTATCACTTTCATTGTTTATATTGTCTTCAATATTTATAATGAACAAATCTATAAAAATATATTTAAATTGAATTTGATCAAAGTAAATCGAATTATTTAAATTTAAATCATTCTTTTAATTGCATAACATATAACTTAAAAAAATATAACTTCAAATATAAAAAATTGATATAATTAGTTGATTATCATGAATGATCAAACTGAAACAGAACATGAACATCGTGATTTTGAGAGTAGTCGATATGAACCTGAACATGAAGGTTTAGGAATATTTGATAAATTACTCCCATTATGGGTTGTAATTTGTATAGCAATAGGAATTTTATTCTCTCTATATGTACCAGGACTTAGTGAAACTATTGAATCTATTCAGATAGCGGGCATGTCTATTCCCATAGCGATATGCTTGATTGTAATGATGTATCCGGCAATGCTTAATATAGAGGGTTCGGAGTTGGTGAAGGCTGGAAAAAATCCTAAACCAATAATTTTAACGCTCTTTTCAAATTGGGTTGTTGCAACTTTTGTTGGTTTAGCTGTGGCTCTCATTTTTGTACCAGACAACGAACAATTAGTTCTGGCCATAATCTTACTCCATGCAAGCCCTTGTACGGCGATGGTTTTGGTTTGGGGATGGTTGGCACGAGGAAATCAAGCACAAAATGTAATTATAACTAGTATAAACACAATAACAATAATCATCTTATATGTTCCGGTCGTAATGCTTCTTGTCTTCATTGCTAATATTACATTAACTAAGCCAATTCCTTTAGACACATTAACGTTATTAATTGCTTTGCTTATTTTTATCGGATTACCATTAATAGCGGGAGTGTTAAGCAAAAGAATTTTGATAAAACGGAGAGGTGAAGAATGGTTTAACAAAAAGTACCGCCCAGCTGTAGGTAAAGTAGCAATCATAGCATTATTAATGACGTTAATTGTTATTTTTGCCTTAAATGGCCAAGTTCTAATACAATACCCAAATATTCTGATTAGAGTTTCTATTCCCATTATAGTTGGGCTTTTAACTGTCCTAATTTATAATGTAATAGTTACTAAATTAGTCAAATTAAGGTATCAAGATGCGGTTATTACGATAGTTGTTGGTTCTTCTAGTCATTTCGAAATCGCGATTGCTGTTGCCGTTGCCATGTACGGAATAGGATCATATACCGCTTTGGGAACCACAATGGGATTATTTTGGGAGGTCCCTTTAATGCTTTCCGTGGTATATATCTCTAAATATCTTGGAAAACATGGATTCTGGGAAGGTTATCCGTGCATGGTATGCTATAAGTACCCTTGTATCTGTGGCGAAAAAAAATACCCTACAATAAAAAAAAAAGTTAAAAAATAGATTTAACTTTCTCATTTTTTATATTTATTTTATATTTTTTATAGTTAACAACTGGGAGGTGATAGTTTTTAAGAGAATTACTCTCCAAATAAGCATTCCCTTGACTGGGTTATCGGAAGGCAAAAGTTTTACTATTGATCTTGATGATGAAGCTAACTTTGTACAAGCATTAGCAAAGGTTGACAAGTATGTATCTGAACATCCAAAAAAATCGATCTTTCCAATATTTAACAATTATATCCATAATTATCTGCAACTTGTGTGGAATCCTGAGACGAATGAAATTTATGAAGACATCGGATTATATGCCTATGGCCCCGATGAGCAGGGTAACCTCCGAAAATTTATGCCTTTACGGGAAGATATTGAGTTTAACCTATATCCCAATAGCGTAATTGATATACAACCCGATTCTGGATGTTGATGAGAAAAAGTGAGAAATAGACTAGATATAGGGGAGTTTAAGACGGTTATACGAAAAAAATTTGGTAAAAATAATGAAATTTTTGCACATTATTTCAAAAATAAATAAGAATGGGTGATTTTAGATTAAAAAGATAAATTTAACGATATTTGCACCTGACCCGGAGAAAGTCCTTTCAAAGGGTCTAAATTATACTGTTGACATCCAAGACAACGGCACATTTATTGATGCCATAAGTAATATTGATAAGCAAGTGATAATTAATCCCGAAAAATCAATTTTCCCATTATTTAAAGGATTAATCAATAGTTATCTTCAATTGATATGGGATGCAGAGGAAAATAAAATTTATGAAGATTGTGGTGTGGATGCGTATGGACCAAACAAAGAATTCATACCATTAAGGGAAAATATCGAGTCCAATTTATATCCAAATAGTACTATAACAATAATTGCACATGCTGATTGATGAGCTGATAATATGAAAGAAAGATTAGATTACGGTACTTTTAGAAGGACAATTATGAAGAAATACGGAAAAGAGAATGAAACTTTTGCACATTATTTTAAATTTAAAAGGGGCAAATAAAAGAATGAATGATATCTTTTAAAGAAATTATAGTAAAAGATTGACAATAGGATTGCGTCCTATTTACCCTTATAGTTTTTAAAACTACTAAAAGTATTAAAATGTTATATTTTGACGAAAGAAACCTTAAACAAGTTTTTAATCGATATTATAGAAAATAGTAGTGATGAAAAAAAGAGATACGACTCATTAGAAGCACTACAAAAGAATTTTTATAATTTGGCTAAATATTTTACCTTTTTAGAAAATTTATTAATCTCAGATTTAAATCCGAAAATCCGTATAAAAGCAGCAGAGCTTCTAGTTCATTACTTTTTACCAAAATCATTAAATCCAATTAAATGGGCATTACAAAATGATAATTCTATAGAATGCGTAATAAAATATACAGAAATAATAAAAGAATATAATGAAAAATTTTTATTTCAAATTTTAATCTCTGAAATTGAACAATATTTTAATAAATATAAGCAATTTCATTCAAAGCTAGAAAATTTTGTATTTTATAATCAAGATTTAGATGATTTGATTGAAATTTTGTTGAATTATAAAATATTGAATAAAATGATAACTATTTTTCCAAATCTAAAGAAAGAGAACAATTTTGTTAAAATTTACGGAGGAAAAATCAGACACCTTGAGTTAACAAATAAAAATATAAAGAAAATCATAGATATTGAAGGGTTAGATTTACTAACAAACCTAGAGGATTTAAATCTAAGTTATAATGATATCTCTGAAATTATTGGGCTTAATAATTTAACAAAATTACAGAATTTAAATTTGTCCCATAATAAGATCTCAAAAATTGAAAATCTTGAAAATCTTACTGAGTTACACTCACTTAATTTAGGTTTTAATAAAATTGAAAAATTAACAGGCATAAAAGATATGAAAAAGTTAATAAACCTGAACCTTATGCATAATAAGATTAAAAATTTCGATGATTTAACTCAATTGCAATCATTGGAGACAATTAATTTATCAAAAAATTTAATTTACAAGATAAACGGTTTGGATAACTTAATGAAATTAAAAGCTCTTGATTTAACTTTTAATAATATAAAAGATATAAGTAAACCCGACAAATATAAAAATAAAATCAAACTCTTACTCTATGGAAATCCCTTTAACACATACGATCCAGGCTTATAAAAAAATTTTTGTTAGAATTTATTATTCCCACCATTTAGTAATATAAGTAATTTAACTCAAGGTTTATATTTAGAAAAAGTATATTTTAATTTAGTAGAGCCATTAAATAAACTTGAATTTAAAATGAATTCATTCAAAAAGCGGGATTATTACGAGGTACTTGGCATTGATCGAAATGCTTCTAAAACCCAGATAAAATTAGCATATCGACGATTGGCAAAAAAGTATCATCCTGATAAGAATAAAAAGGATCTCAACGCAAAAGAAAAATTTATTGAGATTCATGAAGCATATAAAATCCTGAATGATCCAAAACGAAGAAGTCAATATGACCATATAGGTTTGTCCGAACCATTTTTTGGAAAAGATTTTGAATCGATTCTCTCAACACCAGATTTTAATGATTATGATTTTGGAAACAATTTTGTGTACACGGTTCTAAAATATTTTAGACGCAAGTAAATATCTTGGTAGTTTTTAGTTTTAAATTAATCGTGTTATTTTTTTCTTCTTTTCGTAAAAATTGTTTTAAAAAATAGTTTTAAAAATAATAATTAATTTTCATTGAATTTATTAATTCTAAGGCCTTTGTTCTTTAATTCTTGAAGAACAAACTCAATCACTTTAGTTATTCCCTCCTCTTTAATTTCGCTTAATTTAGGTAGGTTTTTGAAAGTATTAAGATCATTTAAATTCATTCGTTGCTTAGGAATGATATCTTGGACTGAAATAATCAAATCTGGTACAACATCAAGATGTTTATAAATTACACTTGCACAAGCTGTATTACATCCGTTAATAACAATAATAAAGGAATGCTTGAGATGATTTTTTGTAATTTCAACTAATTGTTCTTTTTCTAATAATATGTTTTTAAGAAAAATAGTGGAGCATGTCATTGAACTAATAGAAGCTATTTTACTTTTCTCTGCCAAGTGTATTGCAACCTGTCGTGCTAACTCACCATGATATTCTGAACCTGAGCATGGTATTAAGACAATGTTTTTTTCGTTGATATCTTTTTCACTCAAATTAAATCAAACCTTTTGCCTTCAATAAGTCTGGGAGTTTTTTCTTCAAAGCAAATGATGTTGTAACGATTTCTTTTCCATCAATAACTACACTATTACCATGCAAATTCAATCTTCTTGCTTCTTCAGAATCTAAATTTTTTGTATCGAATGATATATACTTATTATAAGGTGTAATTACCTGAAAAACGAGATTCATAAAACTTTCCCATTGGCAAGCGCATACATTTAAAGGCACATAAATTTCTACTTTAAGTTTATTTTCTTTTTGAAGTTCACTCTCTTGTTGAACCATTTTAACACATCCATTTTATATTTTTTGCTGGAGTTCTACAATTTTTTTAAATTTTTCATTTCTTTTAATTAAATTATCTACTATTGCCAATAACTTGAAAATTTGGGTATCTTTTACTTTAAACAATTTTTTATTTCCTTCCCTTCTACTTTCAAGGATATCCGCTTCAGTAAGAGTTTTTAAATGTCTAGATAATGTAGATTGAGTTTTATCAAACACTTTTTCAATGTCGCAAACACAAATCTCATTTCCATGCCTTAAAAACTCTAGAAGTTTTAATCTAGTTTCATCGGAAAGAGCTCTTAATAAATCCAATCTTAAATTTTCAAGTTTCATATTTCTTTTATGCATTTATGCGTATTAGCACATATATTTATAAACGAATTTTCTATTTAAATCTTGTGTTAATAACAATTAAATTAAATTTGAGATAACAAATTCGAGATTAATAGATGGTGCTAATAAATTGAACAATACAAAAAAAGAAATTGGATTCATTATGTGTGTTTGTACTGGAAAATGCCCTGGATTTGCCAAAATGGATATATGGGATTTTATTAATCGTGTAAGAATTGAACTTCCTGTAGAATATGGATTTATTCATCCTCAATTGTGTGAAGAAGATGGCGATAGATTTTTAGATGATTATTTACGTTCTGGTCGAAAATATATGGTGGCTGGATGTGCTCCAAACATGCAATTTAAGTTATTTAGAGACGCTTTTAAAAAAGCAGGATTAGATGTAAAAACAGATTTAATTCCCTTGGATATTCGCGAAATGACTATAGATGAAGCTGTTAATTTAGTTGAAAAGACTCTGGAGGAATTAGAGGAGGATGTTAAAAATGAGTAAGAGTTATGATGCTGAAAAAGAAACATTTATGGGAATTCCAAGAAAACAAATCCCATGGTGGCCAACAATTGATTACGAGAAATGTGATTTTTGCATGGAATGTGATAAATTTTGTCCACATAATGTATATGCAAAGAATTATGATGAAAAACAACAATTAATAGTTAAAAATCCATATAATTGTGTAGTATTTTGTCGTGCGTGCGCTAAAACTTGCGCTCCTGATGCTTTATCATTCCCAGATAAGCGGGAAACGACTAATCTAATAAAGAAGCTTAGAAGTGAAAATAAGTAGATGTGATGTATAATGGATAAACAGTTATGTGTTTTACCTTGCAACGGTCTAGATAAATCACTAGGGGTAATTGCGAGAGTAGTAGCACTTAATCTAATTGAAAAAAAACCTGATATAAATTTAATTTGTCCAGTTTTGCTGAATGCGGGCGATGAGAAAAATGAATCTAATTTAAGAGAATCTAGAACTATTGTAATAGATGGTTGTATGACAAGATGTGCTACAAAATTAATCGAAGAGCGAAATCAAAAAATTTACAAACGAATATTTATCCCCGATATGTCAAAAAAGTTAAAAATAAAACCTGGGACGAGTTTAAAATTGAGTGAAAATGCCAAGAAATTAGCTGAAATGATTGCTAATGAGTTTTTAGAGGAACTAGAAGTAAGCGAAAAAGAAGATATAGTTATCGTAGCTAAGACAGAAAGAATGGATTTTTTTGATATTACTGTGGATAAATTCTATTTTCAAGTTCCTAAAGAGGGATATTTCTTCAATGAAAATGATTGTTGGATCAAACCAGATGTTAATAGAGCTCTAATTGGTATTACAGATTATCTGCAGAATCAGTCAAGTGATATAATGTTTGTAGAATTACCCGAAATTGGTCAAGAAATTGAACAATTCGATGATGTTGGTTCTTTTGAATCTGTTAAAACAGTATTGCAATTAATATCTCCTGGTTCAGGAAAAATTGTTGCTGTTAATAAAGCGTTAGAAGGACATCCTGAATGGATGAATCAAGATTGTTATCAGCAAGGATGGTTTGCAGAATTAGAGTTAAAAGATTTTGAGGAGGATAAAGAATTACTTATGGATGGTCCAGAATATTTTCAATATATGAAAGAAAAAATATTAAAGGAAAAAGAATTATTAGATAAAGAAAAAGAGGATTAAGATGAGTGAAAAGAAAGTTTATATAATTCCGTGTAGCGGAATTGGAAAAGTTTTTGGAAGCATTTGCAGAAAAGCAGCATATATAGCAGTTAACGAATTAGCGAAGGATAAGACCACTTTAGAATGCTTACCTTTAATAGTAAAAGGTAAAAAGGAAGTCATTGAGGCAATAAAGGAAAATAAAGTAATCGCCTTAGATGGATGCCCCTTAAAATGTTCTTATAATGATTTAATGGAAGCTGTTGGAAAAGTAGATGCTCAGTTTTTGACTACTGATATCGTAAAGGAAAATAGGGATTTAAAACCAGAACCTTCAATTATTCCGGTTGGAGAAAATACTAAGCAATTGTCGATAAAATTAGCAGAAAAGGTGGCTGCTGAAGTTGATAAATTATTAGAAGAAAATATGGAGAGGGACGATTAAATGAAAAAAAAGGTTGGAATTATTGCTTGTAGTGGTGAAAAATTAGTTGGAGGCACTTTAAGTCGCGCAGCTGCGAGAATAGTTGTTGAAAAATTACGACCAAATAATACGATTATTTTATGTCAACCCTTATTTATGGCAGGTGGGTTAGAAAGGCATGGTGGGCAACAGGAGAGGGACTTTGCAAAAAATCATCCAACTATAACAATAGAAGGATGTGAAGAGGAATGTGCTAAAATTGCTGTTGATAAATATAGTGGTAAGCCTGCTGCAACCATATATATTCAAGAGATTATAGAGACACATCCTGAACTAAAGCCAAAATCCCGCGAAGATTTAGGAGAGGATGGTATGAAACTTGCTGAAATAATTGCTGAAGAAATAGCGAAAAAAGTGGATGAATTATTTCAAAGTAAATAATAATGAATTGATAAAAATTAAAATTTTATAGAGTATTTAAATGGAAAAGGATAAAAGTAAAATTAAGATTGGAATTGTATCTGATGGAAAATATGGTGAAAGAGCTTTTGAAAACATTAAAAAGCATTTTGATGTAAAATGGATATTAGTTCCAGACATCCCTCCAACAGTTCTGTTAGATGATAATATTTACCTTGATATACCGGAATGCGAGCTTTATTTATCATATGTTCGGCATCCAGATATCATTTTGGAACTAGCTGAACTCCAAAAACCATTAATCTTAGGCATAACACCTGGTCTTGGCTTATTAAAGCAAGCTAGAAATATTAATCCTAAAGTAGTTGGTCCTCGAACCATGTGTTCTTTAGAACCGAATACAGGAATTCCAGAGATTGATACTTTCGCAAAATATTTTGGAAAACCTCTTTTTGAATTAAATTTAGACAAGGAGACGAAAATTTTAAATGTAACGGTTTTAAGATCATCCCCATGCGGCTCCTCATCGGCGGGAGCAAATTTCATGTTAAATAAAAAGTTAAGTAAAGAAAATTTTCAGGATTATGCTTTAACAGTATGTCATGAATGTAGAGCCCCTCGCTTTGGTCATACTTGCGATAAAGAAGTATCAGGAATCATTCACATTCTTTCCTTTATAAATTCTATTGATCCTGAAAAAAGAACCATGTTCAATAATGAGTTGCAAGAATTTATTAAAAATTTGAATCAAGAATACAAAAATAAAACTGAAATGAAAATATTGTGAGATAAAGTGAGAGAAGGATTACAGATTTTATATGATTATTTATTAATCAATTATCCAAAAGAAAAAGTCGAAAAACTAATTAAGGGCATTTCGAATCCTTCTCGATACATTTGGATCGTGGAGGAAATAAAAGATTGTCTAAAAGAATTGAAAATAAACACAAATCTCCTGAAAAGATAAGATATCTTAAAAATACATCAGATTATGGAGGATGAGTTAGTCAATGCGCTCTTGATTTGTCAAGTCTTTAAATGTGATCCTTTTAAATCTATTAATTTCAAGGTTATAAAACTTAATTCAAAACTGGTTGGTGTGAAATTTTTTAAGGAAGATGATAATATCCCCGAAAATCTAGAAATATTCCCCAAGAAGCTCCGCTTTTGTCAATTATTAATGGAAGCAAGACGAGGAAATTATGGATTATTAACCGCTGAAAATATTACATGTCCTGCTGCGGCTTTGGAATTCAAGCCTCTCCCTGAAAAAATAAAGAGTGGAATGATGTTAAAAACATTAGGTGTATTTGAATCAGAAAATACTGGAGCATTGTTGATGAAAAAGATGCCTTGTCTAAATCCAGGAGAATTTAAAGCGATTGCTGTCGCTCCTTTAGAGAAAGATATATTTAAACCTGGTGTGGTAGTAATTGAAGATGAGCCCGAAAAAATCATGTGGATTATTTTAGCTTCCATTCATAATGTTGAAGGACGCCATGAGTTTAAAACAGGGGTTTTTCAAGCTACTTGCGTGGATGTTACGATTATCCCTTATCTTACGAAAAAGATAAATGCTAGTTTATGATGTTATGGCTGTAGAGATGCGACGGACATTAAAGAAATCGAATGTTTAGTTGATATACCTGTGGAAAAAATGGAAGATATTATTTCTAATTTGCAATTTCTTTCACAAAAAGCAATGAGAATGGTTAGATCAAAAAAGACATATAAATTATATCTTGAGCAAAAAAAAAAGGTGAAAATGATACCAATTCTAAGAAAAGAATCTAAAGAGAATTGGTATGGAATTCCTAAGCACGAGATCGAATGGTGTCCAGAAATAGATTACAAAAAATGCATTGGATGTAGATTATGCGTATTAGAATGTGCTACACATGTTTTTCGATTTGATTTTAAAAGACATGTTGCAGAAGTAATAAAATCATTAAAATGTAAGATTGGGTGCACCACCTGGTATAAATCTGTGTTTAGCTAAAGCAATTAAGTTACCCCCTCTACCCGAACTTTATAAATTAATGAAAAAAGGAAATATAATCGATTTATGCTGGGAAAAGTTAGATTATAATAAATATATGTGGATATCATAATGATTAGTTAATTATTATAAATTGAAAATTAATGGTTTTCCATTAAACATCAATTGGCAAAAAACTTTCCCTAAATTTGAAGTCATACTAAAAGGATATAAAAAAGTTAGTTTTAATCAAGAAATTATATAAGTATTCAATTATATTTAATGGGCATTTTGAATCCCAAATAAAATCGTATCTTCATGACTTTTAATAACCCTTCCTTCATCTTTCTTATAAAATATGCCGGAATCTTTCTGTAAGGTATAATTACCTCCTTTTTTGGTAAAAGAAGCTATCCCTTGTAAAACAAGAAAGAAAACTGCATAAGGTTCGGGAGATCATTAATAAAATATGTTACAATTTGTAACTTATAGGAACTAAAATTCATAGAGAAATATGGATAATATTAAACAATTCAAAAAAGTTATAAAACTAGATGAAATTAACCTTAAGATTTTCAAATCTTTATCTGAAGATGGTAAGATCAATTATTCTAGGATTGGAAAAGAGTTTGGTGTGTCTCACGTTTCAATAAAAAACCGATATGAAAAACTTATAAAAAGAAATATTATTAAGCCAAGCCTTTTAGTTAATTTCTCAAAGTTAGATTTCAAATTAGCAATTTTATTATTAGAATTAGAAACTGAGAGTCTTGAGAAAATAAAAGATATCTATTCTAAATGTCCCAGAGTTTTATTCTCTTTTCATTTATTGGGTGAATATAATCATCTTTTAGTATTCTTTGCTGAAAGTATAGAAATTATAGAAACAATTTTTAATTCCTGTATGCTATATAATTTGAAGGGTGTGAGAAAGTCGAATATCCTAATATTTGGAAGTTTAAAGGAGGATCTCTTTTTACCTTTAAATTTTTCTCACCTTGACCAACAAAATGAAAATACTCCATGTGGAACTTGTTGCAAGTTTTGTAAATCTTTTATTCAAGGTCAATGCATTGGCTGTCCAGCATCAAAATATTACAAGGGACCGTTAAAAATAACCTAATTTAGATATAAAATTCTTTATTTAAATAAAAAATTAAATCTTAAGGATTAAAACCTAGATATATTTTGTTTAGTAAGGCTGTTTTTACTTAATATATTTGTCAAACCCTTTTATTTTTTGGTCTTCTTTTCTTTACTGCTCGAGTCTTATACAATTCAACATATAAATGACGATCCATTTTCTTCCAATATTTGCACTTAAAGACTCCTTTTCGTATTAAATCATCGGGAATGCTTTCTTTTGTAATTATCCCTTTACTATTATCCTTCTTATTAACAAATTCATAAATCCATTGAGGAATCTTTTTTACGGTTCCATAGCCTAATTTATCATATACTACATCGATAAATTCCTTTCTATCTGTACCTTGAATTTCACACGAAGCATTAACAAGTTTGCTAATCGCTAATTGCACTGGTTGATATTTATTATATATTTTTTTTACTTCAGTATTGTAATTTTTGACAGATGTAGAGATATTGCATTGTTCAACAATTGCATCCCTCATGATATTACTAAATTTTTTGCTTAGTTTTAATACTCTATAAACTTTTACAACTTGAGAATTACTATCCACTAACACTAATTTCAGCTTTTCTGGATAATTTTTCTGCAAATTTATTTGATACTCATTACGTTCTATTTCTTGATAAAAACAATTTGAATATGTAACATCACACCAATCCAAATTTCCGATTTTAAATACAAGAAAAATTACATGTGGTACTATAATAAGTTTAAGAATTAATTTCCCTGATTTATATGCTTTAATTTCTTGTTTTGTAGGGTATTTCATACCAATAATTAAATTACTATTTAAGTAATCTAATTCTATAAAATCTTTATTCCAGGGAAGGTTCCTCTGAATTTCTTTATTTAAATTATTCTTTATTGTCTATCACTTTTTATTTTCTATCTTAAATCAGTAATACCCATTAAAATTATAGCAAATTCGATGCTTTTTGGCTTAGAAAATTGTTTTCATTTATTAAGTAAGTTACAAATTGTAACTTAAATATTTTAGAATTCTTACAAATTAAAAAAATATAAATAAAGATTTATATTAAATATTTTTAATATAATACTTTTGTAAATATGGTTTTGTAATTATGAATGTGTCCTTTTCAAATAAAGCGAAGGAATATACTAAAAAAAAAAAAATTATTAATCTTTTAGTAAAAATTTCATTTTTTACACAAGGCTGCATTCATATTTATGAACCCAAATTAGAACCAATTCCAAATGATAAATTAGGAAATTTTCAAAAAAATAAAAGAATTGTAGTTAATGGATTTAATATTTATTTCTCAGATCAATATCTAGAGACATATAAAACCCAAAAAGAGCTCTACATAGATTTACAGAAATTCCCAAAACAAAAACTAATATTGAAAAATCTCGAGCCAATTATAATTCAGACATGCAAATTGGATAAATAAATAAGAACAATTAAAAACCCATAAAATGTCAACAGAAAATAATAACTTGAATCAAAATACTGAAAATCATAGAAGAGTGCACTATAGGCTCGTCCGTTATAAAAAAGTATCAAAAAGTTATAAAAATTTTATAAATTTATCTATCGTGATTCTCCCTGTTAGTATAATACTTGTTTTATTAATCTCAGGAGGTGTTTTTGAAAATATGTTTAATGAGGGGGAGCCTAATACCACCACGATCCCTGATAACCCTACTGAACCTCCCACGGAACCTTATCAGTCCGATATAACTTTAACAACAATTTATGGTCAAACAATTCGATTAGCAAATCATCAAGGCAAAGTAGTAATTATATTCTTTTTTGGCACTCACTGCCCTGGATGTCCAGAACAATCTAGTATTTTAGCAGATATAGATAATATTTTCACTAGTAATCAATTATATATAGTTCCAATTTGTCTTGATACGACTGCTGATACATCTAATAGTGAATTAGATGATTGGTTAGAAGGACATAATCCTAATTGGCCAGTTATACGGGATAATGTTCAATATACCTATGCAAGTTATTTTAATATAGCATACAAGCCAACTGTGAAAATATTAGATAAAAATGGAAATATTGAAGCTACCATGGTAGGTCCAGCACAGGGTAGTTTCAATAATATTAAAACAGAAGTGGATGCCTTATTATAAAAATATAACTCTTAAATTTTAAAAATGATTGATCCTGGATTATTTTTCATCTCAATTGGGGGGGGAATATTGTCATTTTTAGCACCTTGTAATATTGGTACACTACCAACATTTATAGCATACATTCAAGGCCAAACAAATACAAGTAAAAAGGCAATATTCATGAGTTTGGCATTTTCGATTGGTTTTATTGCAGTATTTACTATTATTGCATCTCTATTTATTGTTATTTCGGGTTTTATACAATATATTTTTTGGATAAAAATGATATCTGGTATCGTTATAATGTTAATGGCATTTTATCTTTTATTCAGCAAATTTAGTAAAAAAGATCTTCAAAATTACAAACCAACACAAATTGAGGAGAAAAATTTAAAGAATATTTATGGTATTAAACATGAAAAAAAAGAACATCAAGGAATTTTAGGTGCAATAATTCTTGGATTTTCTATGGGTTCACCTTGGATCGCCTGCATTACACCAATATACTTATCCATCGTTACCATTGCTATGAATCAAGAAACATTTATTTTAGGATTTTTATTATTTTCTTTTTACGCGTTAGGATTAATGATACCTTATATTCTTATAGGAGCCGCATTAGGAATAATTAACCAGCGCGTAATTGTTAAATTCATTAAAATCAGTTCATGGCTACAAATAATATTTGCGCTTATATTAATTTGGATAGGAGCTGAATTTTTTCTATCAGCATTTGGTATTGGGGGGTTGCTACCTTTTATTTGAGTTTTTAAGGTGTTCTTTTAAATATTAATGTTAACATAATTATTGCTTTTGTTTCTGGATTAACTATCGGCGCTATTCCATGTATTTTATTAATGGTTAGCGCTTTTGGTAGATTACTCGTTTAAATAGAAGAAAAATTAAAATTTATAAAAATCACTATGGGGCTAATCTCTGGTCTAATCTTTGCTGATACTCGAATCTCAACATTTTTTTTATTTTTCAGTCCTCTTTTAGATGAATTTTACTAATATAGGTATTTTTTTTCGTGTATTTTAATTTTTATAGGGATCTGGCAAATATTTGAGTATAAAAAAGAAAGAAGTACGATATTTGGAACTCCTAAAGGTAAAGAGCGTAATAAAAAACTTTATTAAAAAAATTCTGCATTATATGCTTTTCTAGTAGGAATCTTATATATTATTATCAAATTACCTTGTTTTGGAGGAGTTTATTTAGTGCCAATATATCAAATTAATACCAACGCCTCACTTTATGTATTTATCATTATTTTTTTAGTAGGTGTGTTTATTCCGATAATAACCATTCTTATTCTTCTTAAATTTATAGAACGTAATTAAGAATCTTAAATGGAAGAATAATAATTTTAGTTGCTTTTTATTTATTAATACTTGATGATTTAATTAATATATTCTTAATTTAAAAAATGAAGATCTATGTACAAGTTAAATAAACTTAAAAAGGATATCTGGTATGGAATTTCCAAAAAAGAAATACATTTAAAATACACAGATAATATGAAGAATTATGTATTTTATTGAACACCTAATTCAATTAATCAAAGAAAAAAGAAGCGTAATCTCCATGTGATTAGATCCTAGAATGGATAAAGAAGGTGAAATCCCCCAATATCTTATTAATGAAATAGATAATCCCAGTAAAATAATTTTAGAATTTAATAAAAGTTTAATAGAAAATACTTTTGAATTAATCCCTGTTGTTAAACCCCAAATTGCTTTTTACGAAAAATATGAAGCTCTAAGTGCTTTAAAAGAAACAATTAAATATGCTCATAAAAACGACCTATTAGTAATACTAGATGCAAAACGAAATGACACAGGTTCTACTTCAGAGGCTTATGCCTATTCGATGTTTAAAATTTATGGTGCAGATGCTTGTACTATAAATGCATATTTAGGAATTGATGGAGTTCAACCATTTCTTAATTATAAGGAGAAAGGAGTATTTATTCTCGTAAAGACATCAAACCCAAGTAGCTCTGATTTTCAAGATTTATTCAGTACTAAAATAATGGGTATATCTAATGATATTTCTGAATATAGGTGTAGTGAGCAAATTCTAAAAAGAAACTATATCTTAATGGCTCAATTAGTTCAAGATTGGGCATCTGACCTAGCTGAATTTTCAGATTTTACTAATCTGGGAGCCGTTGTTGGTGCAACATACCCTATAGAATTGAAAAAGATTAGAGAAATTGTAAAAAATTCCTTTATATTAATTCCTGGTTATGGTGCACAAGGAGCTCAAGCAAAAGACATTAAATACGGATTCTATGAAAATGGATTAGGAGGGATAGTTAATTCTTCACGAGGAATAATTTATGCCTATAAAAGTCGACGTTTCATCGATTCAGTTCTTAACTTCATACTTAAACTAAGTAAAGAAAAATTACCTTTAGTTTACAAAGTCCTTGATAAATCCGATAAAATGGAAGAAGAAGAATTTGAAAAATATATTATCGATACCTTTCAGAATGAGATAATCATACAAGGTATATTAAAACTAAAAGATGCGAAGAGTATTGATGAGTTATTGAAGCGATTTGATTCCATTCCTGATGAATTTTTTGATTCTGAGGGATATCTTGAGTTTATTAAATTTGAAAAACTTTTATTGGTAGCGGGTATATCTGATTACTGTACTTTTTCTTCAAGTACAGTAAGAGGTCTTGATTATTATACAGGAATTATTTACGAAGTGTTTGATACGGGAAAAGAGAATATACGAAGTATATTTGGAGGGGGAAGATATGATGACCTTCTATCATTATTCTCAGATGAGAAAATTACAGGTACTGGATTTGGTATGGGGGTCTATATGCTTTCTTTATTTCTAAGATCATATAATTTAATCCCTGAGGATATTACAGAGAAAGACTATTTAGATACAATTTATATAGCATCTGTAAATGAAGAAGTATCTATATTTGCCATTGAACTCGCCCGTATCATACGAGAAGAAGATTTTCCATGTATTATAGATTACAGATTTAAAAATCTAAAAAATCAATTAAAAAAGGCAAATGAATTAGGAGTCCTGATCACCTTAATTGTTGGACCAGATGAAATGGAAAAGAATCGAGTAACTGTAAAAAATATGGCCTCCGAAGAACAAAAAACAATATTGTTTGATGAACTAATTGATGAGATCTATAGAATTCTTGATGATTATGAAGAATTTGAAACAGATCGATAAAATTTTATTTTACTCAGTTGATATTATTATAAGAGGTATTGTAACTTTCAAAAATAAATGAGAAAAAGTTCTCATTCTGCAAGAATAAAAGATCTAGTATGACGACCTGTAAGGTATATAGGGGATATAATTAAAAAAGACGTTTAATAATTCCAAAATCATCCAGAATAGTTAGGGATTGAAGCTCATTAATTTTTTTTTTAGAGTGATTTTAATTTCTATAAATATAAATAAATGGTTAGAGATGTTTAATTAACAATTATTTCTTTTAGGTAATAATATGTCAGAAGAAAAAAAAAATGATGAATCCAATTTTAAACTAGACTATAAAATCGAAAATGTAGTTGCAACAGTTATTATGGAAATTACCGAAAAGATAGATCTTACCAAAATCTTAAGTAAGTGTGAGGATGTAGAGTATAATCCCGAAAGGTTTCCAGGTCTTATTATGAGAATTAATGAACCTAAAGCAACATTTCTTATCTTCACTACGGGAAAAATGGTTATCACGGGACTTAGAAGAGCAGATGACGCAAGTCTTGCAGTAAAGAAAGTAATTAAATATATTAAAAAGGCCGGAATTAATGTATCTAATCCAGAAATAACGATTCAGAATATTGTCGCAAGTGGAGATTTACACATATATATAGATTTAAATATGGCTGCGATTGTAATGGAAAATGTTATGTATGAGCCAGAAGTATTTCCAGGTTTAATTTACCGTATGGGAGATCCCAAAACTGTTTTCTTAATTTTTTCTACGGGAAAA
>Ga0209977_10000345_pt1 | contig 17992 bp, 24 predicted proteins | sample SumtaG_2_FD_183113 | JGI IMG/M metagenome (GOLD analysis project Ga0209977, IMG submission 183113) | Deep subsurface microbial communities from Indian Ocean to uncover new lineages of life (NeLLi) - Sumatra_00607 metaG (SPAdes) (version 2) | ecosystem: Environmental > Aquatic > Marine > Oceanic...
TCTATGATTAGATTGTATTTTCCCTCTGGTTGGAGGCTTTTAATTTTCTTGTAGGGTAGAGCTAGAACCAGGTTGTAACGCTTTCGGAATATCCCTTTCTCGGTGATGAAAAGGAGCATCCTCCTCGACATTAATATAATGCCATAGGACCCATCTAGCTTTCCCTCATAGGTTTTCTGGATCTTGTCTCCGAGTCTAAGGCTCTCTTCAATTATTTTTTCCATTGACATCTAATCTCGTTGAAATTATGATTATTCACTTTTTAAGGTTTATTCGTTGCAATAAAGGTTGCGTGGGGGTGCGTTGATTTTATGCGGTTACGACGCGGGCTATGAAATGTCTAACCAGAGCTGTACCCCGCCGCAATGCCCAGAGTGCCCTCACGCACCAAAATATGGGACGCATCACCGCTTAAGGGTTACGAGCGCGCACGTGGCGTTTTCTGATAGTCATTCATCCAGATTCCCACTTCATGAGAAAAACACTTATAAGTGTTTTCCACACATCTCTGCTCGGTGCGACCCAGAAGGCGCATACAGAACTGAGATATCCCTCGCTGGATGGCCTTGGAAAAGGAGTTCTGATTGGTCTCAGCCTCCTCTAACCGGGGCCTCTGAAGCGCCTTCACTCTTCGCACAGCTTTTGAAGAGAGGCCGTACACAAGGAATGAAAAACAATGAGTGAGAGAGAACTTCAGATCTGGTCTGAATTGATGAGGGTCCCCCACGGTGATATCCCCTCAGCACTCGAGATACACAGGAAGTTCAGGGACGAGAATCCCCTGTTCTATTGTAAGCTAGCTGCTTGGTACATGACCGAGGGTACCGTTCGGGATCATAAGGTCACCTTCGTGAGGACTCTGTTCGAGGCCGAGCAGCCTGAGCTGAGAGGCGCAGGGTGGAGCCTTCTACAGGATCTTCCCTTCTACCTGATGCAGCAAGTGGTTATGTCGAAGAACCCGAGGACTCTGCGATCGGCGGTGATCCACTACCTGGCCAACATGGAGGAGAGAGCCCTCAGGTACGCGATCCTCCGGCAGGCAAGGCTGCTCAAGAGGCTTGTGAAGCGCCTTCACATCCCTACCACGAACAGCGACAGCGCCGAGCTGCAGCTCATCGGACAGGAACTCTTCCATCCGAGCCCCGTGATCAGAAGCGTCTTCAAGCATCTGGCGGAGGCCACGACCGCTGCGGAAGTCGTTTCGATCCTGAAGGGCTCAAGGGTGCCTCCGCTAGTGGCCATCAGCGCTATCCCCGGGAGAACCCCGGAGATCATGACGGAGCTCATCAAGATGATGTCTCCCAACGAGTTGCTGCAGAGCCTGAACAGCCTGGGGAACATGGGCTATCTCAAGCCGAATATGTCGATCATCAGAGGAAAACTGGTGAAGGCCATAGACGACAAGAGGATCAATCTGGGGAGGCTCAGGAACATCCAGAGGAACCTCGACGTCGAGGTGGTCCCCCGGGAGCTTCTGGTTGCGGTCAGAAAGGCTACGGTGGCCAAGACCCGGAAGGCGAGGAAGCTCGAGAACGACATCGCGATCCTCTTCGACACCAGTGGAAGCCAGGAGCACAGCATCGAGGCTGCCAAGCAGATCGGGGCGGATATCGCCGCGAAGAGCATGAAGGCTCCTCTGATGTTCACCTGTAGCACAACCCCTACGGAGATCGTCCCCAAGGAGTATTCCTACGAGGGCCTCGAGGCGGCGATGAACCTCTTACGGGCCCAGGGAGGTACTCCTCTGGGAAGCGGTCTACGGCTTCTGAAACGGTCAGGAAAGATAGTGGACACGGTGATCCTGATCTCAGATGGCGGCGAAAACGCGACTCCGTTCTTCGCCCAGGAGTGGGCTGGAATGCCACCCGGGACGAGGCTCCTGTTCATCAGGCTGCCCGGGGACCGTGACGTCATCACCCTGGGGCTGCACAACGCTGGCATCGCCTTCGAGAAGATGCAGATCGACGCCACGAGAATCGACCAGTACAGCATCGACCAGGTGGCAAGTTTCATCGGACAGGCGAGTCCCCTCGAGACGATAATCGAGATCATGGAACTCCCGCTGCCAACCCGTCCAGAAGCGACCTTGAAAGCGGATTACTGGAGATAGCCCGATGGACTTTCCCGGTTTTCTTTTCCATGGCGACACGAAAGTCGAGGCATGGACCGAGAAGGGAGTCCACGAGTACAGGGTAGTCAATCCCCGGGCGGGCTTCTGGATCTTCCGGACCGTCAACGACTTCAAGGCAAGGATCCTCCGTCCCGCCGAGTTCGGCGACAGGGAAAAGGCCTTTGAGAATAAGGGCACCATCGACGTCATCACCACCCTGAAAGACGACAAGGGAAAGTGGTACTGTCACCCCGCTCAGCTGAATCAGCAGCATGTTGACGCCGTCAAGTTCCCGGCGCCGCTCTACTTCCCCGACGAGAGCCTCAGCCTCCTGCAGGCCCTCGAGGTGGGCGTTTTCCACCGCTTCGGCCGCAGGGTGCTCGTCTACAAGGACATCCAGTGGCGCTATCCGACAAAGCCTCTCGACGAGGCCCGGGAGCACATGGAGGATCCTGAGCATGTTCCTCGAGGGCGCAGGGAGGAGCGGGCAGCCATCCGATTCGCCATGGATCAGCTCACGCCTGCCTTCGAGAAACTGGTCGCGGAGTCCCTGAGATTCATTGGCGCCAACCTACAGGGACTCAAGGATCTGGGAAATGGTCAGCACAGGGTTGACTATAAGTTTGAGGAGACGGTGGACTCGGTGGTCATCAACGATCAGCTGACGACGCTGGACGCAGGCATCTGTCTCAGCGGCATGGACAGAAATTATGACATCGGCAGTGTCATCCTCGTCAAACACAGGAGGCATGGATAATGAGCCAGTTCCTTCACGAGAGCCTTCTCCGCGACGTAGCCAAGTTGAAGGGCAAGACCATAACCCTGGCTGGCTGCGGGGCCCTCGGCTCCTGGACAGCGGAATACCTTGCGCGTGCAGGGGCAGACAACTTCCGTCTCATCGACAAGGACCGCGTGGAAGCCCATAACCTGGGGTCACAGTTCCACTACAAGCAGCAGCTGGGGGCAACCAAGGTGAAGAGCCTCGGCCAGCACCTCTACAGATTCCACGGAGCCCGGGTGGAGCCCCACCCCGTCGAGCTGAACACCAGCAACGCCCTGAGCCTGCTCCAAGGAAGCGATGTTATACTCTGCACCTTCGACAACCACAAGAGCCGTCAGATCCTGCAGAACGTCTGCCTCGAGGGACGGCTCCCCTGTGTCTTCGGAGGCATGAACGGGGATCACTGGTATGGCCACGTCGAATGGGCTGAGAACTACGACAACCCGCCGGACCCCGCGCACTACGTGGTCGACCCCTGCGCGTATCCCTTATCCATCAGCCTCGTCACCATCACCAGCGCCTATCTCTACGAGGCCGCCGTCAGGTACTTTATCTTCGACGAGAAGAGGGGGGCCCGGATCCCCCTCCTGGAGCCCCTGAAATGAGCGTCGACAGGAAGACCATCGTCCTCAGGGCCTTCGCCAAGGGCCCCAAGAAGGTTGAGGAGATAATTGAACAGACAAATATCCCACAGTCATCGGTCTATAGGATCCTCAACAACCTGATCGCTGAGGGATCTATCCAGCGGCTGCTGGGCCGGTTCGCGTTCACCACATCTGGACGTAAGAAGTACGCCGGACAACTGGAAAATTAGGATTCCCCATTTCCCATTTTTTAAGAATAAGTTTTTAAGTGAGGGCCTCGCTTTAGGGCTCGGTGTGTCCTAGAAGGGGACTTACAGATAGCTTAGCTTGGTTTAAGCATCAGCCTGTCGAGCTGAAGACACAGGTTCAAATCCTGTTCTGAACACCCCGCAAGGGGAGTTCCCTTCACCTACACACGATCTCAAGGTGAAAAACATGAAGCTGAAGGTCACCCTCCGGGGAGAGAGCGTCCCCCTTGAGGTCCCGGATGAGATGAGAAGCGCCACTGATGAGCAGATCATTAGCTATGCCCGGGAGCAGTTCCCGGACTTGGAGCCGGGGGAGATGCGGGTGGAGAGGTCCTCTGAGGGTCTCTCGGTATTCCCTTCCCCAACATACGGCGACTAACGGATCTCTACTCTTTTGTATTATCCCGAAAAAACGGACAATGACGACCCTAATTTAACCACGGCACTTTACTCCCCCGTCCAGGGGCAAGGCAGACCCCGCCTCCACGACTGCGTGCCGTGGCTTTCATAAAAAAGTTGGATTTATCCATCTTCTCACTCACCGTACAGCTTTTGTATCCCAGCTATATCGCCGGCTTCCAGTGTCCTCTTCTTAGTCTCTCCAGCTGTTGAGTAGCCGTACATCGTCTCCTCGGAGGCACGGTAGTCGTACAGGTCGGCCAAACCTACGCCGTGTCCGAGCTCGTGGGTCGCAATGTTCTGGAGATCCATCACCGTAGAATCCAGTGTGGCGTCTCCCCAGGTGCAGTCCGTGTCGAACATTATGTCGAACTCTACGATCCTGCGATACTTTGGCGGTCCGCTGAAGTATCCCCATACTATAGCTACGGCTATGACACCATCTTCAGGGTAGTCTCCGAAGACGAGCTCGTTCCTGCCATCTAACTCTTCCACCGTGTCGTCCCAACTACCATCGTAGACGACCTCATAGGCGTCGGAGAAGAGCTCCGAGCTTGTCCAGTAGTCCCATTCCTCGGCTGAAGCCGATATGGCAGACTTAACGAACCCCACTTCAAGACCAGAGTTTCTCGGGTCTATAACGTAGGTTACGGGGAGGTCCTTCCATTCGATCCCCTTCCCGAAAAGTTCGTAGTATCCTTTCTCTGTCCCCTTCCCAGGGGTGCCTGGCGGTTTCCCGTATCCCTTCTTGTAGTGGATGAATACGATCTTCTCGAGTGGGCCTCTGTCAGGTTTTCTTGCGAAAGCGATTGAGATGACAGGTATAGAGATGATTACGATCAGCGCAATGCAGATGAGTGAACTAAGTTTCTTATTCACGGTTCTTTACCTCTTTCCAGTTCTAGGCACTTTACTCCCCTGTCCAGGGGCAAGGCAGACCCCGCCTCCACGACTACGCGCCGTGGCTTGGAAATAACATGAATTATTTGTCCTTCGATTTTGGTTTTGCTCTTAAGTTATTCCTTCTTATTATGGACTGTTGGCAAGCGTCGTACCCATGGAACAAGTCGTTATCACTGAACTTTGGTTTCGGTTTCTCAGGTTCATCTCTATAGACTCCCCAATGGGAATTGTCATGTTTGCCTTCATCGTTAATAGTGACATAACTGCCTTTACCATCATCGTAGCCATCATCATAGTCCTCCTCGTTCCCCCTTAACTGACGAGCCGTATTAGCTGCTGCTGCCTGACCGCAAACATCCTGAAGATTCATCGACCTCGATCTATCATCGTTCGGTGTGGGACTTTTGCCACCACGTCCTCCTCTACCCATATTTTCACCTCTTTGTCTTGGCACTTTACTCCCCCGCAGGGGCAAGGCAGCTCCCGCCTCCACGACTGCGTGCCGTGGCTTGAAAATAAAAAATGGGAAAGGGATTGTTACAGATCTAGAGGATTGTCGTTGTTTGCGGGAACTGGTCGTGGAAATGCTGTAAGAGGTCCTGGGAAGTCAAGGGTATGTGGAGTTGTAGGCTTCTGAGGGTCTTGTATGTATACGCTGAATCCTACAAGCCATGCCTTCATCACGGGGCAAAAGACAGCACCTGAAATCTCATCATCCACTGGTTCATTCTGAGGTTCCATTACGTAGATCCACTGATAGAGGGCGCCACGTACGAAGGTGCTTGTACTCGGCGTGCCAGAAAATTCCATATATCCTCGGAAGTAGTTCACAGCCCTGTAAGGCCCATACAATTTGTCATACCTGTAACTCATCTTTCCATCATGCAGAGTCCAATGGTCATTTCCATCATTTACGTAAATATGTGACATACCTCTCGGTTTTCCCCATACATTGGGGGTGTATTCCATCCAGCAGTGCAAAACGTCCTCGGTGAGTCTCACATCTGTATGATCCCCACCTTCAGGATATGCTGTCCAATCACCAAAGGCTTCATTATATCCACGCCATTGGAACTGAGTCTGGTAATAAGTGATTTCGTAAGTCGGTGGTTTCGCCATTACCGGAATTACTAAGATCATCATCGATATCGCTATCAGCATGATTGCAGTCGTTCTCTCTTTCAATCTATTCATATTTTGTTTTCTCCTTTAGGTTGCCCGTTTTCGCCCGTTCGCTCTCCCGGCCGCCCTGAAAAAATGTAAGATGGGAGTCGTCCAAGGTTCCAGGGCGGCATTTCGGGGCGGAGGGGCGTGCCACGGTTCCGGGCACTCGCACGCGTACCTGCGCGTACTTTGGCTGAACAGAAAAGCATCTTTCTGACGACCACCGTCTTACACCTGTGCTACAGGCTATTTAGGTTTAACGAAAGTCGGGTTCAGTAACACGGTTTCTGAGTCCAGAACCGGTAAAAGCGGAGGCGGAGACTCTGGGTGGGGCGGAGGCTCCCCCGGGCCTTAAACGTGGTCGTCAGAGACCCGGGACCCCGCCCCGTTTCTCATATTGGCGCCGACTATAAAAAATATTGGCGCGTGCCACCTCTAGACAGCCTTTCTCTCCCTCCGCTTTGAGCCGCCTCTGAAGATCCCTGTATCTCAGCACATCGCCTAGGACTACGAGCACTATGAGTACATCTCTCACACGACTGAATTGTAACTACTTGTTGGTAGGTATTGCCAGATTTCTATCCAGATGTCACAATGATAATTAGTTGCGGATTCAAGTGTATAGGTTCCCTGGCCTAGTATTATCATAGTATCCGAACTGGAATCAGAGGATGCCCACCAACTCATTAATAGGGTATCTTCGAGAGGATCTTCACCCATGTAAATGTCGAGCCACATGAAAGCATATTCTGGATAATCACCGACTGATATGAACTGCATATTTATCATGGTGATATCGGACTCTGTATCGAAAGTATAGGTCCAATAATCCAAGTAATCATCGTCCCAATACCAGTTGTGAGTCATTATCCACTCTCCATCGAATACAAAGGATTTTCCGTCAACTCCGGGTATACCTTGTATTCCCTCTATGCCTTGCGGACCTTGTGGTCCTCTAAGTGCCTCACGTACCGAATCTACAGACATTACCATCCATAAGCTCGCTGCTGACGAAAGTATCACGCTTACCACTATCGAGAGTACTATAAGATTCCTGATCCAAACCTTCTCATCATGTGTGAACATCATCCCTTTACTCCCCCCGCGCGCACGCGGATTCCCGATAGGAATCGACGTATAGGAGAACGCCGCGGACCCCATCGGCCTCTTTTGGTGAAAGGGTTCCAGCCAGAGCCAGCGGTCAGCTCTATTCCCCGTCGACACGCACGCTTGTTGATTAATTAAGTCTGACGGTCAAGGTAACGAATCCATTCGGTGTGGAGGTTGAGGCCTGACCCAGAGATACTCCATCCATATTTTTCACGCGTATTATTAGCGGATTAAATGAGTTATCGAGTTTAACCGCGTTTATGGTTATGTTGGCCTCACTTTCTTGAGGCCATACAAATAGATGTTCCTTTTTTCCCAGTCCCTTCAGGAAGATCTCATCGCTATATGTGACTGTTGCGTTCCAGTTGCCGTAGTAATCAATAATAACGTAGAAATACTGGTTTTCATCGTTATTCAGGATACCTGTGAAGTTAACTGCTATCGCGATTGCTGTGATCAGCGATACCAGGATGAGAACGGTTTTAACTACGGGATTTTTCAACTTAGAAGATATTATAGAAACCTAGTTAAATCAGTTATTAACTCGTGTAAGGTATGGGAAAAAGGTATATAATAACCTGTTTTATGCGCCTGCGTTCATATCATTAGGCTGATGTTCCAAATGCAGGCGGACAGCCTTACAATGCCATGCACAACTGGGAAAGACAGTATGCATCCATGGTAATCCTCCTTCGAAAAACGGATAATTAGAAACGGAACCGCAATACCTAGCATGACGATGACTAGGTTCACTGGAAGCCACATCCCATTGGCTATATGTTGAATTGTAATAGGATTTGTCTCACGTAGGTTAGGGTATGTTAGGCCAATGTGGGTGGAGATGTAATCGCCTAGTGTTCCCAGGGTTAGTATACAGTATGAAAGGAGTTCCAACCAGGTTTTAGCACTCGTCTGTATGGCTGATTCCATGAAAGTATAAAGTGCGGTCACTTTTATTAGAGGAACCCGATGAAACGGCTTGGAATATCTGTTTCACGGATTTTTAATCTGTATTGCGCGCGCACACATTATCCCATGATATGGATCTAAAATCAGCGAAACAGGTGTTCCAAAGTGTTCCAGCGGGTTCCTCAAATAGAAATCACGACTCCTTAAAGGATGGTTAAAATGGATATGAAGAAGATAACGGCGTTCGCGATGCTGGTCCTAATGGTCATTCCAAGCCTGACGATGACCGTTGGGGCGGACAATGGTGACGGGGCCGGTCTGGCTGGCGCCATCGAGAGAGCGCAAACATACTTGGGCAAGGTCAGAGATTTGGCAGACAATATGAACGAAGAATACAACGATGAGATCCAAGGATATCTTGATGAGATCTATGAACTCCTAGGCCGGTATGAGGGCGAAGAGCCTGAAATTCTCTACGAGATGGGAAAAAAGGGATCAGCGACAGCAGAGTTGAGCGATGTTGAAACGCATAGTGGAACATCCTCGGTTCACTTGAAGACAACTGGAGAGATGAACTCCAATCCGCCCAGCGGTCCGGGAGATGAGGCCAGGATCGTAATACTGATGCCTGAAGGATTCACTCTAGGAGATCTTAAGACTTTGTCATGGTGGGAGTATCTGGTCACTGGATATCCTCCCCACGTTGATGTCTACCTAGAGCTGGGCGAAAACGATGACTCCTTGTGTTTCGAGTACGCAAATAACGGTCATATCGGTGAGGCGCCAATGCCATATGGTGCCTTGACAGGAGAATGGTACAAGACATTCAATGATGACAATCTCGGACCTGCACAGATACATGATAGTGCATATGCTTGGCCGAACGCAGGTCCGCCTGGGCCTGGTACTGGTGAAGACTTTGAATTGCACACTCTGGCAGATTGGAAGGAAGGTATAACATATACGGTATATGGAGTAACAAGGACGATCAACTCTTCCTGCATAGTCACAAAACTGGAGATTGAGGTCGATAACTGGGTAGTCCAGACCGAGGCTTACGTAGATGACATCAAGATAAACAAAGACATCTACGACTTTGAAGAAGAAAACGGAGACTTGGGAGCCGAAGCATTTCTAGAGCAGGCGTCGGAGTGCTATGATGCGGGCGATTTCAAATCAGCGGCAAGGAATCTCTCGGCGGCCCGGAATATCCTCGGAAGGATAAACGGGCTGCTGAGAAGTATGGCCAAGGCTCACAAGGTGACTAGAACCGAGAAGTTCAATCGTCGCATCCAAGGCATAAGAGACAAGATAGAACGGCCGAAGGGACCGAATAAGAAGTAGGACCAGGGGCGCTAGACAAAATCTTTTCCCTTTTTTAATTTAAGACCGCTTAAAGGTTACGAGCGACCGACTCCATCCTTTCAGGTCTCCTAGATCTCGCCTTTCAGAATTTTTATTATTAACTGCTCAAGCCGGATTACCCTTAGAAGGGCCCGGGGAATGATCTCCGCATTCCCAGATACGTTCTCTATCAGTTTCTCAAGGTCCTCTATGATTACATCCACCTCTAATTCAGGAATATAAGAAATCGGTATCGCTTCTGGCTCACTGATGGGGCTGACGATGACGTAGTTCTCCTTTACGTTGACCACATGACACTCGACGATCTGACCCGGAGCGAGCAGCTCGAAGTATTGGCTGTTCTGGTCGAATAATATTATGCGTCCATCCTGTAGCCGGCTTATTACCTGGTTCCCCCGTCCAGGAATTGTGTGAACCGTTATCCTATCCCCTAGACCTAAATCTTCCAGAGTTTTATCCATGAAAACGTACTCCTAATTATTCCTTCTACCATTTAATGGGGTGCATCACCGCTTAAAATTTGTGGGAGGTTGGTGTACCATCTCCCGCAGCCTCATCGCATGTCCTTCTTCCTACGCCCGTAATGCTCTGCGTACTCGTCCGGGGATAAGCCCTTTCCTGTCACTATGTTGACGGCCTTCTTGATGGCCTCGAGCATCTCAGCCTCTTTCTGGGACGTCAAATATTGCCCGTGTATCATTAGGGCGCATCCGAGAATTACATGTGAGAAAAATAGAAAGTATTGGAGTGGGCCAGTCGGTAAAAGGTACCAGAAGACCTGGGTAATAAGGAGGAATGCGCCGAGCCTCTTCTCCTTGTCAGATCTGAATTTCGCGGATAAACCCGTGAACCACCTTAATCCGTTCCAGAGCCATCTCGCGAAACTGGTTTTTGATTCATCCATTTCAGACATGCGAGTTCACCATAAGGTTGTTATCCATTAATCCCCTAGCCCTTCCCTATCGAAGAAAAGGCGTGCATCACCGCTTAAAGGTTACGAGTACGCACGCGAGTTATTGATAGCGCTAAACCAACGAGGCCAGCTGAGATCATGACGAATGCTAAAAGTTGGTGTTCCAAGGGAATTTCCTGCCTTGCCGTGCACATGCGCGATATACTGGAGGGAAGGTATCGAATTTCGTGGATTACCATCTCCTCGCGACTGCGTGCATCACCGCTTAAAGGTTGCGAGCGTCTTTTATAGGTGTTAACGATACATAATAACGGTGAATTTGACTAAGCCTGTTCTTAATATAATACAAAAATTCATACTCTGTTTAAGATCCAGGCTGGGTATACCCTTCACATACTCCCTGGCCTCGGTGACGGGTCTCTTGGTCGCGTACAGGGGATTACCCTCGCTAAAACTGGCTTTTCTTCTCATGACATCGACTGCCTTCGTTTCTCTGAGCGTCTACTTGTATAATGACTTAATGGATCTGGAGGATGATAGACGTGGTATGGAGCGGGGATCATCTACGACTACGAAACGGCCTCTGCAGAGAGGAGTTGTCACAAAGAGTGAGATGATGGGGTTCATTGTCTTTTCAGCATCTATGGGTCTCATTGCCGCTGCTACGATAAACGTGAATGTCTTTCTTCTTGAAGCCTTCCTACTGCTGCTTGGAGTCGCCTACTCGACTGAGCCTGTACGCCTGAAGAAGAGGTTCTTAATTAAGCAGGGAACCGTGGCCCTGGGCTTTGTTATTTCGACTATGGTGGCATGTGTAGCGATAGGAATATTCTCTTGGAGGGTCGCATATGTGGCTTACCTATATGTCGTTTTCTCTTTCACCATATCTCCCATAGTCGACCTGAGGGATATAGAGGAAGATCGGGTGGCTGGGATCAGAACCATACCAGTCGTCTGGGGTCCGGATAACACGTTCAGGCTTGCAATGGTCATCTGGGTATCCACGATTCTGGCGAGTTTGTTAGGATATTCGAGGATGGGGTTCAACATTGTCCTACCTATACTTGGAACCATGATACTCGCCTCGATTATTTACGTGGTTTACCCTCTTAGAAAACATTGGATTGAAGAGGATAAACTGGTGAACGCAATTTACAGAAAGTTTTTGCCGTTGCATTTCATCCTTCAATTAACGGTTGTGATAGCAAGTTTACCTATCGCCCTTTAGCTTGCTTAAAAACATGAGAATCTCGTTGGGCTTTGCTTTTTTCCACATCTCATGGAACTCTTCTGTAAATCTTTCCCCTACGCTCTCATCCTTTATCGCGAAGCTAATCGAGTACTTGTCATTATCCAGACTTGGGAATTCAAAGAAACAAGTCGAACCGTCTATGACACAGAAGCTGAATGAGACTGGTATAATCCTTGAAACTTCTCCGATGATCTCCACGTTAGAAAAATAATATACAAATGCCTTGAATGTTTTGGGAGATAAAGCCAATCTGAGTGCATCGATTCCGCTTGAATCTTCTGTGTCACTTGTGAGGGCCATGATCTTAACTCCTCTCTTTATTGCTCTGAGGCTTGCGTCTGCAATCCTCGTGTCAATATATTTGGTTGCGAGAAGCACGCTTTTTTCGGCGATTTCAAGTGCGCTTCTTAATTCATCGACCAACGAGTCGTATTCGTCTATCATTCTGATAGGCGAGATCCCGTAATCTGCTTCGAGGAATCCAACTACTCCTTTGTCTCTCAGTATCTTAATTATTTTCTTCTTCGCCTTATCATCGACGTCCGTTCCAAGTTCGCTTATTATTTTTAGCTCTTCCTTATTCTTGAAGGCCTTACTCGTTGTGGGGATGATTTTATTACATACGAAGAGTCCAAAAGGAGTCTGTGTATAGGAACCCCCGCTTCCCTGCATGAGGCCTATCTCGACGAGCTCCTTTAGTCTAGCGTAATACTTCTTAGATGTGAGGTTCAGCTCCTCCATGGCGTATGTCGAGCTCTCTATACCCTCGCTGGTGTGGAGGAATAGTCTGAGGGCGTCAGGCTTTGATAGAACCTTGAATAGTTTGACAAGACTTTCAGTACCTTGCTCTGACATCGTTATTGCCTTGCTTTGGCATATGAAACTTTAAAACATTGTTCAGCCTTAATCCCTATCTATCTTCATTACTTCCCCCACATAAGATGGTTAAGGTCCTCTAGCACATGCATGCGCGCGCAGGAAGCCCACTCCTTAAGGAGTGGATAGCCCACACACACAATAAGTTATATAGATATTAAATAAATGGATAGAAAATGGGGAAAAAGCCTTCAAACGATATAATCCTAATTGAAAAAGATAGTATTATAGTGAAGACCCTCGATGAGGTGCTTAATCTTCTTGATGAGGACTGGTTGGTTGAAGAGGAAATCAGTGGGGATATTTTCGTTATGAGCAAGAAGAAAGCCCCAGACACACCTGTTTGAGGAGTGAAATATCTTCTATCCACTCGGATTTCATGCGATGCTGGAGAACGGCATCATCAAGAGTTCAACGTCTTGCTCAACTACCAGGCTCTGGGCAGGATCATTAAAGCCTTCATCCAGACTTCCGGCCTCTCCCCCTTCAGGCTGAGTGCGTAGACCCCTCATCAAGAGCGCGCACGCACCCACAATTTATATTAACATGAACGTAAGATAAAGGTATGATGGAGAAGAAAGACATGGAGAAAGGAATTCTATCCGTGAAGATCGACCTCGCCAAAACAGGGCTGGAATCGTGCTTCAAACCCTACAAGGTGTTGATGCTGGAGCACGCTTGGGCCAACCTGACCGAGGATGAACGTGAGGGCTCTGGAAAGCTCTGGCTGAAGGTCAATGAGCTGCTCCCAGAGGGTGAGACCAAGAGCCGGGCCTCAGTCATCTTCGCGGCCAACGACTACGTGGACATGGGAATCTGGGGCTTCAAAGACGCCACGGGCAAGGGAGGCCACCACAGGCAATACTATCCCCTGATCTCGCAGGACGAGTTCTGGGAGCAATTAGCTAAGGCCGTCAAGCAGAAGATCAATGAAAGCGCGGGTAAGAGACTCCTTATAAACGTACGCTCTTAACGTGCGCGAGTGTGATCTTGGTGCTACTTTCATGCACCTAATAGAATGATTTTTATGCAAACGCTGAATATCTTTAAACGGCGATGAGCGAGAATAAAAAGGGCGAGGAGACATTCCTCGCCAAGGTACACAAGGGGTGGCGAGTCACTATCTATGAACCGATCAGGGAGAGCCTTGGCCTTGAAATAGGTGACCGCCTGAGGGTTACCGTCCGGAAGGACGAAGCAGGATCCTAGAGAGTGAACTACTGTGAGAGTCAAGCCACGACTTCGGCGACCCTGTCGAGCTGACTCACGAGCTCGTTAAGCCGCTGCGAGAGCTCCCTCGCCTCGCTCACAGACGGACCATCTATGAGGGCGACGATCAACCCCTTCCGCAATTCATCGAGCTTGGCATCCTTGGGCATCATAACCAGCGGACCGGATTCGCCCTCCCTGAACATGGTCGTAACATAGTTGCCTTTAGAGAGGCCATGGGCCTGCCTCCAGGCCTGCGGGAGCGTGATCACGAATTTGTCCCCCGTTATCTTCCGGTCGTCGGTGATCATAATGATAATTACACGCTCTGTCAGCATAAAAAAGATTCTCGTTTATAAGGTGCGCGCGCGACAGTTTAACAAAGGGTAGCAAGAAGTTCACTCATTTTAATGGGTGGATGAATTGCGTAAACTTTTTAAGTTTTTCAACATTCTTCACCATTGGAAGTGGTAGGGCGGGGACCGCCCGAACCACGCAACGCAAACGCCTGTGTATTCCCGTGGCAGATCGCAAGGCTGAAAGTGCTGGCGACTGCCGTGACTATCCGTCAGGGTGGTAGGGTTGAGATCCACACAGAAAGTTGGGTCGATGAAGCAGGAAGCCACATTTCAATCGGTGGTAGTTCACGAAATCACCATTATATCTTCATAATCCTTAAGCGGTGATGAATCCCATACAATGGTGCTTGCGTAAATAGTTGAGGTTTTAAAGGTGATTAGGTGGCTGTAGAGGAAAAAATCAGTGAGCTGGTAAAGGAGGAACTTGATGGGTCTCCCACGGTTCGGTGGGCTTCGTGAAATGGAGTCTCCTACTAAAGTTGAGGAAATACACTATGAAAAAGTTAATGTTGGAATACCGTAAAGTCAAGTGTGCACTATTTCCCAAAAGTGAAGATTTGAATGAGAATGTCGAGATATGAACGCAGTCCAAATATTGGCAGGTATCGTATTTGTCATAATCTTTATCTTAATAGGTATTGAGGTCATCCACCGTACTTACGCGGCCCTTCTGGGCGCCTTCATTTTCGTATTCATGGGAGCCATCACACCAGAGGATATGCTCCACTTCATCGATCTGGAGATTCTTGCCGTCGTCTTCGGCCTCTTCCTCCTCGTCAGAGGTGCGGAAAGATCAGGGCTCTTTCAGCTGCTAGCTGTTCAGATCATGAGGGCCTCCGGAGGTCCCATTGCCTTCGCGGTGATCCTGCTGACTTTTGCGTTTATCCTCGCGCTATTTGTGAGCAACATCGGGGCCATGCTAATCATGGCCAGCATCACCATCACAATGGCGAGAAGCCTCAAGATAAAACCTCAGACACTGCTCATCTTTCAATCATTCGTGATCAACATCGGGGGCATGGTATTGTGGATGGGCTCCATTCCCAATATTATCATCGGCTTGGAAGCGGGGCTCTCCTTCATGGATTTCTTGGTGAACGTCATGCCCCTAGGTGTCATCCTCTATTTGGTGACCCTCGTCGTCTTCATCCGTATGTTCAAGGCTGACTATACCCCAGAGCCCGAGGAAGAGTTCAGGGACTTGGAGTTCGACGAGTGGATCGAGAGGGCCATCGAGGTGAGCGGCCTGCACGCATCTCGCATAAACGCTGGAATGATAACAGCCGCTGTAATCATGATTCTAACCATCGTAGGGTTCGCGGTTTACGAGAGTTTCAACATGACCCCGGCCTTCGTCGCCCTTTTCTGCGGATTTCTCATGGTGCTCTCCCAGACCCGGGACCCCTCCGTCATACTGAGGGAGATCGACTTGTCGACGATACTGTTCCTCGCCGGGATGTTCATCATGATCAACGGCCTCGGGAAGATAGGTATCATCGAGGCGCTCTCTCAGAGCCTATTGGGCATTCTCGGCAGCTCTCCGCTCAGGGCCTCAGTTATCCTCATGTGGCTCTCGGGGGTCGTCTCCTCCGTAGTCGACAACATCCCCGTCGCGACGTCCCTCTCCCCAATCGTGCGGGACATGGTCGTGGACAAATCATGGGAGATCCTCTGGTGGGGGCTCGTCATAGGGGCGAACCTGGGCGGCTGCATGACGCCGATAGGCTCCCCGAGCAACGTCATCGCCATGGGCGTCTCAGAGCAGGAGGGTTACCCCATCCCGTTCAACCAGTTCCTGAAGTTGGGAATCATGCTAACCGTCCTCTACTTCATAATATCCATGATCTACATCTACGTCCGGTACGGACTGTTAAGGGCATAATTACAGCTAAAAACTGACGCGCCTCGAACATAATTTTAGTGCTCGTTTTAGTCGGGGTTGGTTCGCAGATATGAACCAAATCAGGGTAATCCTTAAAAGGCGAGTTCTGTAACCCGAACCCGTTTTATTGACCCACATGGTCGACAAGGGAAAGGAGCCCATCATCGAGAAGCGGGCCGCAATGCCCTATAGCATGACGCATTTCGATAGGTCCGTCGATATGAAGATCTGGAATCGCCGATTCAAGATTTACTGGCTCTGGCTCGAGGGCGACCTGACCCAGCAGGAGATCGCCGATACCATAGGCTACAACATCTGGACGGTCAACAAGGACCTGGCGGCGGTCCGCGAGGCACTCCGCTTCGTCCCCGAGAGGCTCGAGGACTTCATAAGGGAAACCTATATGCGCATGGTATTCACGAGAAACGAGATCCAACAGGAGGCGCGAGCAGCCGAGAAACCCTCGGACAAGGCGAGGCTGTATGACGTCGTCGCCGACTATGATAAAAAGATTCTGGAAAGATTCACCCAGAGAGGCAGCAAAACCGATGTCCACATCGAGAGCCCGGACATGGGAAAATACGCACTTGAATACTTAGCAGAAGTGTACGGCTCGGAGGCGGTAGAGCACTGCTTAGAGTGGATGGAGAAGAAGGTCCGCTTCCAGGGCGCCATCAAGAAATAGAAGAGATAAATGTCTCCTGAGACTACTGATTACGGCGAATGAGAAAGGACTTTATCGGATGTCGAGATTGTGGATGGTGGGGACCAATTAAGTCCCTTGTCCCCCACTCAGTCAACCCCAAGATCACTGCCTGTCCGAGATGTGGTTCAGGCATTCACACTCCGCGCGCGTGCGCGATCTTCGCCAGGTCCTTGTTGCTGATGGTTGCGAGCTTGACGTAGACCTAAGGTATTAATATCACGGATTGCATCAATCTGTTAAGTAGCCGACGTAGCGAGAAGGTGAGTTGCATGTCTGAGGGGAGGCAGCTGCCGGAGGGATTCCGATATGCGGACGAGGTGCCCGTTAGACCGAAGTCTCTGCCCCTCGAGGTCCAGCCGAAACGGAGACGAAGCCAGGAGGATCTGGACCTACAGAAGGTTTACACCCTGAAGGAGGCACTCAGCCGGTTCAGGTCAAGGAAGCCCGGAGCCCATAAGGTCACCGACGTAAACTTCGAGGGAGCGCGAATCGGAGCCGTGTTCGAGGACCTGAACGAGCGGTACCTCGTCATGTTCAAGCGCGAATTCTATAGGCGCTTCTCCGAGCACTTCCCCGATGTGCCCCAGAGGGGCTACGGCGTCGTCACCGCGAAGAAGATCGTGGGCTGGGCAGCCGACGAGGGCATCATCATAGCAGCGGTCTTCCCTTCCGGACGCTGTTACAGCATCGACGGATACGACTTCTGGCTCTTCTACGAGGAATACAAGACGGACTGCAGACACCTGAAGGGAGACGAGATCGCCGCTCCTCTTGAGGCGTTTAAGCGGGAATTCTGACCGCTCTGGCTCCCCTTTTTCTCATAAGTCTTAAGCGGTGATGCGTCTCTTTAGTGGTGCGTGAGGCATCATGGGCATTGCGGCGGAGAATCCGGATCTCTGGTTAAATTCATAGCCCGCGTTGTAACCGCATAAAATCGATGCACCTCACGCAACTCTTAAGCGCGCACCCATATTGCTCCCTTATTCACTTCTGGAAAAAATTATGGGGTAGTGTCGAGGATCACTCCTAGATCTTCTAGACTACCCAACATAGTGGAAGGATACTTGCCGTCCCACTGCATCAGATGAAGGTACTGTGCATACTCCGGGGTCATCTGGTCGGTTATCATCTGTATAGCATCTGCTGTAGCATTCGCCTCAGTCGTCACCTTGAAGGCCTCAGCCAGTGCTGCTATCTCAACCCTCCTGGCATCCGCCTCGGC
>Ga0209977_10000347_pt1 | contig 17990 bp, 28 predicted proteins | sample SumtaG_2_FD_183113 | JGI IMG/M metagenome (GOLD analysis project Ga0209977, IMG submission 183113) | Deep subsurface microbial communities from Indian Ocean to uncover new lineages of life (NeLLi) - Sumatra_00607 metaG (SPAdes) (version 2) | ecosystem: Environmental > Aquatic > Marine > Oceanic...
GGAAGTTTCGGAGCTATTTCTGCTATTGCTATCTTAATGGTGGTCTTAGTAAAGAAAAAGAAACTTGGTAAATTTGGTGAGATGTTTGAAAGACAAATGTTAAAGTTACACAAGAGAGGTTTAAGACAAAAAGTAGTCTTTGGAAATATGATCTTTGCACTTGTAGTAACTGGACTGTTAATCTATTCAATCAATGTCGGTGATTCAACCTTCTTAGAACAGAAATTACTTATTGTTGCACAAGCAGGTGGCGAAGAAGCTTTGCAAGAGAAACTAGGATCTATGGATAAGATGTATGAAGAAGTAACATTTGACCAGATCTTAACAGCATTCATAGCTATTCCAGTCTTACTGTTTACACAATTCCCATACTTTGCAGGACTATGGGCTATTGAAAATGATCTTACAAATGGTTTCTTACTTCATCTAAGTACGGTGGCATTCGTTGAAACACTAGAGTTCTTTGGTGTCTTAATGTTCTATCGCTTTACATTAAAGAAAGGAGTATAGAGATTGGGTAGTGTAAAAGATTCTATCGAATATTACAAAAGAAAACATTCAACAACATTATTGGGAGTTTTAAGATTATACAACGATTGGGAAAAAGGGAAAAATGAATGGAATGAGAAAAAGAAATGGAAACGTGGTAAATCACAAATGATAGAAACTAAAGCAGTTGAACAAATTCTTACTAAGAGAGGAATTAAGTTTGAAAAAATTGTGGGTAAAAGAAAATGAAAGTAACTCAAAAACAACTTGAAACAAAATTAAAAAAATTAAAACATATAACATTTGATGGACATGTAGTTGTAATTATTCTAGGAACATTACTAAAGAAAGCCAAAAAGATTCAGAAAGAGGTTAAGAAAAAGAATCTTACTTCAATTAAAGTACATGATCTTAATGTTCAGTCTAGAACTATACGTGAACTAATTGACGAAATGTTAATAGATTTATCACTTCTATCATTGAAACGAGAATTACAAAAGAAACAAAAGAATGCAAGGAAAAAGAAAGATTGACACTTTACATAATCACAATCAAACTAAAGCATTTGATAAAACATGATCCTAAAATAAAACTAACAGGAATTTGTCGGGCAAATAAATCACAATGTACTGACATTACAGGTGAACATCATAGCTTTTTACATGTAGAAAATGATTATAGAGATCCAAATAATATAAGACGAGTTTTTGAACAGAAGGGATTTCACGTAACAAGAGTTGAGGTAGCATGATAGTTTATTTTCCTAAACTAACAAGAAACCAAAAGTTTATCATTTATCCTATTATGGTTGTGGTTGTTTCTATTCCATTTATGATTGCTAATTTGGTTTATGAAATAGAAACACATGGACTTCAATTAGTGGCAATAGCAGGTGTTATTATGATCCAAGTTTACTTTTCAAAACGAAGCTTCAACACATGTGGAACATGTGGACACGAAAGACACCAACATGATAAGAGAGAACTTGTAAGACGAGGATACAATTCACTTACAAGAATAATATGTGACGACTTTAGAAAAGGAAAATGGGAAAGAAATTATGAACCTAAATATTGGAATGGTGAAGAAGATTACAAAACATGGGATACAACGAGGGATAAATAATGAATGGTGGATTTGATAAAAACAAAGTAGAAACAAAGATGATTGAATTTAAAAAACAGCAAGATTATCTTAATACACTTGATGAATTTACAAAGCATTTAACACATGTGGGCTATACTGACAGGGCAATTCTTTTGCACATTTCACCAATGCTAAATGAACTTATAATAAAAAATGGTGGGAAGAATGAGTAAGAAGAAAAAAGATATTGCAGAAGAAGCTATTGATACTATTTGGAACGTTACTTATCTAATGTTTGGGGGTAAACCACAATGAGATTATTTGGTAATCAACAAACCAATGAAGAAAAACAGAAGATCTTAAAGTTGGTAGAACTTGCAAAGAAAGGAAGAACTGAACCACAATTAAGACATGTTCTTGATCAATGGCGAATTACAGGTTTGAAACAGAATAGAATAATTATGGAAGTGAAGGAGCAACTTGCAAAGTAAATTTCAAACTTTCACATTAGGAAACAAATTTGCAAAGACAATGAATGAGTTTTTTGTTGATAAAACAATAATAAAATGGACATTAATCAATCAAAAGAACTTAGTAGGACAACTTTCAATCCTAGTAGAATACAAAGAGGAAAAAGATGAGTGAAGAAATAACACAAAAAGAGAAAGGCACTTACGCATTCTTTTCAGGTTTAATGTTAGGTTGGTCATCTAGATTAGAGGATCTCACAAAAGATGAATTTGGCAAACACGATGTTGCAACATTCAAACTAATTCAAGATATGAAAGAAGAATCTGGTAGATTAGCTAAGTTAGCAGGACTTGACAGGAGTTACATGTGTTAATGACTGACGAAAAAATAAAAATGAAACTAAAGATGATGGAAATAAGTTTTGAACAAGTGAATAATTCTAGAAATAATCTAATCACACAACTAGCAAATGCTGAAACAATAATCGAAAAGGTATCATCTTTGTGGTTGGCAAAGCCTAACAAATGGGTTGAAAGTATGTATGAGGTTTTAAGTAAATGACTGACGTTAAAGCTGTTCTCTACAAACAAACTATTTCCGATAGTGTATTGGACACAATTCATGGATTCCAACATGACATTTTTGAGATCCATATTCCAAAAATGAAGTTATTTTTCAACCACGCAGGTATATTTGCAATTCACAAAGGAAGATACAGTAACGCTGAAAAACTAAAGGTATTCTATATGACATTCGAGAGTGCTTCTTATTTGAAACAAGCATTGGAAGCTACAAAGAAAGCAAACAAACTGAAAGATGATCTTTTAAGAGATAGAGTAAAACTATTCAAGGAGCAAGAAAAGAAATGAAGTTTCAAGGATTAGATCTTAAACCATACAATGCAAAAGAGATTGATGAGGTTACATCTGAAATTAAGATCACTTACATTTTGTATAGGGTTTTAGGTAATGGAAAATTATCTAGTCCTTATGGATCAAGCCAAAACTTTGAGAAATTAGCAAACAATGATTGGATTAAAAAATCAGAAAAAGGATCAGAATTTATCATAAAGAAACGGGTTTCAATGATAAAAGAAGAACCAATTTTCAAAGTAACAAACAACAAAAGAGAGAGAAAGAAGAAATGATCTTAAAATTAAAACCAAGAATACCACTTGACGATGTTCAGGTAGTCGAAGCAGTTGAACAAATTCAGCACGATTACAAAGTAATTGCAAGACTGAAAACCGTTGAAGATCGTTTCTTACAATTTATGACAACTGAAACAATCAAATTCTTTGAAATGAGAATTGAAGAAACTGAATACGCATTGTGGAAAGCGGGAGTACAATCATTCAATGCTGAAAAATACAAAAAACGATATGAAATGGAGAAGAAAAAACGTGGTAAATGAATCTTTAGAGGTAGTACGTACATGAGTAAAAAAGGAGCAACCAAAACTCTTGATTGGAAAGACATGGATAATATTGCAGGATTGGTTCAAGCGATCAAACAACAATGTGATAGAGGTGAAGAAAATCTAGACGCACAAAAAATAATTTCAGCACATAATAATTTTATTACAATATCAAAGAAAGCAGAAATGATATTTTTGAGGACAAGACCATGAATAAAAAAGAACTTAGAAGATACATTTCAGATTATTGGGCTACCTATGGTTTGTTTGGTTTTGCAGGATTTATGACTTGGGTGATCTTAAAATGAATAAATTTTTTACAAAAAAGTATTGGAATGAAGAACCAACTTCATTTGAATTTGGTATATTCATTGGTGGAATTGTTGGTTGTGGTTTAACAGTTTTAGCGATGGGGTTATTGGTGGTGATCTTAAAATGAGTGAAAGACCAGATAGAAGAAGATGGTTAGCTTTACCAATACTAGCTATTGGACTTGCACTTACTATGCTAGTAATTGGAACAACTTTGAATGAGAGGATAGATGAATCAATAGATTACAGTATTCTACATGAACAAATAATATCAAATCAAACATTTGTAGATTTAATGACTTGTGATGATGTAAAGTTTCAAAAAGCATTGGTTGAACAAATCAACAGTCCAAATCAACAAGACGAAGTTTTACAACTTAGATCAGATTACAAAAAACTCTTGAGTGATAAAAGGTGTCCAACAGAGGAATCATATACTGAATTATGGACAGATGTTAAAAAATGACTATTGAAGTTGGATCAACAATCTATGGAAAAGATGGTAAAGAAATTAAGATCATAATCATAAACAATCAAGAGATAAGAGCATACATTGACACATGCGGTAATGAAGTGGGTATAGATGTATTTAGTATTGCTTCTGTAATTGAGGTTTTATTTGGCTCATTAAATCCAAAACAAAAAGAAAATCTAGTAAAAACATTGGTGGGAAAAAATGGATAAAGAAGAAACATTCTACGGAAAAAAATATGGAACATTTGAATGGGTGAGAGGAACGATCGATATTTACGATCTTGATGACTTAAAATATGTCGCAATATGTCTTAAAAAGATGAGAAAGAGGTTGAGAGCTAAATAAAATGAGATACAAATCACAAGCTTACGTAGGAGTTATCGGTCTAGTTGCAACATCATTATTCCTAGTTATGTCGTACGCATTTATGACAGAAGTTTCTTGGTTAGTTCCTGCATTTTCAATTCCTTTCATGGTAGGTTTTGCATATTATTCCTATGCAAGTCTTAAAGAAGGTAGAGAAGTTAGAGAAAAAAGACGAAAGGGAAGATAGTAAAAATGGGAAGACCAAAAAATGACGATGGTTATTCAATGTATCAACAAGCAAGAATCACTAGACTAAAGTTGTATGTAAAAGAATGCTTAGTTTGTCATAAACGATTAAAAAAAGATCAAGAATGCACTCACACAACTAGAAGAAAACTTCGCAAAGGTGAAACTAAAGAGTTTTGAAATTGAAGTTTAATATTCAGATAATTAGTATAGGTTGGATAATTTCAGGCATTGTAACACAAATTATCAGTTTATTTTCTGGTGATCAAAAGTTTTTGTTTGCAGGAATAATTATGACAGGACTTGGTGTTGTTTTGGTGTGGTTGGACTATTGGGATTGGAAGAAGAAGAATCGGGATTTAAGATCAAATGCCTGAAATAATGGTCTTTCTATACGTAGGTGAGAACGATAAAACGATTCATTTGACTGTCAAAAAACGTGGTTATCAACTCCTATGCAACGATAAGAAGAAACTAAACAAAAACAGGGTGGCAAAATCAATCACAGATATTTTTGTAATCGCTCCTGAACCAAGAAACAAGATTAGGTGTGTTCAGTGTGAAAAGAAAGTTAAGATCTTAATTAATGAAATGAATCAAGAGTTAAAACTTTAATTTATTCAAAGTTCTAGTAGTTTTGTTGTGGCTAGACCAAGCCATAAGACCATAGGTTTCATCGATTTATCGGTCAAAAACTTGGCATTCCTCATTGAGTGGAATCATTAGACCACACAAACAAACTTGATCAAGTTCAAGCTAGTTGAGCTTTAAGATCGGTTTTAAGATCTCTACTTATATCTAAAATAACTCAATCAAAGAGAGATAACATTGGTAAATATCGAGATAATTATTGGGTTAATTGCTCTTGCTGTATTGTTAGCTATCTTTGCTCCGTTGATGTTTGATCCTAGAGGGGTTCTAGAGATATTGGTTTGTGATGAAGATGAGATCTTAAAATACATTAACATAAACGGAACTTTGAATTGGGTTTGTTCGATTGATGACACATCTTCTACTGAAATACAACAGGGAACATTTGCGAACGAAAATACTGACTTTAGACCACATCTAGTTCAGGGAAGTAACGTTCAAGATCCGATTGTAAACTTTGGAAACTACTCAATTAGGGTTTTAGAATTTACAGAACAAGATGAAGGTCAAGTATCATGGGATTATTTAGTTCCCGAAGATTACGAAGTAGGTGAAGATCTTGAATTTACAGTCTATTGGATAAAAGAAGATGGTTTAAGTGATCCACAGGATCTTAATTTCTACCAAGAAGAAGTTACAGCATGTAACACAGCACAAACTCAAATCATAGCGTTAACGGTTGAAGATGGTGTTGAATTTGACTTCATAGAAGGTAATGATTACATGGTTTACGTTACTGCAACGTTTGGTGGTTCATCTAACAATGAACGTGTTGGGGCTTTTGTTCAACATGGAACAACTCAATTTGAAGGATCACATTCAATAATAGAGCCAAGTTCACCTGCAAGTGTTCCATGTAGTGAAAGTGATGATATGTTTAGTTATGAATGGTTTACAATTTACACTCCTGACGGAATAACGGAATTAGAGGATATTTCCGTAGTATTTGAAAACTTTGGTGGTGGTCAATCAGTATTCTTTGATGATGTAGTGATAAATATTGGTAATTTAGAAAGAGTAGAAAAAGATGTGGATTACTTCTTTGACCAAAACTCAAATTCAGCATTGTTAGATGATACAAATTCATTCAATACACCTAATGACGCAAGTATAACTTTTCAACCAACACATAATGGTAATTCTACTTGGCTTGTTATAGGAACTGCAAGTTATTGTTGTGAAGGTGACGGTTCAAACAAAGACTTTTTGACACGTTTTAATTTTAATGGTTCAGCAACTAATCTACCATTAGTACAAAGAGAGAACGAAAATTCAGAACAATTACCAATAGAATCATTCCATAGAACTTTAATTTTACCTAACACTACGCATACGTTTGAAGTTGAATCACAATTAGGAGTAGGGGATATAGTTTTCCAAGAGAGTAGAAACTCGTCAAGTATTTTTGCTCTGAAACTAACTGACAACTTTAGTGACTTTGCTACTTTCTTTGATCCAGATCCAATAGAGATAGGTGAAGCTGACTTTGGCACAGAGATAGCACAAGTTAATATCACAGCAACCTCTGACGATCGTAGTATTTGGATTATCTCTGACTTTGGAATACAGTTTGGTAGAAATACAGAGGTTAGAGTGCAGTTAGATGACGTTGATACAGTAGCAGATCAAACAAGTCAGTCCTATGACTTTGATCACGAGTATGGTTCATTCGATATAGAGAGATGGCAGAAAGTAAGTATAGAACCTGTCTTAAACGGAACACATTTCATTACACTTGATGTAAGTGAAGGAGCTAACCAACCACCTTCAAACGCATTAGAAAGAAGTTTGACAGTATTACTCTTAGAATCACCTGCACTCCAACCAACCAACCAAACTGATACAGCTTGTATGGAAGTAAGGTTAATGTCAGTAGATGAAGGTGAAGATATGTCTAATTTTGTAATCCCAACGTTCGGGGATTTCAAAGAAGTTTGTGCAACAACGTCAGGTGGAGCAGATATTCTTAGGACATTAGTTTTTAACTTTAACACAACAGAAATACCATTTCAAGCAGGTGATGTTGGGATAGTACAGCTAAAAAGAGATCCTATCGATAGTCAATCTGACGATTATATAGGAAAAATGTTTGCGTTGTTTGGGGAGCTTCAATGGATAGTCATTCCGCCTTAGTGATTATTGCTTCCGTATGTACGGTAGCCATAGTTGGACTTGGTGTTGCATTTGCTCACCAACCTGATACTCCATTTGTTCAAGTTGACACAGTTGGTGAAGATGAAGTCACATTATTATTCTCAAGTGGCACAGATGGTAGCGGTGGACACTCATTTGATCTTTTAAGATGTGAAGGAGTATCATGTACGCCAACAATCACTGTTGGGAACAATGTAGAATCACCTTATATCGATCCAAATCTAACTCCTGAAACTGATTACTGTTGGGTAGTTGAAGAAGCACATGGACAAACCACTACACAAAGCAATACAGTATGTGCTACTACAACAGGATTCGGTGGTGGTGAACCAGATGTAACTATCTTTGCAGAGAGGGAAGGAAAGAGTTCAATTCTTGTAACTTGGTTGTTACCTATCACTGAAAAGGGTAATGGTTTTGTTTATTTTTATGACATTTTAAGATCAGATGACGGTGGACAATCTTTCATCTTAATTGGTCAACAAACACGAGATGTTGATAGGACAACTGTTGATCATAACAACGATTACAGAGAAATTTATCACTATCTAGACGAAGATTTGGAAGGCGGTGACATAAAACTTTACAAAGTTCTTGTAAGAACAAGTTCAGGTGGTGGAGCAGGAAACATAAAGTACGAAGTAGATTCTAATATAATTAAGATTCCAGTTAGAGTTTCAGGATATTTAATCAAAGCTGACGGTTTTGGAATTGAAACTACGTCTAGCGGAACTCCACAACCACCTCTATTGCTAGGTTGGTTATGGTTAATTCCTAACGCATTTGGATTTGAGAATCCAATTTTTACTTCGATGTTAAATCCACAGAATGAAGTCTTTGAGATTGATATTCAACCAATACCACTACCTTCTTACAGCGATGACCAATGTGATCAAGTTTTAGATGTTCAATTCAAAAGAAATTCAGATAGCGGTCAATCACTGGAATACATAGTAACCATTTTGCAGGGCGGTAATGCAACTCACCAATTTACTGATTCAGTACATGTTTCTGCAAAGAGAGTTTTCAATATCCAATACTTTATCCCATTCCAAGATCAACTAATCACAGAATATGATCAACTTTCAGTCCAAATAGACGTTAATGCACATGTAGGTGATCCTAGATCCTTTGAGCTTTATGGTGTAGATTTCTACGTTCCCGAAGATAATGGAGCATGTTAGTAATGAATGTCTTAATTAACCCCATAGGAGAGATATTTCAATGCCCTTAATGGAAGCTGGATTATTTGCAATACTAGCTGGAATGGCGTTCATCTTTATGATGGTATCATTCAAGTTTGGAGCATTATTCAAATTATTTTCAGCAGTAGTATTCTTTGCCTTAGCGGTGGTTTTGTTTGCGGGGTATGATGTTGCATTTACAACTGAAACAACACAAGGGCAGAACACTGTCACAGATATTAGGTTCATCATAGATGGTTCAGATGGATTAAACTCTGCGTTAGCGTGGATATTTGTTGGACTTGGTGTATTCAATGGAGCTCTATTCTTCATAGAGATGATACCTAGATGACGAGTTTTTGGAATCTTTTCATTCTTTTTGTAGTGATTAACATACCGTTTGCGTTTGTTCCACTAGCTTTTGATCAGTCACCTGCATTTGATAATATTGATTTCTCAAATTTCACTACGGTGGAGTATCCTGACGCATTGTTAGTGGATCTATCTACTACTGAAAATTGCGGAACAGCAGATACAGATACGCTGATAGGGAAGTTGTGTGTTGAAGGGAAGATACAAAATCTTGACGGAACATCTAATGCTACTGGAAGTGATTCTATCCTGCCGATTGAGGACGTAGGTATTGGTGATTGGCTTACACAAATTTCGGACTTTGGACAATTAGTGGTATTTGGTGTAACCTTACTATTTAGTGCAGTTACAGGTGGATTCATAGTTCAAGTTTTGACCTCATTTCTATTCGCTGACGAGTTACCAGATTTGTTCATAACTGGCGTTCAAGTGTTAATTGGCTTAATGTGGCTCTCATTCTTCTTCAAAACAACGATTGGAAAGCAACTAAATCCCGCAGAATGACAATTTAATATCTTAAATAACCTCACAAATCAGTTCGTTTTAATGGTATTGAGCTTAGGGTTCATTTTGTCATTTATTGGAGCGGCAGTAGCTCTTCTAATTGGTATCTTGATCTTCTCAGAAGTGTCCGAAGCAATTACATGCCCAGTAGGAAATGGTAATGCAGAGTGTGAAAACGCTAAGAACATCGCTTTCACTGTTATTGGTATTCTTCCAGTAGCTCTATTCTTTGCCTTATTTGCCATATTCGGTTCATTGGGTGGCGGAAGACAGTAGATAGAGAAATCTACAACGTGTTGTAGAACCAACACACAAACTTCTTTTTTTTAAACTTAACTTAAAGACAAAATTTACGTCTTGATTGACAGTTTAATATCTTAAATAACCTACATTAATTTTTAAGATCAATGGTATTGAGCTTAGGGTTCATCTTATCATTTATCGGAGCGGCAGTAGCTCTTCTAATTGGTATCCTGATCTTCTCAGAAGTAAGTGAAGCAATAGCTTGTCCTGCAATTAACTCGTCAGGAAACGCTGAATGTGAAAACGCTAAGAACATCGCTTTCACAGTCATAGGTATTCTTCCAGTAGCTCTATTCTTTGCCCTCTTTGCTATCTTTGGTAGCTTAGGTGGCGGACGAGAGTAGTCTAAATCGTTGCGAAAGCAACACACTTCTTTTTTTATCTTAAAAATCTTAAAAAATATTTTTAATTGACAGTTTAATATCTTAAATAAGCTCGCAAATCAGTTCGTTTCAATGGTATTGAGCTTAGGGTTCATCTTATCATTTATCGGAGCGGCAGTAGCTCTGTTAATTGGTATCCTGATCTTCTCAGAAGTAAGTGAAGCAATAGCATGTCCAGTAGGCACAGGTAATGCTGAGTGTGAAAACGCTAAAAACATCGCCTTTACGGTCATCGGTATTCTTCCAGTAGCTCTATTCTTTGCCCTCTTTGCTATCTTTGGTAGCTTAGGTGGCGGAAGACAGTAGTTACAAATTCCACTAGAACGTGGAAACCACTTTCTTTTTTTATATCTAACAAAGAAATCAGATCGATTCGTCTAATGTCTTAATAAACCCTATATTTACGAGTAAAGTGTATGGGTGACACAACTTAGCAGTTGCAATAATTATTCTTGCAGTTCTTTCAGTGTTTGCGGTTGGTATTGCGATGATTGTATTCATGCCCGTAATGCACGATCTAGCTTTTGAACAAGAGATTTGGATTGACGCTCCACAAGACGCAAAGATTGTTAGAAACACAATTTATAATGCCGCTTTAGCTTTGCCGATATTTATGATTGGGGCAATTATCCTTTGGGCTTACTTGTCAGTGACAAGACGTGATGTGAGTGAGTTTTGATTTGTCAAAAAAAAACTACAACTTTAAGATATTTTATGTTATAGCTTTCTTTGGACTTTTATTTTCACCAATGGGAGCAACTGTATTCTACGCTGATCCGTTAGAAGAATCAATCTTTGATAAATATTTACCAAACGCAAATGCACAACTACCAGAAGCAAATGCACAACTACCAACAGCATTAGCTCAAGAAATGAATGACACTGTAAGAGGGGCGACAACAGAGGACACAATGATTTCAGAAACTAGACATATCACAACAATGGGATTACCTGAACACATTCCTAATAGCGATGGTGTATATGTTGCAGAAATATTGAGCGAAGATTCCAATGGTGTCCAAATAGAATCTGGTTTTGGTTCAATCTATTTTGATAAGAGTACATGTGCTATGTCACAATTTAACAATGGAAGAATTTTCTCAAGCTCACAACCTGAAATAAAAGGTAACATGTGGATTGTAAAACAAGCATTAAATGGAACTGATAATTGGTCAGATGTTTCACAAAACTCACTTCCATGTACTGTAACAACTACTGTAAGTGGTGATTTAATTACAATTAATTCAACAAAGTCAGATGTAAATGGAACTATTATAGAGATTTATGAGTATGCAAAATACAAGGGAATTAAACAAACCGTTTACTTTACAAACAACGATCCTTCACTAACAAATGAGAAGTTTTCATTTTCAAATATTTTACTAGGAACACCAAAAAGTTTTAGAACTGCTTATGTAACACAAGTTAACGGAACAGATGTAGTAAACAGTACAGCATACTCTATCTATCCATTAGATAATCAACCAATTAGTTTAGGTGGTGGTAATGCAACTGTGATAATAGATCCTTCTTCAATCGGCACGATAGTAGAATATGAAAGAGATGATTTTCTAAGTAATGGAACAGAGGTAATTCAGGGATTTACTTGGCATTTAAACAATGATAAAATAATTCATTACACTTTTGATACTGCTCAAACTGAATTATGGAAATTGAAATTTGAAGCTAAAAGCAATTCTGATTTAGATGTTTATATTGATTATGCGAATGTTATTGAAACACTACCTGTTGGAAGTACGACTTCAATAGATCCAACAACAATTATCTCAAGTTTTTCTCTGCTTACTGTAAAATCATTTCCAGTGTTTGCTAACGGTGGAACTTGTGGACAAGGATTTGGAACAGCAATATTTACAGGACTAGCTCAAGGTCAAGCAGGTGGAGCTGGTGGAGTATTTGGTTGTGAACACCCGATCTTAAAGTTTGATATTACTGCAATACCAGATGACGCAGTTCCGATTTCAGGCACTTTTACAATGGAAATTTTAACACAGGGCGGAACAGGAGTTCACCAAAGAGCAGGTTTCTTTAGAGCAATTCTAAATGAAGACATGTTTGGACTTCCTGCAAATATAGTTGCTCCTGCTGTAATTGGTGGAACTGAAATGAGTGTTGATGAACACTTTCTTTTAGCAGGTATTGGTGGAACTACAATTAATGGAGCTTCATGTTCCGCAACTTTCCCATGTTTTATGACAGATACACAAACAGCATTACTATCCGACTTTATCATTGAATTTGAATTACTTCTTGAATCAGGAAAGAACTTCTATCAACTTGCATGGTGTATGACAGGTTCAGGTGTATCATGCGGTAACGTAACAACAAACGGTTCTTTTGTTGGAGCAACCTATACTTTTGATCCCGCAGGAACATTCTTTTCAGTAGAATGGGAACAGTTTGCTCCACCTGACGCTCCAACAAATGTGGTTGCATTTTATTCACCTGCTCCTGATACATGTTCAATAGATTGGGAAGCCCCAAGTAACACAGGCGGAAGACCACTTTTGGGGTATCAAATTTTACGAAGTACAGGTGGAGCTTTCCAAGTTATAGTTGCTGATACTGGATCACCGTTGCCGACAGATTTTGATGATACAACAATTATTGGTGGGGTAGCTAACACTTACCAAATCGCAGGAATAACTTTAGAGGGTGTTGGAACAGCTTCAATACAGAGTAATGGTTGTGGTGTTCCTGAACTTTCCAATTCACCTATCTTGACAAACTTACTTAACTTAGGATTAAATCTTGTCAGTCTAGATTGGTTAGCTCCTACATTTGATGGAAATGACATTATTGTTGGATACAAAATTGAGAGAACAATAGGAACTGCTGAAATTATTTCAACTCCTGATATAGATAGGTGGGAATTTAATTCAGTCGGGGAACACCCAAGTGCGGGGTGTGGCGGAATGGGTTGGTCACAAGATACTAACAATGCTATACTTTCGTACACAGAAGGTGGAACTACTAGATGTACTATGACAACCTTCAAAACATTTGACAAAACTCTAATTCAAGGTAGAGATCTTAGTGTAAAAATGAGTATGAATGTTGGTTGTACTGTATCTTGTGGAGCATTTCATTCAAAAGTTTGGATTCTTGACGGAGCATATTCTATCCATGACGCAACAGAATCTAAATTCTCACAAGCATTGTATCCAAATAACTCACCTCAATTAAACACAGGTGGAGCAGGTAACGGAGCTCTTTACGGAGCAAGTTCATCTATCAATGCAAATGGACTTGCAGAACCATTAATTGATAGCATGGACTTTTCTGCTTCTGCTCCAACAAATCCTTCAATTTCACCTGACGGTAAAGTTACAATCATGTTTATTTACACTGACGTAGCTTGTTGTTCCGCAGGTGGTGGTGGACATGGTGGTTCATTTGATTGGATAGACATTGAAGGTTTGGAAAGATGGGATTTCGGAACTATTACTAATAGTTCAAGTGTTGTAAATGAAACTGTAACCGAAGGTTGTGGTAATCAGTGTTGGGATCTATTTGCTGATTTCCTTTTAGGTGATGGATTTGTAACTTTAGTTGAAGATACTGGAAGTGCTTCTCTTGAACATATTGACAATACTGTTTCACAAAACACTTTGTATGGTTATAGAGTATCAGCAATAAACAGTATAGGAATTTCTGATCCTTCAAATATTTTATCAATAACAACAGCAGGATTACCTGAAACTCCTGACGCTCCAACTGTAACACCAACAGGAACTCAAACGATAGATATTACTTGGACTGAACCAGAACTTAACAGTGGAACTATACTAAATTACTTAGTTGAAAGAAAGGTCGGACTTGGCGGTGTATTCACAACACTAGCAGTTCAAACTGACAGAGAGATAAATGATGGTGTAGGATTATTCCCACTTCAAACTGCAACAACGTACTGTTATAGGGTAAGTATTACAACCAACATAGGAGCTTCTGATCCATTATTTTCTGACGAAACATGTGGAACAACGTTTGACGCTCCAAGTGAGCCAACCAACTTACTTGTTGTAGCATTAGATGGATCTTCTGTAAACATGCAGTTTGACGATCCTGCAAGTGACGGTGGGGCTTCAATCATAGGATTCAAAGTTGAACAAAAGATTGGGGCAGGAGTATTTGTAACATTAGATGAACTCACATTTGTAAAGACAAGAAATGATACAGGCTTACCCGTTGGAACAGAAATTACATACAGAGTTTCAGCTTCAAACATATTTGGCTTTGGTGATATTGCAGTAGCAAGTGACACAACTGACGCAACACCTCAAGTTCCACCAAACTTTAGTTGTAGTGCAACTTCTCAAACTTCATTAACTTTGAATTGGGATACTCCAATCACTTTTTCAGCTCCAACAGGATACCAAATTGACAGAAGATCAATAGGTGGTGGATTCTCAACTATTGTTGCCGACACAGCTAGTACACAAACATTCTTCCTTAACGATGGTTTAGCTGTTGACGCATTATTTGAGTATAGAATTTTAGGACACACAACAGAAGGTGACACGGACTTTACACCAATCATTAGGTGTACTACACTTGGAACTCCTGACTTCCCACCAGAAGATTTGCAAGGTGACTTTACAACAAGTATTCCTCACACAATGGTATTAGCATGGGATATTCCTGACACCTTCGGAGTTCCAATCACTGAATTTAGAATTGAAAGAAATGATGGAGCAGGATTTAATGAGATTGCAAGTGTTTCACCTACATCATTCCTATTCATTGATACAAACCCAAACAACGCTATAACTCAAAGTTACAGAGTATTTACAGTTGGATCGGTTGGTGATTCAGCTCCTACAATAGCAGTTCCATTCTCTGCTAATCAAACATCACATTGGCATTATGAAAATACCATTGATGACACAGGCGAAAATAAAAACGCAGGAACATTAACTGGAAATGCTAACTTCGACAATGCAGGAAAATTCGGACTTGGACATACCTTTGATGGCACTACGTACATAACCGTAGATAACGAATCTGATTATGATCACGATACTGAATCATTTGGAATTACTACTTACTACAAAGGACTTTTAGGAGCAAGTGCAATTCCTTCATCACCAACTTGGCAGTACATGGCACATGATTTCATTTCATCTAGTGAACCAAATTCAGAACCAAACGCCATTACTTACACACAAGAAGCGACAAACATGCGAGTGAATATGAATGACCAAACAGGTAACAGAGCAGGACAATCAAACTTTTGGAAAGTCTTTAACGCAACTGAAATTGACGGATTAACATTCCAAATTGAATGGCAAGGAGTAACTAACGGTGACAGTCGTTATCAAAAGAATGTAAGAATTTATGATGGTGATTACTTTACTGCTTCAATACAACAAGCAAACGGAGCTAGCCAAGCTTCATGTCTAAGTCCAACAGTTTGTGATTTCCCTGACAATACTGCAAGAACAGCTAAAGATTCAGGATTATTACAAACTGGATTAACACATACTCTTAACTTTGGTCAAACAGTAGAAAATTTTGTAATTGATACAAGTGGATCAACTAACGCACAAGGGTTAGTAACAATCTTCATTGAACAAAATGACACAATAGCAGGAGTTGACGTTGGTGGGGTTGATTTACATGTGTATAATGTAGAAATTGTAACCTTAGACAAATGGCAATTCGGAAGTAATCTTTCACTAGATACACAGCAAGGAGCTCCTTCCTCAACAGGTGAATTTGGAATTGTAACTACTGATACTGTTGCTCCACCACCAAATTCTGCTATGTTAGTAACAAAAGCTAACACCGCTACCTCAACAGGTATCAAACTCTTTATTGACCAATCAGGTGTTATGGGTGTCAAATTAACTAACACTGATAATACAAACGAGATTGAAATCTTAGGTTCAACAAATCTTACAGATGATTTAATTCACTTTATTGGATTTGGTTACAATGGTAATCAAACCGCAAGTGGTGTATCATTAATGGTTGACGGAAGCTTTGAAACAAAGAATGTCATAGTTGATAATCTTTCAGCAACAATTCTAAATAATGAACCAATAGTTATTGGAGCAACCTCAAGTGGAAGTGATATTATTTCAGGATTGATGGACGACACAAGATTCTTTGGTTCAGGAACATTAGATGACGCAACTTTGGAAGCAGTTGGAAATAACGCAATTAACACTGTAATTCCAATCCAAGCAACACTCACATTGAACGGAAATACATTTTCCAACATCTCTGCTGAAACTCCTGTCATCATAATGACTTCTGGTTATCCACTTCCAACAGTTGACCAAATGGACTTGTTCAACTTTACAGCTACAAATGTAAATTCTGTTTCACCTGCTATTGTAATTGATGGTGTATCAGGCGTATTCACGCTTAACGATCCAAGCTTCTTCAATGTAATGAGTTCATTATCAAACTATACAACAACAGCAAGTATTTCTAACTCCGAAGAAACATTCCCACTACTAAGTAACTTCGATCTTCAAATTCCACTCTTTACATTTACAGGCGACTTTTTCTTCCAACAACAAAGAAACAATGACTTTAGTATTCTAAGTTTCAACTATACACAAACAGATATTCCATTTGATTTGGCATGTAACTTCAAGTCAACAATATTTGAAAATGGAACAACAGTAGAATTTAATGATGTATTCTTTGTTCAACACTTACAACCTGTTCCTCAATTAGAAGATGTTGTAGTTGCATGTATTGATCAAAATTCAGTTATAGTAGATCCTACCGCCCCAAGTTTCGGGGGAATTAACACGATACTAAGTTTCGTATCATTTGGTGATACAACAGGTGTCGGTAATTTCCTACAATTCACAAACAACTACGGTGACTTCTTTGGTGTAGGATTACCATTCTTGTTTGTAATAATTTTGGCAGCCGCATTTACAGGTAGATCTGCTCCAACTGGAATCTTAATCATAGCTATTGCAATAGGAATAATGTGGGCTATGGGAATACTAGAAGTTGATCCTTTCATGTGGGGAATCATTATCGTTCTAGTAATACTTGGTGTACTCGGTGGCAAGAAGTTCTTATAGAAGATCTTAAAAACCTACCCGACTAAACAAATTGTCGAACCATAAGAACGCCATAGTGGAGTGTTCTCGGCTATGAGGAACAATAGTTCAATCGAGATTGGTTCGGCATTCCTCTATGTCTTAATATATCTAAAAACAATCTTGTAAAGTCATGGGCTTTTCGATATGGCATAATTTTCCTATTCTAGAAATTATTTGGTCTAACAATCCTATCGCCTTAATTAAGACAGGCGATCGAGATTTACAAGTAATTAAGATCAAAAAGATTCTTGGAAAGTTTTTCATTACACATTATGGTGTTTTTGAATTAGATTCCAAATATGAATATCGTATTGGTAAACAAGCAGTTTATCTTTTCAATGCAACAAATTCAAAACCACTTTCCCTTCCTGCATTACAAAAAATTCAAGAGATGTATCGTAAGAATGACATTGAAGATCTGGTAAAGGAAATGAAAAAGATTGACACAGCAATCAAAGACGCAAATCTTTCAGATCCACTTAAAATTCTAGAATATATTGTCAAAGAGAAAGGCGGAACTGCAATAGACTTGGCAACTGAAAAAT
>Ga0209977_10000348_pt1 | contig 17982 bp, 16 predicted proteins | sample SumtaG_2_FD_183113 | JGI IMG/M metagenome (GOLD analysis project Ga0209977, IMG submission 183113) | Deep subsurface microbial communities from Indian Ocean to uncover new lineages of life (NeLLi) - Sumatra_00607 metaG (SPAdes) (version 2) | ecosystem: Environmental > Aquatic > Marine > Oceanic...
CGTGTATTTGCGAAAGTCTCCAATCCCTACTAAAAAAGTCGTATTAATTCCGTCAATTTTTTTCCCACCCATTTTTCGAATTTCGCTCACAAAGGCTAACGAGTAGACATAATATCCGTTGTGCGACGCAATATTTCAAAAGCCAGAAAAAAGCCTTGAGATTCTCTCTCACTTTTTCTCTCTTTTCCTAGGAAAATTAATCTGAAATATTACTTGTTTAACAGTCGGCTTAGCAAATATCTCTTTAATAAGCATATCTTAAAATCTCCTTTTTAAATTTTCCGACATTTTATTTTTGGGTCGAGAGAGACCGTTTAGGCCCAATTCTTTTTGACGATAGCGAGAAGTCAATATGTCGTTTAATAACCTTTTGTCGTATTCCTGAATATTCTTAAGACTTAATCTGTCCCTAAAATATTCTTTAGTATAATCAAACGTTAGTTTTCCAAAGGCTTCGTCTAAAAAAGAAACAGAAGCTATCAAAATATTATTGAAATCAATTACAACAAGATCATCTTTGATCCAGGCATCAATGATTATTTCATTGATTTTCTTGCCATCGTCTCTTGTGATCGTTTGTTTTTTACATGTTTTCTGCAAATTTATTTTCATTTTTGCTCTCCGATTAAATCAAATCTTCGACTTCACTTGCTAATTGATAATATCCTTCCTTATCAATATTAATAACTAATTTTACGATGGTTCCCCTAAAAGGTTTTGCCATATATTGTTTTAAAGTTTTACCTTGATCAAATTTCCAAAAAACTTTTCCTTTTCCAGAAATTATACACAACCGTCCCTCATTCACCGAAAGAAATTTTTTTATGTGAGTTAATCCATAGCCATCAGTTTCTTCCCGAGCAGAGACCCCCTCTTCAGTTGCTTTTATAATTGCATCATAATCATCAGTTAAATCTTTATATTTACTCGAGCTTTTTAGGGATTTTAAAATTCCTATACCCAAATCTGTAATACATAATCGAATTTGTTTTTGGGCAGGATAAGTCCATGCACAAACATAATAATCTTGAACACCACTGTGACTGATTACATTTGTCATCGTCTCTCTTATGCTCATTCCAAGAGATCCTTTTACGCCAGGCGAGAGATTTAAACTGTTATCAAATACTGTAATTATTTGATCCGCCAATTGATAATCTATTCCGCTCGCCCTTTTCAATTGAACGGTTTTTGTTGCTATGCCTTCAGCACACTCAGGGTGGCTTAATGCAAAAAATTCATAAAATCCAATATCATTTAAGTAGTCTCCACATTTCTTATCTTGAGGTCTTCTGAGTATGCATTCTTTTTCCCCTAGAGTACATTCAGCAATTGTGGACGTGAGCATGATAATCCCAAATGGAGTAATAGATTTAGTTTTGCTCAAATCAAACCTAACCTGTTTTTGTTGGCTACGTTTTGCACGATTATAAAGCCTAAACATCGTGTTTGATAAAGCGATGCTTTGTCTTATTGGATATATCAAATTAAGCATTATGTTAACTAATTATTCTATAGGAAAAATTTAAAAATTTCATGTCAAATAAAAAAAGTTGACATAATACCCATTAGGCGACACAGACTCCTAGGGAAATCGGCTTCGGATATTTTATCATAAGCTTGTGGCATTTTTTTCCTCCAAGGCTTCTTTTCTCTGGATTCGAGCCAAGGAGAAGGGGATGGTTATCATGTAAAGAAAAAGCATTGTGATTTCAGAGTCAGCGAAGTTGTACTCAAAAAGACCCGCAGTAAAGAGAGCAAAAAGCACCGCCAGTGCGGCTATGGTGAAGGGGAGGAGTGTGGGATCTTTGTTTTTGAGAAGTTTAATAAGAGAGATAAAAACCCAGACCATGAAGGTGAGCCAGGCGAGTAGGGTTGGAATTCCTCTTTCTGCTCCGATCTGGACAATGTTGTTGTGCAGATGAACACCTCCCTTTTTGGCTTTCTCGGATAGTTCATATTTCGGATTTTGGATAATCATATCCACAGTATTCGGACCCGATCCGAAGAGAGGAAAATCCTTAATAATTTTTATTCCGACCATCATATGTTCAATCCTTACTTTGTTAGAGATGTGTTTCTGGCTGAATATGCTGAGGACTCTCTTTTTTATATATTGAGGGCTTGCGATATAAAAAAGTCCAATCGCAAGTGGCACAATGATTAAGACTCTAGGTTTGTAGAGGAAAAGGATAAGAGTTGCAACGATGACTAGTCCGACCCAAGCACTTCGGGTTTGAGTGAGGACAAGCATAAAAAGAGAAAGAAGAAATCCTAGTCCCCATAAGCATCTTATTCTGTCATGGGTAAAGAGTAGCATGCTTAAGGCCATGCAGTTGAAAAGAAGGAGGAGTCCGCCCTGAGTCATGACTTGCCCCATGAACCCTGCTATCCGTTGCTCTGGCGAAGCTTTGAAAAAAAAGTAAAAAAGAGAATAGAGACAACTCAGATAGGCTGATGCTAGAAGTGCCAAGTTGGCTTTTTTAAGCATCTTTTCATCGGAGAAACTTACATAGACTATGGGAACAATTAGAAAAAGAAGGAGTTCTTTGCTATCTTTTAGACTAGCCTCTGGATTGATAGATAGGATGGATGAGACAAGTGATAAGATGGCATAAACAATCAAAGGCCAGAAAAAAGAGGGGAAGATGAATTTTTGTTTTTTCCTGATGAGGATGATAATCCAACAAATGAGAGCAAAAGAGAGGAATGTCTGGCTCAGGCTGATTGATACCATAGAGAACAACAGATAAAGAGCAAAGAATAAGGGCAAGAGAGAAATCCAAAAACCTTTTCCCTTATCAAAATAAAGATTCTTCATTTGGAATCTTCATCTTTCATTAATGATTGTTCTAGCTTCTCTTCAAACCTGCTTGCTCGTCCGCTTACACAACAAAGAGCTGCCACAAAATACCCAATGATACAGCCGATGAAAATGCCGATACCAACCCCTATCCAAAATTGCCACATTGATAAAAAGTTCATAATTTATTCTCCTATCGATGGTCGTTTTGTCCAGAGTTTTTACCAAGTGAAAATTAGCGATTTAAATTCTGAAGGTTTATAGGTAGGAACAATCTCCTTTAACAATTTTATAATCTCATTTTCCTTATTATTTTCACAACTCATCCCAATAAGAAGATTTATTTTTTCTATTAAAACTTCAGAGTTTCTTTCATTAGCACTCCTAGCCCTAAGTATTTTTTCATAATCAGTGGGTTCAACCCCTTCTTCAGCGCTTAATACTTCCTCATATAATTTTTCTCCAGGCCTTATGTGCGTAAAGACTATTGGAATATCCTTATCGGGTTCATACCCGCTAAGTCTTATCATTTCTTTGGCTAAATCAAGAATTTTAATTGGTTCTCCCATGTCCAGAACAAAAACTTCGCCTCCTCTTCCAGCAGCTGAAGCTTCAAGAACAAGAAGCACAGCTTCAGAGGTACTCATGAAATATCTCTTCATCTCTGGATGGGTAATAGTCACAGGCCCACCTTTTTTTATCTGTTCCTTAAATAATGGAATCACACTTCCTCTGCTCCCTAACACATTTCCAAATCTTACTGAAATGAATTTGGTTTTATTTTTTTGATTAAATATTTTTAGAAGTTCCTCACCGACTCTTTTGGTTGCTCCCATTATACTAGTAGGATTAATGGCTTTATCTGTGGAAATAAAGACGAACTTTTCAACACGATATCTTAAAGAAAGCTTTGCTAATATTTTTGTGCCAAGTATATTTGTTTTTACCGCCTCTTCCGGGTGCAACTCCATTATCGGGACATGTTTATAAGCTGCAGAATGCATAACAATTTGGGGTGTGAATTTTTCAAATAAAGAGGTCATCTTAGTTTCGTCTTTTATATCTCCAATTATAGGAATAATTTCTTTTTTATAGAATTCTAGATTGTTTATAAGATGGAATATGTCCGTCTCGTCGATATCGATAACAATTAGGATCTCAGGGTTAAATTGAAGGATTGACTTTGCCAGTTCTGAACCTATAGATCCCCCAGCACCGGTAATTAATATTTTTTTATCCTGGATAAAATCTTTAATAACCTTAAAATCAATTTTTATTGGCAACCTGCCTAATAAATCTTCTAATTCAATTTCGCGTATGTCAGAGAGAGTAGCCTTCCCATCTATTAAATCAGTAACACTTGGTAATATTTTTATTTTTTTTATTGTTCTCCTTATATTTTCTACTATTTTTTGTATTTCCTTGGGACGAGCAGAAGGAAGGGCAATTAATACCTCATCAATTTTATAATTTTTACTAATCTTTTGAATATCTCTATTCATTCCTAATACTTTAATTCCGTGAATCTTAATTCCTCGTTTAGCTAAATCATCGTCTAAAAATCCAATCGGTAAATAATTAGAATTTTTATTCCTAATCATCTCTCTTATAATCTGTTCCCCTACGCTTCCAGCACCAATTATCAGAATTTTAATTTTCTCTTCCTTTACCTTAAAAGGCCTCTTTAAACCCTCTCGTAAAACTCTCTTAGAGATTCGAAAAGAGCCTATTAAAATAAGAGAAAATACGTAGTCGAATAATAAAATTAAGCGAGGAAAAGGAGATGCTTCAAAGAGCGTGTATATTCTTAATAAAAATAAGGCCATGCCTAAAGCCAATGACCCGAGAGAAAGTGCCTTAAAAATCTTAATCAATTCCCCAAGACTTACAAAACGCCATAAAATATCATAAAGATTGAATAACACCATAAAGCTCAATTTAAGAAACAATGCTAGTAATATGAAATAAGGCAAAGATTTAGTATATTGATCAGGAATCTTCCCGTCAAATCTCAGCCAAAAAGAGATATACATTGCGAATGAAATCATTAAAATATCAGAGATAAAAAAGAATGCTCTCCTTTTAAAAACAGATTTCTCGAATAGTTTATTTAAAAAGTTTTGATTAATTTTCATTTTTGTTTTTACTCCCCCCCCCCTTTTTTTATCATTATTTATAACTTTGGATGTTATATTTCTATAGTTCCTACCCAAAGGGGAATTAAATAATCTTTTTTAAATTTTTACAAATATAATCAATTTGCTCTTCTCTTAAATTGTTATAAAAAGGAAGTGCTATGGTTCTTTCGGAAACTTTTTCTGTTATAGGAAAGTCTCCTTTTTTATATCCAAACATTTCTCTATAGAATGGCTGAAGGTGAATCGGTGTAAAATAATTACTGCAACCAATCCCTTTTTCCCTTAATTTATTTAAAATTAAATTTCTATCTTCCATAGAATATTTATCTGTTAATCTTACGACATAAACAAACCAGCTTATTTTTTTATTATTTTCCAATTGAGGAACGATTAATTCTTCTATCTCTTTTAATCTCTCATTATATAATCTGGCAATTCTTTCTCTTTTAGCTAATATTTCATCGATTCTTTCTAATTGAGCGATTCCCAAAGCACAATTAATATCACTTAACCGATAATTATAGCCAAGCCTTTCATGCTGAAGCCAACTTCCATTATCCGATCTTCCCTGGTTTCTCATGCTTATACATAATTTACAAATACTTTCATCATCTGTGACAATCATCCCTCCTTCGCCAGTGGTAATCTGTTTATTCGGATAAAATGCAAATACTCCACAGTCTCCAAAAGTCCCCATCTTTCTCCAAAATTTATTTTTTCTTAACTTTTCACTCTTTGTGTTTGATTCTGCAAGATAAGAAGAGAGATATTCCGCTCCAATCGCTTCGCAAGAATCCTCAATCACCTTTAATTCATACTCTTCCGCCAATTCCATTATTTCATCCATCTCGCAGGGTATGCCAAATATATGAACAGGAAGAACTGCTTTCAATTTTTGACTTTTATATTTTAACTTTTTAACTTTATCCCATAATTTATTTACATTAATATTTAGGCTTTTTTCCTCAATATCAACAAATACGGGATTTGCCCTTTCAAACAAAATGCAATTGGCCGAAGCGACAAAACTAAAAGGAGACGTGATGACAAAATCCCCATCTCTTATATCAAGTGCTCTCATACATAGATGCAAACCGCTCGTCCCGCTACTCACAGCCACCGTAAATCTACATCCAATATAGTTCGCAAATTTTTTTTCAAACTCCTCCAATTTCGGTCCTAAACTCAGGTTTGGTGTAGTTAACACTTTTAAAACATTAGCTCTCTCTTTTTCGGTAATGTCTGGATTCGATAAGGGAATTTTCATATCGAATGAATTACAAGCAATTTCATCAATTGGATTTACAGACAAAAAATGCCATTCTGAAGATATCCGCAATAGAATCGAGTACCACAATCCAGCTTAAACGGAATGTCTCGGCCACAAACTCCTCCTCGTATCCGAACATGTACGGCGGGGAGAGGAAGATGTGCAATAATTTTTTATCGTTCATGATCTATAGGCAGGGAAATAATTATTTGCTGGCAACCAATAAATGCCTTTCCGCTCTTCATAATTGCGCCTGGTCTCAATCAATTCAGAATAGCCTGTCTCATCCAGAATCATCTTGCAAACACGGAAAGGTATCGTTCCCTGAGGAGCAAATCCCCGTTTATAATTAAAAATCCCATCGTTTTCTTTGTATCCCCCCCCAAGTACAAACGCGGCTTTTCCCTGGTTATAGGCCCACTCAACAATGCGATGTTTAAGTAAATCATTGGGACGGCTCTCAAACCATTGCTCTAAGGTACCTCCGAGAAAGGAGTAAACATAAAATTTTGATACAAGCACGAGTTCAGAGGAAACCACCCGACCTTTTGCTAATGTGTGAAGGAATACAAAGCATTCCGGCATTGATACACAAAGATTATGGAAGAAAGATTCTTGGAAAAAATATCTCTCCTCTGCTTTCCGTCGTTGCATTGTTCTATAGTAGACTTCGAGAAATTCGGACAATTTATCACCATTATAGTCAATCTCCGTTTTAAGGCCATCACGTAAAGCACGGTTGACATTTTTTCGGACTTTATGTTTATATCCACGCCAGACTGCTTCTAGCCCCGGCTTTAGATTTATCGCTATATTTAACGAAATCGTTTCAATACCTCTCGGCGGTTCAAGAATCTGTTCTGGCCAAAGGCTCAGACGCAAGAAACACGTCACTACACCAGCTTTCTTTGCCCATGCCTCAAAAGCATTCCAGTAGCTTTTTTCATCCACTACTCCCCAGAAAAAAGCACCGCCATATCCATAGGGCGATGTAAGATCCGCCCGATTGTCCAGGCGTACCCATGGTTCAATCCCCAATGGTCTTTTAATGAGAGGGAAGATGACCCCTCCCTTATTAGAACGCCATGCGGCACAAACAACATTATCATTTTGCTGGGCGAAAAGGCCGGGGTAAGAAGGATGTCCAAAAGGCTCTTGATCGGGCCATTCTCGCCAAAGTTCCAGCCATGCCTCATATTCTTTACATATAGTCGCATCTAAAACTCGGAAGCCTTCCCATTCTTTCATGATTGCCTTCGGAGATACAAGGTCAGTACTCGAACCATAGCCTCAAGATATTTTTCCTCAACGTCTTGGTGGATAGGAAGGTTTAAGATAGACCGAGAAATAGAGTATGATTCGGGAAAGACTTCCTCAGGAATTTCTTTTACTAATGTGTGATAAAGACTCATTACTCCAAAACCTTCCGCATTCATTATTTCATATAGAGTATTTCGGTCTATATTTTTTACTAGAACCGGCAATGTCTGTGGTACAGCTCCCGTGGGCATAGTATCATAGAGGGGAATTACCGAACCCCTAAGGGACTTCAAACAACTCAACAGGAACGAGGCGTTTCGTCTTCGCATCATAGAGATGGCTAGGCCATCCCAATCTGTTGGGTTATAGTTAAGGTTAGTTGGCACAGTTTCCATTTGAATGCGTTTGTAGATCTGGCGAGGAAAAGAGATATTAAATGAGATTGCTCCTCCCATTTTTACTGGTAGCATCTTATGAAATGAGTATAGAACCGCATCTCCATTGCGTCCGCAAACCCCTCCCACCCAATCTGAGTAAAGTGCGTGGGCTTCATCTTCGACTACTAGCACCCCAGCTGATTTTGCTATAGAGGCAGCTTGTCTGGCGGATGGTGCAGGAAAACCAAAATAATGGATTAGAAGGGCAAGCGAAGTATTTCCTTTTTGGATTTTGGCTGTGAAGTCATCGAGGTCAATATCCAAAGTAGAAGTGACACGGTAGAATTTCCAGGCAACTCCCGATTTTCTTATGGGGTCAAAAACTCCCGAGCCTTCCTTAGGACTCCATCCAATATATGCAGGGAGTAATATACTACCTCCTGTTTTCCTTATGCTCAATGCATCAATAAGAGCGGCGAACGCTTCACGAGCTCTTGGGAAAGGAATCCATGGTCGTAGGAATGCTTTCTTCTTCCAAGGCTTCTTATCGATGATTGGGCTTACCATGGGTTATTTTTACAGCTAATAAATTGCTTTGAAAGTCGTAATACAGCATCTTGGCTAATTAAGGGGAGTCCCGATGGAAGATACGGAAGATTCAATATTACTAGCTCCTTCCGAACTTTGTTAAAGTCTTTGCTATTGCACCTGTGACCTCTTTTAGAGAAAGTCCTTGCCACGAAATCAACCTTAATGTGTCGCCCGCAATCAGGCCTACATTCAGTCTCTTTTGGTGACATAAACCATAAATATTTGAAAAGCCCTGTCTCTTCTCTTTTTCTAAAGCGCTTCTCCATTCCTTATCATCTATTACTAATTTGGGACCTTTCAAGATAGTCGCTTCGTGTATAGAAATTGCAATGAAAAAAGAGCGTCTTATGAGCTCGTACCCCTTTGAATAGTACCATTTAATAGCTCGAGAATTAATCTCGAAAACATCAAGCAGGACATTTTTTATCCCACGATAGCGACCTTCCTGTTCGAAGTGTTTTAGAAGATACCCGCCAAGACCGTGGCTTTCCGCTCGTGGGGAAACTGCTATATAGTTGAGAAACCAGCCTTCGGAACGCTCTTGAGCAATGTATGTTCCTACAACCTCATCGTCTTGTTTAATTACGAAAAAACCCCAACCCGGTGAAGAAAAGGTTAGACAATCTTGAAGATAATTTTCTGCGCCTGGGGATCGATATATGGAATATCTTAACAACGGTGGACTGAATGATTTCATCAAAAGATTAATAATTCCATGGGTATCACAAGGACGTGCTTGCCTAACTTGTGATTCTACTTGGCAATATGGCATAGTGCTCATACCCCAATTTTTTTCTCTCGTTCCTTGTCTAGATCCAGCATTATTGTATTAGGAACTTCTACTACCCCTTCTCTTTTGAAAATTTTTGGTATAGTTTTGATTAATATTTTTAAGTCTAAAAAAAGCGACCATTCTTTTACATATTTTATATCGAAAGCTAATCTATCATTCCATTTTAAATAATTACGGCCATTTATTTGAGCTAAACCAGTTATACCAGGTCTCATTTGATGCCTTATTCTTTCTTTTTCAGTAAAATATGGAAGATATTTCATTAATAGCGGTCTAGGTCCGACCAAGCTCATCTCGCCCTTTAGCACATTCCATAATTCAGGAATCTCATCTAAACTAAGTCTTCTTAAAAACATTCCAATTTTCGTTAGTCTCTTTTCGTCTGGAAATAATTTTCCTCTTTCATCTTTTAGATCAATCATAGTTTTGAATTTGTATAGAGAGAATATTTTTTCATCTTTTCCGGGACGTCTTTGTATGAAAAATATTGATCCTTTAGAATTTAACTTAATGATAATGGATATTATTAAAAATAATGGAATTAAAATAGCAAATCCTAATAAAGAGCCGAAAATATCAATTATTCTCTTAATTATTTCCTGCATTTTATAATATCTTCAAAGGTTCTTTCTAACTTCTCAGCCAAGATTAATCTTCTCAAAATTTTTCCGAAAAAAATCATGATGAGCAAGAAGAAAATTATTATTTTACTAAAGATTCGTATATATCATTATGCTGAGATATTATTTTACTAATTTCATATTTTCCCTGCATCTTTTTTCTTCCAATTTTTCCCATATTTATTCTTAATTCTAAATCATCAAGTAAATCTAAAATAGTATTAGCTAAGATTTGAGGAGACTTTGGCGGAATTAGAGAACCACAGCCATTTGAAAGAAGTTCACGTATGCCTCTTATATTGGTTGCTATAACAGCGGTTTCCATAGACAATGCTTCCATTATGCTAACTGGTAAACCTTCTCGTAAGGACGGGAGTACAATGATAGTAGAAATTTTAATTAAAGATTTGATATCTTTATGATATCCAAGAAATCGTATATAGTGAGATAAATTTAGCTTCTCCACAAGTTGTTTGGTTTTTAAAAAAAGAGGTCCATCGCCGGCAAATAATGTATAAATTTCTTTTTTTTTGATAATCATAGAGAGTGCTTTTATAAGGTCAATATGACGCTTATCGTTATTAAACTCGGCAACCATAGTGATGATTGGTGCTTTAGTTGGAATTTTAAGATAATGTTTTAAATAAATCATCGTTCTTTCTGGAACTCTTGCAGGGTTATAAAAATCTGTATCTATTCCAATTCCATTCATACGAATCAAACATTCTGGGGATACAAATTTGTATTTTCTAGCAACTTTATAATCTTCATCATTTATGACAATAAGATAATCTGTCAAATACCCAGTTATTTTTTCTGCAATTAAATATATCGAGTTTTTTAATAAATTGCCTTCAGGGTGGAAATGAAAGCCATGTGCTGTATAAATTAATTTTGCTTTAAAATTAAATAAGAAGGCACATGCTAACCTAGTAAAAAAAGATGCTACTGGTGTATGGACGTGTATGATATCGTATTGAACTACAAGATTTCTGATTTTTACTAATGCTTTTAAATTTTTTATGTGAAATGGATTTCTACTCCAAGGAATTTCATGACATTTATTAAAAACATTTCTTAATTGGGGGATGGCATATATGTCTGTTGCTCCTGCATCTATTTTCCAACCTTTTTTCTTTAGGACTAAGGCAATGGGCATAATAAACCCATGGAGAGTAGTTGCAACTGTCGTTAAAAACAATATTCTTTTTTTGTTACTAATAATTTTATCCAAATTACTTCTTCTTGTTCGTCAAGGACTTGAATGACTCGTTCGCTATAACAAGTAGAAACAATAAGAACCAAAGTTGTCTGAATCTAAAGATATTAATACTCAATGAGTTTACTAACATAGCTACGAGTGTTCCTATAAGGGCCACTCGATGCAACTTGCTAACTGATGAGGAACTGACTCTGCGGATACCGTTTGGTGGTATAAGGCGCAAAATGCTGATTAATAGCCACGTCATTCCGATTCCTCCCAATATGCCTCTTTCAACAAACATCGCTAGATAGTCATTGTGTATTACGCGGAATCGTCCCTCATCCTTATGAAAGTACAATCCTACACCAGTGCCAAGTGGGTTCGCTATAAAACTTTCAATAGCTGGCCTCCATATATCTATGCGATCCTGATAGCTCCTTTCGATACGTTGCATGACATAACGCTGACTAAAGAGATTACCTGCTTCTGTTTGCAAAAAACTGTCCCTTAGTACAAAAATGGTGCCTCCTATTATTATGACACCGATAACTAATCTGACTAAGATAGCTGGTGTTAGCAAATAACGACGGTGCAACCAACAAATAATAGAAATCCCTACCATCAACATCATAATTGATCCAAATGTCCCACTTGCTACAACACCTACAATAAGGCATCCAGCCACAATCCATCGTAATCTTTTCCGTCTCCATAGCGGTGAACCCACTAAAAGAAGAACGCTGAAAGCAAGGTAATTCCCCATCATAGCTGGGTTCCTGAAGAGACCTAGTGGGCGATGTGAACCTTCTAAAAACACACCGCGTTGAACTTCTTGTGGCAAAGATGTAGTTGCTTTTAGGAACTGAGGAGAAGCCCACTGCACAATTGCGACTATTGCTATGACTAAGGCACTTAAAACAAAGACCGTAAGCAAGTGTTTGGGAAGTTTCTTGCCTATAATATTTACCATTGTCAGAAACCAAAGGTAGAGATACATTTCTTTGAACAATAATATTAAGGATAGTTCAGCAGAACTATGGTTAAATAGTGGCAAGAGACCTGCACCAAACAATAGTAACATTGGCCAGAATAGAGGAAATCGCAAGGGTCTTTTTTCCTTAATCATCTGCAACCAGAGGAGAGGCAAAAACACAATATTAAACCAGTCAAGTAAGATAGAATTACCAGGTAAATACGGTCTAGCTATAGGTAAGAGAATTGCAATGACTAACAAATAGATGTTGGCCAAGGGAATAGATTGCCTAGGAAGAATGCTTGAACGAGTCAATGTTTCCTTATTTTGATTCATCATGGGCGGACATCCCGTTGTTGCTGAAATAATAGAAAAATCAACTTTCTATAGATTTCCTTATCCATGATCCATAGGACACTAGCATAAAGCAAGCAACACAAGCTTAACAGTATAAATAGATGTATATTCGTAGTCCGAAGGAATAGAGCCACACAGCCTACAATCAGTGCACTCAATCCAGGAACCGCCATACCTCGGAAATTGAGCATCACCCAACTATTCATGCCTGTAAACCAAACAAAGCAAATGAGAAGAATTAATTCTGTAAGAATTGAAGTATAGACGGCTCCCATATAGCCATAAAGCGGGATTAAAAGAAGATTCAATCCTATATTTGATATCGCAGCAATAGCAGTTGCTATAGAACGCGATTTTTGTCTATCAACCGCCGTGAGTGCAGTACCCAATGAGTGACTAATGAAACGTAGGGGGATAATCACAGCAAGGAGTCGCACAGCAACTATAGATTGCACGAATTGACTACCGTATATCAAAATTAAGATTCGATCACCTAGTGCCAAGAGTAAGATTGTAATAAGGAAGCCTGGAATCATAAGATACTGAATAGACTTTGCTACATATGCCACTACCCGCCTAGAGTCTTGGAGGAATTCCCTTGATAAAATAGGTAACAATGAATAGTTTACCACGCAAGCAATAATATTTATGTAAATTACCAAACTAGTCGCAGCCACATAGAAACCAACAGCAAGATTACCGTTAAGTATGGATAGCAGAAGCACATCGAAACGAACATAGACAAGCGATAGAATTATGTTTATAGCAAATGGAAACCCAAGCCTTAGTAATTTAGACCAAGCATGCAATCCCTTTCCAAAGATAAGAGTACCAAAATTTCGCCTATACAAAAATATCGCCAAGACCATAGCAAATAGTCTAGAAAAGAGATAACCAACAAAGAGCCATGTCAAAGAATAACCTATAATTAACACAATGATGGCACAAAGAAGAAATAATAATTCTTCTGCAAACATGATGGCCGAACTCCACTGCATCCTCTCGTATGCCTTGAAGACACTTGCAATTATCTCGGTGATTGAATGAAAAGATAGTCCCAAGCCTGCCAATACCACGGCATAAAAGATAGACCAAGGGTACGACATTGACCGTATAACCACCACCATTGCAAAGATGGCAAGAGGACCCAAAAAAGTGCAAATAGAAATCGCATTGCCAACCATATGAGCAACTGCTTGACGATCATCCCGGCATCTAGCAAGCTCTCTGACAAGGAGATTTGGTATTCCCATTTGTGCGATGAAGACAAAGAAAGCTAGAAAGGTAACGACAAAAGAGAAATCTCCGACTGATTCAACTCCCGCTAGCCGACCAATTGAAACAATAACAACAAAGCTAGTGAGTCCTTTGCCCAGAAATCCTAGCATCTGGGCTATTGAATTTTTCGCAACACGTCTTACAAAATTAGACATGCTAGATTCTTGTTGGTCTCGTTCTCTCAATTGAATGGGGGGGATGTATTGTATTTACTTCCCTAATATTTTTTTGATAATTTTTAATATATTGCAATACGTATTTATCAACCAAAATGTATTGAAAGTAAAAACCCTTAACGCATAATACATAATGATAGAAATATAATCAGTTAGGGATGGCTTTAAGGAAGTAAAAGAGGGTTTAATCCAAATTCTTTTTCCAAGTAATTTCAAAATTGTTAATTGTGCTTTTATTTGCCTTTTTTTTCTTGAGAAACCCTTTTGTGATTCAATCACTTTTTTACTATTAATAGGAATCAATTTGTTTTTTCGTGCAAATTGCTGTAGAATTTCTTCAGATTTTTTACTTCTAGTTATTATTATGGAAGTTCCAACATTATCTCTTTTACTAATCTCTTGTAACCATGCATCACCAAATGAGATATCAGCAAGAGGAGAGAACCAATCAAGGCATCGTTTACATCTTTTTGGAAAGAATATATTGACGAATTCGCCCCAGTACGAAGGATAAGGAATAATTATTTCCTTGCGATTCTTCATTTGGATAGTCATTTTTCCAGGCCATCCTTTACCTCGATAATCCAATCTTTTGACCTCATCGTTACATAGCTTTAATTTATATAGAAGAAATTCTGTTGCATTAAAACTTGGCATATTACTACAGAAAATTCCGATATGTAATATTATATTTTTTTTTATTTTCTTATTTTTTTGTTCAGCTTTTCTTATACCTTGAATGTGACAAGGAAGGCCAACTATAGCGTATTTTTTATTATATTTAAGGATTTCTTTCAATGCTATATTTGCTGGCACAGGACAATATTTAGATTTGGAAGCTTCTATAATTTCTTCTTTTGTTCTTGCAATGAAAGGTAGAAATTCCAAAGGATTTTTTTTATTCATTTTAGTAACTAAAGCACCGTCAATAATTCTATTTTCGAGAGCATAAATAAGAAATGATGTTACTAGTCCCCCTGAAGAGGAATTATATCTTATACCATAATTACTTGCATATCCAATATAGCAATTTAGATAATTTCCAAAATAGATGTCTTTTGGTTTTTTCTTAAATATTTCAATATTTAATTTTATGAAATCTATACTATGACCTGGGCAAACATCAAAGCACATTCCACAATTGGTGCATTTTGTTTCTATTATTAGAGGAAAGTATATCCCTCTTACGCTATCTTTGATTAATTTAATTGCTGATTGGGGACATAAACTAATGCAGGTGCCACATCCTGTACAGAGTTCTTTTTTAACAACTCCTGTGATTGTATTTTTTTTTTCCATAATTTTATAATATTTTTTTACCTATTTTTAATTGACAAAGAATTAAGCATTTTTTTTATTAATTTACCATTGAGCAAAGATTTTTCTTTTGTTATTTGTATTTGGAGCTTTAATTCTTTTATTATTTTTTCTTTTTGTAATAACATTTTATTTATTTTTTCTAATAAACTATATGCATTTAGCTCTTCGACATAGTAAATGGCCTTTTTTTGTCCAATCATTTTAATTATATCTAAACGTGTGTCCGAGGAGTAAGATAAAGCAATTGACGGGACAAACATCGACATAGCGTTAATGACTGAATGTAATCTTTCTCCCAGAAAGAAATTAAATTTTCCAATTAGACCTTTCAATTCCTCAGGCGAGTATTCATTGGTAATTATTTTTATTTTGCCTTTATTTTTGCATAGCTTATAGATATCAGTTGCAATAATTCTATCGTCTAATAACTTGTCTTGACCAATACAGTGAGGGATGAAAATAACATAAGCATTATGCTTATTTTTATCTGTTAGAATATCGATAATCTTTGCAAATTCTTCATTATGTTTAATATAACTGATGCTATGCCCATGTTCTAGAAACGATTTATTAGCAATTTTATGGGATACAGTCACTCCTATAAGAGGTTTATAAGAATCGTCAATACATTCCATTTTCATAATTTTTTCGATTCGCTCTATAGATGCTGGTTTAAGCAAAAAAGCTAGATCTGAAGTAACATATATTTTGTTTTTCTGAACTCCAAGAGCCTTCAGACGAAAAAAGCTAATTCTTTCTCGCAGTGTTACCAAATTGATTCTCTTTAATGCGAATGTAGAAAGCCTATTAAGAAGAAATGGGAATATCCTTGGTTTGTTGATACTACCTCCATAAAGGACAATGGGTATAGAAAGAATATTTGCAAACAATGGTAAATAATAGTGATAAAAGAATATTGGATTTCCGAATCCACCCCCTATGCCATAGGTACCATTATGACCCATAAAGATTGCGTCGGAATTTAAATAAACTTTCCATAATTCTGATTTCATAAATTTAATAGCATTTGAACCAAAAATCTTGTAAAGGATAAGAAATAAAAGATGTTTTAAAAAAACGATAAGAGAGGGAATTAATTTTGTTATATAATTTTTGTAGCAGAATGAAAAGTGTTTTCCGGTATCAATAATATTAATTTCATTTTTATATCGAGATTTATCAATATCAGGATGCCCTGATAGCATCGTGAATTCTACTTTTCCTAATTTTTTTACACTCTCAAAAATTCCTTTTAATATAGCCATTTCTCCTTTATTTAGACTAGGAACATTTTCAGCAATAAATATCTTGTACACTTTATTTATTAAAGTATTTTATTTTTGTTTTTCCAGGTATTCAAGAAAGAAGACGAGCATTGTGAAGACCATCAGACACAATATGCCGGCTATCAAGACATTGAGTTTCTTTTTGGGAGAGACGGGATAAAGGGACGATGTTGGCTCTTTAATGAGCTGAGTATAATCTATCCTTCCTTTTTTCTCGTTTAAATTGTCAATTTCGTTTTCTATCTGGTTTATTCTTTCTTCTTTATTCTCTATTTCTAAATTTATGTTCTCTTCTTCTATTTTTTTACTGCTTAGTAGCTCATTTAATTCACTATAATACTGTAAGCTTTGTTGGATCTCATTGGAATAGAGGAGCATTGCCAAACTTTCAGATTCGCTCCTATTTTCTTTCTTTAAACTCAACCGCTGTTCTTTTTCCAGTGCTTCAGTTCTTTTTCTTATATCATTCGTTTCTCTTTCGATGTCTTTTTTTCTTTGCTTGACTATATCAAGCTTATTCTTATTTCCCTTGATTTCTCCCTCTATTCTCAATTTTTCTATTTCCTTTGATTTTATATCCGAATCAACCCCTTTTATTTCAATATCCGCTTTCTTATCGAGTTGTCTTTTTAAATGGTTGAAAAGCGAATGAAGAATTAACTTAGCCTTTTCAGCGTCTTTTTCTTTTGTGGAAACTCTCACCAGATTTGTATCTCGAAGATTTTCCGCCTTTAATTTCGGGAATTCTCTTACATCCAGGTTCAATTCAGTGGCAATTAGATTGTCGTAGGTGGCTTCGTTAATCTGCCCTACCATTTGTTTAGGGTCAACAAACACAATTTCTTCAAATCGACCCCCCTCTGTCTGGACAAGAAATTTGCTTGGTTGAATTAGAGCGTCAATCTCCCATTTCGGGGGCAAAAGAAAACTAATTATTCCCACTGCAATGACTAAGAATAATGTGGGAATTACGATGAGCCATTTTCTTTTCCAGATGATACTCAGATAATCCATTAATGCAACTTCGTCTTCATGTTCGTTCATGATATCTCCTTTTGTGTCCAATCATTTTCTTTTTACCGCTTCTATTTAGCCAGATTCTTAAGTCTTGCCATCTCCTCTTCCATCATGGCCTCAAGGGCTTTCAGATCAACCCGGACATTGCGTCCGACTCTTGCGGCCGGTATTTGACCGCGGTCGATAAGACGATAGATGGATTTGGGGTGGAGAGAAAGATAGCTTGCGGTCTCTGCGACTGTGATCCAACGTTTTTCCACAATACTAGGAAAACTTCTTTGGTTGGAATCCTTTGCATTATAAATTCCTTACTTTAAAGCAATCCTTCCTACTCTTATTGCGATCTCAATTAATTTTATAATAGTCCCGCTCGTGGAATTTGCGACGATCCATTCCTTTGTTTTTATATTTTCACCTCTTAAACGGCGATGCTTCTTCCTCCTTTTCAAGCAGCTTGATAATGCCATAGCTGACTAAACCAGTAGAGGCGACTATTATTGCTATGCCAGCGGGAGATGT
>Ga0209977_10000349_pt1 | contig 17944 bp, 14 predicted proteins | sample SumtaG_2_FD_183113 | JGI IMG/M metagenome (GOLD analysis project Ga0209977, IMG submission 183113) | Deep subsurface microbial communities from Indian Ocean to uncover new lineages of life (NeLLi) - Sumatra_00607 metaG (SPAdes) (version 2) | ecosystem: Environmental > Aquatic > Marine > Oceanic...
TGTTATAGTAGATGTTCCAAGATTTGTAACTTTAATCACTCTTTGTACATTTGTGTTTATTTCCATGTCAATGTTAAATTCAGTAGGATTAAGAGCAATATTCGCAGCTGGTGCTGCACCATTCCCTGGTGTTACTTCAGCCACACAGATTCCTGCAGTACATGTATACCCAGATGCACATGTTCCACAATTTAATGTTCCTCCACAACCATCACTCCAACTACCACAGTTATAACCCAAACCCACACAGGTATCAGGCACACAAACAATTTCTCCGAAAAAAAATCCTTCAATATATTTATCTGTAGTAACTACAAATTCTTCACTTCCGCCAGGATTCAGAGAAATAACATCTGCCTGAATAGTTGGCAGGAAAAAAGATGTGAAGATAATAATGAAAAATGTTAAAATAGCGATCTTAACTCTTAATACATTAACATAATTCTTATCAAACTTCATATAAAAATTAAAGAAAGATATTTAATAAAGTTAATTATGATGATTTAAAAGAAGCAATTATAAATATCAAAAAATTCATTTATCTGCACCATTGCTGTCTTAATTCTCTATGACATCCACTGTCGCAGCCTGGACCTCCTCCAAAACAGTTACCAGCAATCTCAACATACCACTGAGTATCCCCACAATCAGCACTACCAACATCCCATCCAGGACTACCATGTACATCTACAAGACAGACGTCATCCCAATAGCAAGTACTACACTCTCCGTATTCCAAAGGGAACATTTTTTCTTCCACATCATCACAGTTGTAATCATGACCACTACAAGGAGCGGTCATGGCAGTAAAGAAATAAGATGTTTGCCCTGGCTTTGCATTTGCGTTATAGTCGCAACAGTCTTCTCCTAAAGAGTCCTTTGCTCTCATATAATTTGCTGGAGGAGTTGGATTCGTGCTATATATCAATGCAGATGAAGCATAATTATCTCCATCATAATCTCCAGAAAAAAGATATGCTTTTTTAATAGTACCATCGCCAAAAATATTTACATAAATTGTCCCGTCAACCACAATAGATTGTCCTTGATTAAATACCAAAATAGAAGCAGTATTCAAAGTGACTGATACTCCTGACGCAATTGTCAAAATACCCCCATCAAGTCCTGAAACATCACCAACTCCAATAGCACAATTCTGAGAAATTGTTACAGGCCCTCCATGAGTAATTAGGCTTTGACAAGAGTCTGTCCATGTTAAAGTTATAGAGTTTTGATTTCCTTCAGAATCTATTGCAGTGATATTTGTTTTATATTCAATTGCATGGGTATCATTAACAATCCATGTGACTGAAAATACTTCTATGATTTCATTATTTTCTTCATATTCATCAATCTTTTCAAAATTTAAATTCGAAGTACTATTATCTAATTCTGTTACTGATGTAACATTAACAATGCTATGAGGAGAGTAAATATGAACTGTAAATGTCTGATTATGTCCTGGTAAAACATCTAAAGGGTCTACAATTGCTCTTCTGAATTCAGGTAATACTGTTTCACCAGAAGAACCAATATACTCAACAATGCTCTCACCTTCAAATCCAAGCGCTGCAAAATTCCCAACTGCACCACCAGTTATTCCTGCTCTCATTTCCTCTGAAACATCAAAACTATCTGCAATATTCCCAACAGATTCTTTTCCAGAACTTGATTCAAAAATAGGGGCAACTGAAATTGTCTTTAAATTATCTGTGCTTATTTCTGTTAGTGTAAAAGTAAAACTTTTTTCTTCCAGTTCCTGTAAAACAGTATCTTCTCTTATTATTTCGCTATTTATTCCGTCAGAAAAAACAAAATTCATCCCTACATAATTTCCTTCTCCAGGATTTCTTCTTACAACAACCACAGTTACATCACCATTTTCAATTTGAGCTGTTTTAATTTCCAAATCAAGAGTAAATTTTCCAAGCTCAATCTCTTCTGCTCCTTCCTGAACAAGGCTTCTAACCACAACCCACATAATCCCTACAGCAACTAAAACAAGAAGAATTACTATCAAAGTCGTTACAACAGCTGATAACCCCTTTTTTTCCTGCATGATAAATATAAGAATTTTATATTTATAAATTTTGTTTAAATGAAATTAAAATTTTAATCTTCTATCTTAGGTCTCCATGTAGGATACCTGTTTTGACCTTCTATAGTAAGTTGAATCCATTTACTTATATCGTCAGCATTTATTAATTCTGTTAAATAAAGTTGAAAAGGATCTTCCATGTGCCTAAAGCTTGTAAATAATAGGTATTTTCCATTTTGAGAAATTCTTGGGTCAAGTTCTCCTCCAAGAGCATTTGTTAATCTTATAATATTACTGCCATCTGAATTCATTAAATATAAATCAGCTTCTATAGGGGCTTGATATGGATTTGCTCTATCAGACCAAAACAAAATTCTTTTATCAGGCAAAAATACTGGCTGATTATCTATTGCAGGATTGTTTGTTAAATTTCTCAGATTGCTTCCGTCTGAGTTCATCATATAAATTTCCCAGTTTGCATTAATATATTTTTGAAAAACGATTTCAGAACAATCAGGAGAGTATTTAGGCCAACCAGAGCGATTTCCTTCTAATGCTGGATAAATTGGAATGAAAGAATTTTCATCAGGGTTTATTATCCCAATTCCAGCAAAACCAGAATCTCTGTAACTTACTACAATGTTTCCATTAGAACCCCAATCAGCATTTCTGGAACTCTCTATTATATTAGATGTAATATCTCTTTGATTGCTTCCGTCTGCATTCATTCTCCACACAGCAGTTCCTTTATTGCGGTGACTTGTAAAAAGAATTTCTTTTCCATCAGGAGACCAAGCAGGTTCTAAATCTTGTCCAGGGTCAGTTGTTAATCTCTTTATATCTACAAGTTTTATGTTATTATCTTTAACTCTAAGAACAATATTTCCTGAGTAAATCTCTTCATTATAATCTTCTCCTGGAACATCACGATTACTCCAAAACGCAATCTGACCTAAAGAGACAAGGTCATCATTTACAACAATCTTTTCCAACGCCTTGTTGCTTCTTTGTCCTTGATTGTCAACAACAACAAGACTTGCATCATATTCTCCACCTTCTTCATAAACATAATTTACCCAAGCCCCTGAAGTCCCTGAAGTTGTTTCATCTGTCTCTCCATCCCCCTCAAAATCCCAGAGGTATTTTTCAAGGTGACTTTTAGGGCCACGAGCATAACTCAAACTTCCGTCAAAACTAACTTCTAATGGAGCATACCCTTCTGTAGGTTGTGCAATAAGCATGGCTACAGGTTTTTCTGGTTCTGGCTCAACAAACTCATTTGCACATCTGTAACTAAATAAAGTACTGAATGCCAAAGAACCTGTCAGTAAATAAGGAAGGAACTTTTTTCCAAGCCATTTCACTAAATTCTCTCTCTTCATTTGTAGGTGTTAATTTATATGTGTATATTTATTACGACACAAATTTATAAAAATCTTATTATTTAAATCTTTTTGTTCTGTTGTCATTATAGAGGGAAAATAATTTTAAGATTGTTCCTTGTAAATCTTTTTTCTGTGTCCTAATTCAATAACAAGTATCAAAAGTTTTTCTTGTTTTATATCCAAAATTATTCTATATTCTCCAACCCTAAGTACATAATAAAGTGTACCTTGTTTTTTCTTAATAAAGTGAAATGGTCTTATTTTTATCCTTTCCAGAGAATTCAGAATTCTTTTCTGAATCTCTAAGGGTAATTTCCCTAATTGTCTTTTTGCCTTATCATGGAAAAGAATATCATACATTTATCTTCAATTCCTCTTTTACTTTTTCTAAACTCGTAAATTTATCTGTTCTTCCCTCTTCAATATCCTTTTCATATTCTTTTATATTCTTTTTTGTTTCTTCTGAGAATTCCATTCTATCTTCTATCAAGTCCCAGATCAAATCTTCATAACTTTCTTTATTATGAATCTTCATCAACTTAAGTTTTTCCAGTAGCTCTTTACTGATTTGCACAGTTGTATCCATAGTAATTATATAGTTTACTATAGTATTTAAACTTTCTTAAGTCTATTTCAATGGCGCGATTAGTCCTGTTACATTGTTATCTTCTAAGTAAAGATTGCTCCACTTGCTCCAGTCAAACCTGTTTGCAGTCATTCTATATGAAACTTCTCCTGTCTGGGTTCCGTGGATTGTTAAAGTATTTTTCTCAGGGTTCTTTTCATACCAGACTCTTCCATCAAAGCTAGGGGTTAAGAATATCTGAAGATTTTCCATTTCTGGTCCAAAGTCAGTTGTCTGGTAAAATAGCCACAAGTCAGAGCCTTTCTCTAGTTTGTCAAATTCAATTGTATAGTCGCTTTTCAGCATTATTGTTCCTGTGACTTCTTCTTTTATTCCAACCATACCAGCCATGTATGTCGCATATTTTTCTCCATTGATATCATAGACAGGGTCAATTGTGCCAACTGTGATCTTGCTTACATCAACTATATTGTGGTTGTCCATATCTAAGTTGCCAGTTTTGATGGTCACTAAGCCGCTTGGGGCTATCCTCATTCTTTCATAAGTAGCTATTGAAAAAGCTGCCGCTGGATTTGAAGCCAATGTGACAAACCTTATACCTTCTCCAGGACCAGCAATTATAGCTTGAGGATGTACTGATGAACCTCCACTTACAGGCAATAATTTACTACCATCACTGCTATGACCTATTGCATTATACCCGAAAACACTATCTGTCGCAGAGTACAGTGCGGAGAGAAAAAGATAAGCATCAGCCTGAAGTTCACCAAATTGAACATTAGAACTTGTTGTCAAATGCTGGCCAGTGTTATATAAAAGTTGTGAATCTCCGATACAATCAGTACATACACTCTGAATAGTTCCTTCTGAGTATACAGCATCATTACAAGAAGCACTAGAGCAATACGGATCTGTATCTTTATCCAATAGGTTATAGTCGTTCCCCCAGCCCGTATTTCCATCAGTGATAGCTCCTACAACACAACCGCTTACTTCAGCACATGTCTGATCGTCAGTTCCTGTGTCGTCAGTACAAACACTACTACAAGCAGTTCCAGATATTTCATCTGCACCAACACATCCACTACATACACTTGTAAATGTGGCCCCACTATATATTGCATCATTTACTGCGTCTGCTTCACAATCCAAATCATTTCCATTCAAATAATAATGATTTCCTGTAGCACAAGCAGTAGAGAATGCTATCTTTCCTTCGGCAATTTCATCAGCACTGATTACTGTATCTAAGTCTGTGCTTGTATCCCAATAACTTGATTGATTCGCTGTCCAAAGAGGGTCAGTTTCTGTTTGAGGATTTGTAGAGTTATAATATCCATAAGGATTGCTTAATCCATAATATAAAGTATCAGCATAAGTCTTGTTAAATAGAGCAAATGTAGAATTCCAAAAACCAAAAGGGTTACTTTTCAAATAATATAAAGATTGGTTTCCTGTCCAGAGAGGGTCTGTTTCTGCTCCTAATCCTTCTATACCAGTAAGCTGACTTCCGTTTCCATAAATTAATCCTGTGAAATTAATATCACCAACGACATTTAATTTGTTCTGTGGTGTTGTTGTGTTAATTCCGACTCTATCACCAGTGTTTGCTAGATAAACATATGTTCCAGACCTATTCCAATAACCACTTCCAACAGTGTCATCTCCACAAGTTCCAACACCTCCAGACCACTTTAACACTTTTCCATCAGCACAGTTACTTGCTAGTTGAATGTCTGTGGCATTCAAGGTTCCTACAACTGTTAATACATCTGCTGGAGATGTCGTCCCGATGCCGACGTAGCCTGAAGTTTTATTGATAAAAAACTGACTTACATTTCCACCAAGATCTCCACCATCATAAAATTGTATTGCTCCTTCTGTTCCTCCTGGAGAAGCCACTCCTACTATATCAGTAAGCTGACTTCCGTTACCAAAATAATAATCTGCCGTCACATTTCCCACTACAGTAAGATTATTGTCTATATTAAAATTGAAGAAGTATCCTGTGGCCCATCTCAATACAGCGGTTCCTATGTTATAAGTATTATCTAGTTTGGGTACCAGACTTGTGCTTTCCGTTAGATCTAATGTGGTTTTGAGAGATCCATCATCATTGACTTCTATAGGCACTATCTCTCCAGATGACGTGTTCTTTCCATAAAGGATAGATATGTTGGTTGCAGAAGCCAGACTAATCAAAAACATTCCAAGCAGTAAAACTAACAATATTTTCTTCATTTCATTCAAACCACCATAAGTTTTTTGTTATCTCCAGCTAAATTTATTAATTGACAATTCGTATCCATTATAACCATGCTTGCAGTGATGTCTGCTAAAATAGTGAATGTTCCTGTTCCGCTTAGAGTTAAATTATTGCTTGGTAGAGAAGTAACAGTTGTTATATTACAATAATCAGAGCACTCCACATTCCAGTTTCCTGAAGTATAAGTACAGGTATTTAGATCACTCTCACATGCACATATCAACTCATGAGCGTAGTCACATTGATGATTCAAAACGTTTAGCCAACCACCATCAGTTCTGTCCGCATATCCAACAATTCCTGTGTAAATATTCCTTGCATCTAGCCAACTATCACAACGGTCGGCGGCTCCACCCCACCAATAGCTACCAGTCCAATAAGAGGCGTCATCACCCGTACCATCCTCTTTAGATACAAGAATACTCTCGTCTAGCATATCACTCCAATTAGCAGCAAGTGTAGTAAGACTCCCAGTTGATGAATTTGCCCATTTTATCTGAGCGTCGTCCTCGTAGCCATAAACCGCAGGCATATCTCTTATTTCATCAGTAGGGGTGACCGAAACGAGGGCATGTATGTTACCACTACATGTCACTGCTGCAGGTTTATTATCTGAACAGAAAGAGTCTACACCAGACCTGCCACCAAAGTCTCCCAGATGAGATGCTCCTGTTGTTGCATACAATGTTATCAGCATTGTTGGTGGTCCTCTTTCATAGGTTACAAATAAGGTTGGGTCAGGAGTGGCGTCATACTCCTCAGCATATATACGAGAATAATCTTCTCCTGGAGTGATGACTTCCATTCCTATGGCAAACCAATCTTCTGAAAGTAGGCTTTGTAGATCTGAATCTGCATCTGTTCCTAAATCAACCTGCCTATTGGTTCCAACAGCAGGAAAACCAGGAGTATTATAATAAATAGTTCCTTCACTAGCCTCATTAAAAACAGCTTCGTTTGATGAAGTTGAGGGTCTTGCTCCAAGCATCTCACGAATATGGCAATCTAGATAATCCTGTGCTCCATGATATTTAAACACTGTATCTGTAATAGTTGAACCATCTCGAATAGAAGAGATATCCCACTCAATATATCCTATAAGTGATGTGCTGGAGTCAATCCTTATTCTAACATCTCCAGAATTACGTGAAAAACCAGATGTAATTTGGCCATCTTCCGTCGGGTTGTCAAATGTTGCAGTATCTGGGTCTATTATCAAACTTTCTCCATCGACTAAAGTCCATTCTGCAAATATAAAATTAGCTTTCATTCCTTGAGCATGGGTATCAATCTCTACAGGCTTTAAGTTTTGCTCTAAAAGTACATCTCCAAATTCATCGTAATACATCTTCCACTGATTCTCGAAAACGCTTAAAGTTCCGTCTTCCTTTTGGAATCTAAAATATGAACTATCTAAAATAGTCGTCGTTGTTATTTCATCTAATCCATTACTGTGCTTAACTTTACTACCAACTATACCAGCCCATTTTTGGATAACTCTATATGTATGTTCATCAGATTGATATGAAGTAAAATTAATGGTGTGTTTTAGAGCCCCCCCTTCTCTAAAAATATAAGCCATACTTAATTCTCCTGCCCAAGAAGTGAATGTTTTGGTAATTATTACACTAGTGCTTGTTGTTTCAATAGAAAATACTGGGGTTCCAGACTGTGCACCAATATCTTTCCACTTATTTGTAAACTCTTGCACTTCCCATCTTTCGTCATAAAGTCTTATCTCATTCATATCTGGACTATAAAATTCAGAATAGTAATCATATATCTTTACTCCAATTAATCCACTTTGAATTTGATAATAATTATCTGTATCATAATTATCAATAAAAATATATGGAACATACTCGCTACCATTATAAATCCATCGGGGTTGATTAGACCAAGTGAAAGTCCCATCTTCATTATCAATTATTTGATAATTTGCTCCTCTTTCTTTTATTATTAGTTCTTCCGGAGTTTCAGCAATAACAAAGTAAGCAATAAAAATTCCGACTAAAACAAAGAACACAATTACACGAAATATTTTTATTGTCGCTATTTTATTCATTTTTTTATTCATTTTCTAGTTAATCGAAAATTAAATGAGTCCCATTATAATATATTGATGATTCCTGACTATCTCCAAAGTAAATTTTTTGATTTGATCCAATATAAACATCATCTATTTCGTCTGCTGTGGTTCCAATGTCATTTATATTTAATAAATTATGATCAAAGAAATCTACGTTGCCAGAAGAATCTATCCTCAATCTTTCAAGAGCATTTGTAAAGAATTTCATAGAATCAGTACCATGTCCATATTGAATTCTACCTATATCTATATCACCTTCATCTCCAAAAGTTATAATTGATTGTTTTGTTGAGGCAGAAATTATTGCAAAAGTTGATTCTTGACTACCTGCTGAATCCTGAAGAATAAAAATTTCAGTACCATCATAAGTTAATTCACTCCCACTTCTATAAAAATGAAGTGGAGCATCAGGACTCGTTGTCCCAATTCCAACATAACCAGTAGTTTCATTTACATAAAAAGAATTGTTCAAATTAACACCACCCATTACACTTAAAGTGTGACTTGGATTCGTCATCCCGATGCCGACGTTGCCTGTATCCGCATTTATAAAAAGGGTATTTGTATTAAAACTTTGATTATATGCTCCAAAGTTATTTATCTTATTTGTGAAAGCAACATTTGTTTCATTTCCTGTCCAGAGAGGGTCTGTTTCTGTGTATGAAGTCAAATATAAAGTATCAGCATAAGTCTTGTTAAATAAAGCAAATGTAGAATTCCAAAAACTAAAAGGATTACTTTTCAAATAATAATTACTAATATCAAAATCAGTAGAATTATAATAACCAAACCCAAGAATATTACTCTTTGTAAAATAATTATCAATATTAAAATCTGTAATATTATAGAATCCAAATGGATTACTTTTCAAATAATATAAAGATTGGTTTCCTGTCCAATAAGGATCAACTTCATCACTTGCTGCGATTATACATTGAACACCGCTTGTTGTTGTATTCATGACAACCTGACCTGCTGGGCAGTTTCCTGTCCTTGCAACATTTGTTTCATTTCCTGTCCAGAGAGGGTCTGTTTCTGTGTAAGATGTTAAAACAGCACTTCCTCCAGAATAAACTGTGCCACCATAAAGATTTCCTGTAAAGTTTCCATCTCCGATAACATTTAATTTATTTTGTGGTGTTGTTGTGTTGATGCCGACATTACCAGATGAAGTAGCAAAATAAGCATCTTCTGAAACATATAAATTTACAAAATAGCCTTTAAACCATCTTAAAGCACTGCTGCCTATATTGTATGTACTAGTTATTGCAGGGATTATATTTGAATCATGTTCTGTTAAGTCCATGTCTGTCTTTAAAGTTCCGTCTGATTCTGTTTTTAATGGAATCCAATTAGAGCCATTATGGCCATACAGCAATGTAACATTTGTTGCTGCTTGTGCTGATGCTATACTTATTATTAATAATGCAAAGGTTAGTAGTATTATTCTTTTCTTCATTTTTCGTTCATTAATTATTTTTTCCATTTTAATCTAATGTTGAATATGCTTCAGCTTTAACCTCCTCTCACACAGCGGACGTAATACCAATTACCCAAATATGTAGTGATGAGATAAGCATCAACTGGCTTGACTATATAGCCATTATCTCCACCACCAAATATAGCAGTGCTGCTCCAGTAATAGCCATTATTGTTTGTAAAAAAGGTTGTATTTACCCTTGGATTGTAACCTGCCTGAACTATTGACCATAACTCATTTACATTTGGAAGGCGCCAATCACTATGGGTGGCATAAGTGAGACCTTCACAAACAGCGATAGAAGCTTCCATACCATCTGCTGTGCTGCCACTGTTTGCACATGCACTGTTGCCGTCCTTGCACCACATAAGCCCAGTGCATTGATCAGTTGAAGTGCCATCTCCATTATCAGTGTAAGAGCGAGTGCAGCCTTTCTGATAGTCACCGTCATCATCAGTGTATATTGAAGAAACCTGCCCTGTGGCAATTACCTTTGAGTCCATAGGGTTCCAGTTAGTTCCATCGCATACAAATGGTCTTCCAATAACTGTGTCAAACACCATACCACCCACGTAATCAATGTTACAAGTTGGCTTGCTGGTATAATTACCAAGTATTGTCATACCCATTATCTTAACGTTGCCGGTACTTCCAACTATGCTTAAAGCTTCTCCTGCATCAGACTTAAATATCCATTCATCACCACTTGTTGATAAATCAAAATTTAACCCCTCAGAATCATGATAAATACGTGAATATCTTGAGTTTCCAGTATTTTCTAATCTTAGAAAACCATCTGCATCATTATTTGCCGCAAGGTGAAGTTTAGATAGAGGAGTCGTCGCCCCAATGCCGAAGCCGGTACTTGTTCCATGTATTTTTGCGCCGTTGAGGTTAAGGAGATAAGTTCCATCAGCTGCTGCGCCCAAACCAAGACGGGCAAATTGAGGCGTGGAACTGGTTGCCAAAGCCTGTCCTGTGTTATATAGCAACTGAGAATCTTCTATACAATCAGTACAAACACTTTGAATAGTGGCTTCTGAATACACAGGGTCATTTACAGCATCAGTACAAACAGTACTACAAGCAGTTCCAGATATTTCATCTGCACCAACACACTCACTGCATACACTTGTAAATGTGGCCCCACTATATATTGCATCATTTACTGCGTCTGCTTCACAAGCCAAATCATTTCCATTCAAATAATAATGATTTCCTGTAGCACAAGCAGTAGAGAATGCTATCTTTCCTTCGGCAATTTCGTCATCACTTATCACAGTATCCAAGTCTGTACTTGTATCCCAATAACTTGATTGGTTGGCTGTCCAGAAAGGGTCTGTTTCTGTTTGAGGATTTGTAGAGTTGTAAAAACCAAAAAGGTTGGATTTCAAATAATATAAAGATTGATTTCCTGTCCAATAAGGATCAACTTCAATACCCCCTACATCAGTAAGCTGACTTCCGTTACCAAAATAATAATCTACTGTAAGATTTCCATTCACATTAACATTACTTCCAATATTTAATGGACTTCCACCATAAAGAATTCCTTCAATTATAACATCTTTTTGAAAAGTTGCATTTTCAGCAACAATTAAATTCCCATAAACACTTAAATTTTCCCCAACAAAAGAATTTCCTGTAAAGTTTCCATCTCCAATAACATTTAATTTATTTTGTGGTGTTATCGTTCCTATACCTACACTATCTGTGATTGTTTCAAGGAATACATTTGCTCCCACATTCATCCATCCTACATCCTCTCCGAGATCTGTAACGTAACTGATAATTTCAATGCTCCGTTATCTGCGACTTCAATAGGAACTATCAAAGAAGATGATGTGTTCTTTCCATAAAGGATGGAAACATTTGTCTCGAATGTTGCAGAGGCCAGTGTACACTCAACTCCTCCTGTTGTTGTATTCATAACAACCTGACCTGCAGGACAGTCTCCTGTTCTTGCAACATTTGTCTCATTTCCTGTCCAGAGCGGGTCGGTTTCTGTTGTTGTAATTCCTGTCAGCTGACTTCCGTTTCCATAAATTAATTCTGTGAAATTAATATCTCCAATAACATTTAACTCATTTTGTGGTGTTGCCGTCCCGATGCCAATGGTTACTCCTGCTGTATCGTTGTATACATACGTACCGCTTACTGACCATCCAGCTCCAGAATATTCTGAAATAGTCTTTATTTTTAGTATGCCATCATGTGTTGTGCTCAAGCCAACCCATGTGCTTCCATTGTATCCATAGTTCAAACTGGCGTTTGTTCCTGATATATCTGTTAGTTGTGAGCCATCCCCAATGAAAGAAGTTGCATTTACAGTTCCTATCACAGTTAGTTCGTGTGTTGGTGAGATTGTCCCAATCCCGACCCTATCAGTATCTGAATCAACAAACAAAGTATCTGCAACAGTCAAGTTCTTCTTCAGTTCTGTGTTTCCGTAAACAATCATATCATCAATTATCGTCAGATTCTGCTTTGACACATTCAGGCTCGTTATATTGTAAACATAAACTGTTTGTGCCCAAATATCTCCTCCAGAAATGGTCAATCCATCATTCATCCAGCCCCCATTGACATCTATGTTTCCAGAAACATCAATATCTTCAACAAATAAACTTGTTATGTTGTTTATCAGGCTTCCTAAAAAATTGAAAAATCCATAGTCAGCACTAATATTATAATCAGGCATTGTGAGGTTAGAATCCACGCTAATCTCACTTAAATTGACCTGTGTTGCTCTGAATGCATAAGGAACTCTTCCAAGCTGGGAAACATCTTTTAAAACCCCACCCCTATAATAGCATAAATAATATTGTTTATCAAAACTCAGCGCACTTAAATTTCCACCACCAGAACCAATTGTGGGCAGATAAAGAGAAACAATACCCCGTGTATCTGTGGTTTTTTGCACAGAATGATTATAAACAATTGGTCCTAAGCAGCTTGAATCAGAGTTTTCTGTAATATTAAATGCAAAAGTAAATATTCCTGTCTCAATTGTCCCATTAGAAAATGTTGACTGAAGATTTATATGAAAGGTATCATTAATCCCGGCAGCAGAAACCATATTTAAAAAGAATATAAAACTTGAAGCCAGAATTAAATTTATTAATAATTTCTTGGAAGAATTTGTAAATTTTTGATTTGATTTTTTAACGGTTTTTTTATTTTTCTGTTTTGATGGATATTTTTTAAACTCTATCTTTTTCTTACTAACTGAAATATACCATACATTACCTGACATACAATTATGAATCAAAGACTAATCATAAAAATTAGGAACTAATTAGGGCCTAAAAGCATGGTATTTAGGGCCTTTTGCATATTTTTTCAATTTTGCTTGGTTACCTTACAATTTTTATATGTAAGTAAAATGGAAAAATTGTTTTATTGACGGTAAAATTCCTGTTTTCCTTATGTAAGTAAAATTTATAAAAGCAAAAAACATTAATTTATTAGTAAAAAGAGGAAAGATGAAGCAGCCAATTAAGATATATCTAAATTCTGAAACAAAGAAAAAGCTAATTCAGAAAGCAAATGAAACCGGGTTTTATGGCCGTGGCGCTTTGACAAAGTTGATAGAAAAAATAGCTGCAGAAGATATTTGTTTCCTAGATGAAAATTTAAGAAAAATGCTTAAGATGCTATTTCCTGGTAAAGATTGATTTTAAATTTAATTAGGTCAATAAACTAATTATCTGGTTCTTGGTAAATTTTAAATATAGAAAAAACATGAAAGGATTGTGAGCCTGTAGCTCAGTCTGGTCAGAGCACTGCTCTTATATGAATCTAATTCGCAAGGATTAGTTTCTCTTGGAAGATTCTAAGAGAGGCAGGGGTCCTCGGTTCAAATCCGAGCAGGCTCATTATATTGTAATTATTATATACAAGATGGTTAAGAAAAAACTTTACAGAAGTAAGAAAAAAAGGATGATTGGGGGAGTTTGTGGAGGTATTGGAGAATTTCTTGAAATAGACCCAACTATTGTAAGGGTTATATGGGCTTTTGTAACTATTCTGTCAATAGGAATTGGTATAATAGCATATATCTTGGCATGGATAATTATTCCTGAAAAGAAATAATTGTTTTAGTTATCTTTAAAAACTAATTTTGATAATTCTTTATAAACTCAGGAAGGTTGAATGTCAAGAAAACCGAGAGCCCCCATAGTTCAGAGGCCAAGAATGCAAGGTTTTCAACCTTGTGACCCGGGTTCGAATCCCGGTGGGGGCATTCTCTTACGTTTTCTTAATTAGATAACTATTTCACAATTTCACTATGATAGAACTTTTTTATATGCAGAAACAGCATCATACATTGTCTTTTTCAAACTATGTTCATCAATCACACTATCTCTGGCATTTGATGATAAACTATCTCTAAAAGCAGGATTTCCTAAGATCTTCTCAAGACCTCTTGCAATATCTTCTATATCATAAGGATCAATTAAAACCCCATTATAACCATCTTTGACATATTCTGTAGTGGATCCATAATTAGTAGTAAGAACAGGTGTTTCGCAGAATAAAGCTTCTCTCAAGGAACGATTCATTCCTTCCCAAAAACTCGGTAAGACATAAGCATCAGCCAAAGAATAATAAAATGGCAAATCCTTTTTTGGTTGAGCTCCTAAAAAGAAAGAAATATCTTCCAAACCCAACTTGCTTCTTAATCTCAATAATTCTGTTTTTTTCTCAGGATCTGGTTCTGCCCCCATATGAATATGGACCAAACCAGGGAAATCGTTTTTAATCAAACTAAGAGCATGAAGAATGCCTTCAAGATTCTTTCCATTAACAACCCTTGAACAACTTAAAATAATATTGTTGTAACCTAAAAATCTCTGATCTACGACTCTTTTAATCTCATCATCCTCTCTTTTAAAAAAAACATCTTCTTCTATGCCATTATAGCAAATTTCTATTTTTTCTGGATTGACACCATATTCACTAATACATCTTTCTTTAACTTCCTGAGTCTCACAAGTAACAAGATCTGCTTCTCTAACAGCAGCTGTCAAAGAAGAAGGATCATAAGCAGAGACGACCAAAGGTACTTCAAGCTCTTTTGAAACCAAAATTCCTAGTTCTGCCATGGCATGGGGATTAAATGTTCTAATAACATCTGGTTTACATGATTCTGCCTTAGAAAGTATATTCTCTCTCTCATTTAAAAAAATTTTAGTAAACATAGGATATACAAAGCCATTTCTCCTTCCATTTTTTAATTCCTCGGTAAGCTTTGATTTATCTCTCACAACAGGAACAGATTTTATTCCATAAAACTCAATCGATTCAGAATCCTTTAGGCTAAGGAAATAAACATTCTCAAAAAATCTCTTATCTTTGTCCATAGGATTAAATTCTCCAAGAAATTCATTTTCAGTGCATCTATAATATGCCTTTGTTGAATCATTTGGAATCGCTAATAAATTCATTTTCCCTCGTCTTATGTTTTTTATTTTCAAGCTCTTTTAGGCCTCTTTCAAAAACAAAATTATGCCAGTAATCATTTTCTCTTTTTTGTGAAAACTCCTCACTAAGACCCCCAACATTACGCCTCCAATAATAAAGCACTTCTGGAATATGGAAAAAATCAACTCCTGCCAAGCCATGTCTTATTATCCAATCAGCGTCTTCTGCATAAGGAATGTCCTCATCAAATGGCAATGCAACACTAGCCCTAACTGCCTTAACATGCCCAACATAGTTGTGCTTATTCCTCAAAAAACCTCTTATATCAAAATCAGACTTACTATCTTTAATCTTTAAAATCTGTTCAGGTCTTGGTATAGGACCTTTTGTCTCCCCTCTTATAGAAGCGTGATCAGAATAGACGAAGCCAACGCACGGGTTTTGCTGAAAAACATGATAAATTTCATAAACACAATCTTGATGCAGAAGATCGTCTCCATCTAAATGAATATGAATCTTTCCTTTTGCTTTTTTCATCAAAATATTTCTGGCTCTAGAGGACCCACCTGTAGAAGAGGCCTTAATTAACTTATAACTGAAATCTTCTAGATCTAAGAATTCTCTAGCTCTTTCAAAACTAGAGTCACTGGAATTATCATCTACTACAACAACTTCTAAAGATTTTAAAGGAAAGTTTCTTTGAATAGCTATTGATGCGAGAGCATCTTGGATATAATGTTCTTTATTATATACAGATACTAAAATACTAACTTCTTGCTTTTTCATTTTCCCTCCAATCAAAATAATTATATTTATCAGAAGTCATGTGAGTGTAAAAAACTTCTGTATTTATTCCTTCCTTTCTCCTTAAAGAATCTTGTATAGCTCTAGCAGCAGCATTTCTAGATTTTTGAATCCCACTTACACTTTTATTATCTCTATGAATTCTATATTTATATAAATAAATAGGATTTTGAGCGATTTGATCGTCAGGAAGAACCTCGCTTGCTCTTAAAACAAAATCATAATCCTCAACATATACATCTTTAAATCCCCTAATTCTCTCAAACAAATCTTTTCTAAAAACCTTAACATGCCCAATAAAATTAAAATGAAGTAATTTTTCTCTTGAAAATCCATATCCTGGCCTATCATCCTGGCCTATCACAAATAAATTCTCCTGTTTTATCTATTCTCTTATGTCTTGAATAAGCAAAAGCTAATTGAGGATTTTCTCTAAAAAATCTAGTCATTGATTCAACTGTTGTTGGCTCAAGCAAATCATCAGCATCTAAAAGCATAATTAAACCACCACTAGATTCCCTAATAGCTCTATTTCTTGTAAAAGCTGTTCCTTGATTTTTTCCAGAAAAAACCCTTACATTTTCCATACCTTGGATTTCTCTTTGAATAACTTCTAAAGTATTATCTGTAGAACCATCATCAACAATAACAACCTGGAAATCAGAAGGACTAGCTGTTTGATTCCCAACACTTTGTATTGTCTCTCCTATATAATTCTCTACATTATAAGCAGGAATAATAACACTGACCTTATAGATCATCAAACTCCCTTATTCTCTTTTCTAGTTTTATTTAAAACCGACAGATATGTTTTCCAATATTTGTCCATTATACTATCTACAGAGTAATTAGTCATAACTTTTTTAAGACCGTTCTTCCCCACCCCCTGTTTTAGTTTTGGATTGTTCCTTAAAGTATTTATTATGTTCATAAGAGAAGGGATGTTTCCTGGTTCAAATAAAAATCCTACATTAGGATCTCTGATAATTTCTTCAATCCCTCCAACATTTGCCCCAATAACAGGTACTTGACAAGCCATTGCTTCTAAAAGAGCCAAAGGATTCCCCTCGTGCCCAGAAGGCAATAATAAAACATCCATGGTGTTATATACATCGTTCATCTTTTGAACATCTAATCTTCCGGTAAATCTAAAATGATCTGAAGCCCCTATTTTTTCAACTCTTTCTTCAAGAATACCCCTCTCTCTTCCATCCCCACACATCAGAAAATAGATATTAGTTAAAATTCCTCCCTGAGCAAGATGTTCTGCCAAATAGCCAAAATGATAAACCTGTTTAATAGGAGTGAAATTAGAGACATGTCCTATAACAAAAGCTCTTTCAGGAATTTCTAATCTCTTTCTTAAATCAGTAGATTTTTTATAAAAAATATCTGTCTCTACAAAATTAGGGATATGTGCGGATTCTTTTGTTATTCCTAAATTTTCTTCTGCTATTTTTTGCAAATCTTTAGAAACAAAAGTCAGTGCATCTGCCTGGTTAAGGGCAAGTTGTAATATAGGATTAACATCATCTTTCAACCCATTTGTATGAATATCACTTCCATGACCGGTTGCAACATAAGGCAAATCCATTCCTTCCATTTTTAATTGTTCTCTAGCAGCATATGCAGCAAGAGCATGAGGTACAGCATAATTTGCATGAACTAAATCTAACCCAATCTCTTTATGGACTTTACAAAGTCTTGAGGCAAGAGTCCAAACATAAGGTTCGTTTTTCATACAAGGATAATCTACTTTTCTAACCCTATGAAGCTGAATTCCTAAGTTTCCCATCTCAGAGGGATTATCATCTGTATCATAACCAATAAAGTGAACTTCATGCCCTTTTTTAGCCAAATGTCTAGCAA
>Ga0209977_10000350_pt1 | contig 17891 bp, 40 predicted proteins | sample SumtaG_2_FD_183113 | JGI IMG/M metagenome (GOLD analysis project Ga0209977, IMG submission 183113) | Deep subsurface microbial communities from Indian Ocean to uncover new lineages of life (NeLLi) - Sumatra_00607 metaG (SPAdes) (version 2) | ecosystem: Environmental > Aquatic > Marine > Oceanic...
GCCGGTATACAATATGCTCTTAAGGCACCTAACACACTTATCGCTGATGAGATGGGTTTGGGAAAAACTATTGAAGCGATTGGTGTTATGAATTGTGAGAAGCCAAAAAAGGTTCTTATAATTTGTCCAGCTTCATTAAAACTGAATTGGAAAAAAGAACTTGAGATATGGCTGGTAGATAAATATTCTATAGCTATTGTCAATGGCGAAGAGGATTTTGAAAAAGATATAACTATCATCAATTATGAAAGGCTTAGAAAATATATGAAGCAGTATCTAGCACTAGTAACCAAAACTGAACTGGTGGTTGAGAATAAAAAAACTAAAGTATTTCTGTGTGACGTTTGTGGCGGACAATTCAAGTTTGCCACTCTTGCTTTTAATCATGTGGATAAGAAGCACGAAGATCAGATTGATGACATTATTCTTAAGACCAAATATGATATTCTGATTCTAGATGAAAGTCATTATGTCAAAAACTTTAAGGCTCAGCGAACTCAGGCTGTGGTCAGAATTGCCAAGAGAGCCAAGAAAAGAATGTTTCTCACCGGCACTCCTATTCTGAACAGGCCGGCTGAACTTTTTACTCCACTATGTATTCTAGATTCTGATATCATAAAAGGCGGTTGGCAAAAATATATGATTCGTTATTGTGGTGCTTATAGAAATAGGTTTGGGTGGGACATTTCTGGTGCTAGCAATTTAGAAGAATTGAACACCAGATTGAGAACGTCTGTGATGGTAAGAAGATTGAAGAAAGATGTCCTGACAGAATTGCCGTCAAAGATACGCTCTATTGTTCCTATTGATGCCAAGGATAAAAAGATTCAGAATGCTTTAAAAGAAGAGGCTATGCATAGGGATAAGTGGTTGCTGGTAAAAGCTCAGCTTGAGAAAACCAGCATGAGCAGTGAAGAAAATAAAGAGGCTTTTGAAGAACAGGTCATTAATCTAAAAAGAAATGTTGCTTTAGAGTTTGCCGAGATCTCGCGCATTAGGCATCAGACGGCCTTGGCTAAACTTCCTGAAGCCATAGATTTTATTAAAAATGTTTTGGAGATTCAAGACAAGGTTATTGTCTATACTCACCATAGAGATGTCCTAGATGGGATTTACCAGGAGTTTAAAGACATCAGTGTGGTACTAACTGGAGAAGTGAATCTGGAGGATAGGGATAAGGCCGTGGAGAGTTTTCAGAATGATGATAAGGTAAAACTTTTCTTAGGCACAATCCAGGCCGCAGGATTAGGCATAACTCTTACTGCTAGTTCAGTGGTTATTTTTGTAGAATTGGAATGGACTCCTTCAGAAATGAGCCAAGCAGAGGATAGAGCGCATCGTATTGGTCAGAAAGATGTGGTTAATATTTATCATCTGATCATTGACGGTTCTATTGATTCTGAATTGTCTAATGTGCTCATTGAGAAACAGAAGGTTATTGATGCGGCATTAGATGAGATAATAGCCATAGAAGAAACTAATCTTTCTGATGTAGATGGCCCAGCTCAAAAAGAAGCCAGCAAGGCATTAGAAAAATTGGCTGAGAAGTTAAGTGATGAAGATGGTGAGTGTGTTCATAAATTGCTTGTGTATCTGGCTTCTAGATGTGATGGTGCTTTAGCTGAAGATGGTATGGGGTTTAATAAAATAGATACTAAATTGGGAAAGAGTTTGGCCGGTGCTTCTAGGTTATCAAAAAAGCAGGTAGCATTAGGCTATGTGATTTTAATAAAGTATCGTGGTCAGATTGAGCACTTAGAAGATTGTGAAAAACTTTATAATAAGGATAAATAAATGAATGATTTATTGGTGCATGTGATTAGAGATAAAATCAATGAACATATTCAGGCTATTGAAAAAGCTAGATATGAGGATGAAGATGAGTCTGGTGTTTCAATGGGGTTAAAAGAAGCAGTTGAGATTTTACAAAAAGAATTGGATGGGAATAAAGAAGAGAAGTTCAATATCACAAGTCTTGATCGTGTTAAAGGAAAAAAGTTTCTTGGATTTGAATACGAAAAGGATGAGAAATGTTCGGCCAGCGGAGCACAAGAAGTATATCTCAATTTTACAGATGGTCAAAGAATATTGATTTATGTAAATGATTGGGGCACCGTGGTCATTGAGAGAGATTAAAATGGAATTTAAGTTTCATGTGACAGGAAAGTTTAAAAATAACGCCTGTGATGATTTGGATGTTATTATCCTAATGAGTGGGGCTGATGTACACGAGGCTGAGAATAGAGTCATTGACCATATAGTCAATACCTATGAGAATGATTATTTGGATGTGGAAACTGTCCAGATACATTTAATAAAGGAGAAAAAACGATGACAGGAACAAGAATCATTAGTGCGGCTGAAGGCCGTAGGTGTACGGAAAAGATGGTGCGTTCTGTGGCCGAACCTGAGTTTACAGAAACGTGGCATCCGCATAGCCATGGAAAGGTTATTGATGCTACAGCATTGGCCGTACAAAGTTTGGGGCTAGAGATTAAAGAAAAGTCCTATTCACTGGCCGCAGGTGGGCTAAAGATGTTTGGTCTGTGGCAAGTTGAAAAACAGGATGGGAAATTCAACTGTTTGGGTTTCCGCAATTCTATGGACAAGTCAATGTCTATTGGCTATATCTCAATGCTCACCGTGATAGTTTGTACCAATCAAATTACTCATGGAAATTATTTTCAATTGAGACGTCATACTTCTGGCCTAGATGTTAAACAGTTAGGAGATCTGGCCGCTGAAGCCATAGGAAAAGTTTCCGCAGATTTCAAGATCACCAATAATTGGCATGAGAGTTTGAGAGAAGTCAAATTGGAAAAGAAGAGAGCAGAACGGTTGACGATCAAGGCCATGAGAACTGGCGTTTTGCCTCCAACAAAATTTAAGGAATTTGATACTCTTCTTTTTGGAAGCCAAAGTGAGTCGCCGGTTTATGAACAAACCTTATATGGTTTCCATGGTGCTTTAACTCAAATCATTCGCGACCATAGTTATGGTAGAAACGTGATTATTAACCAAGAGATCACGGCCTTTGTGAATGAGATAAGGATGAAGGGCTAAGATGTTATTTGGCTGGAGCCTGGAGTCGGGGTTGCTGGAATATGAAGCCGTGCTGAACCTCCACGGTGGATCAGCTTATTCTCCGGCTCCTACCCAGCCTTTAAGGGTAAAGGTATTATGCTTAAAACGATCAACGTTCCTAGAGCCTCTGAGAGCTTGGGTAATATAGTTAGTAAATTAAATCAGACGTATAAGGAGAAAGAAATGAAAACTTTTAAAAGTGGAGACAGAGTTCAGGTGTTTAATCTTAAAAAATTTGCCTATCTTGGGTGGGGCATAATTGAAAGCATTTTTCCTGCCATCAAGTCGCCCCAAGAAAGTGGGGTGAAAAGGGCTGTATTTGTTAGGCTTGATGATGGGAAAGGAGTTTATGTCAATGGGACAGATCATATTGCTCTTTCAAAAGATGAGGCGATAGAAATTGCCAACAGAATATTAGAAGATATTGAAAAAGCAAAAGACTGATGGAAAATGGCAATCTATAAAAAGAAAGAACTTTTTGAAAGAATCATCTTGATTGGCCTAATGAGTGATTCAAAGAAGTGGATGAAATGGTGTTATGCTAATGGGTATGAATTGAAAAGAAGTGGGCCAAAGCCAATAGGACACTACAGATATGATATGAACAAATTCAAAATAATTGCTGAAAGAAAAATAAAGGAGGGCTAAAAATGGCAAGACTACATTTCGTAAAGAAGGCTCAGAAAGATTATCCTGAAGCCAACATCAAAAAGGGAGATTCTTATTGGTGGTGGAAGCACAACTTTGGGCGAAAGCAAAAGAGTCGTACCAAGCCATCACGGAGCCGGTTGACGCAATCTAGCTTTTATTCTCAGCTTTATGACATTCAAGATGCGGTTGAGACTTTTACGGCTGAAGGAATTGAAGGAGATCTGGAAACTATGACATCAGATCTTCAAAATCTTCTAGATGAATGCCAGGAAAGTTTGGACAATATGCCAGAGCAACTTAAGGAAACTTCAGATAGTGGGATGCTGCTGAGCGAAAGGGTTGAAAACCTGGAGGAATATATCAATAGTTTAGAGGCTATTGATCCTTCATTTGAAGAGACTGATGGCTCTGAAAAAGAAATGGAAGAAAGGCTTGTAGAAATCATTGAAGAGATTGGAACTGCTGATCCTGGGTTATAAAAATGGAAAAATCAATCAAACGAATTACGCTTCAGGAACTTCACACCAAGCTCAACGCATGTAATGAAACTATTGGTCGTTTTAAGAAAGAGGTGCAACGACCAGGAGGAGAATCAGGCATGAGTCTTTTTGAGAAAAAGACTATGTCAGATCGTATAGTTGATTTACGAAAATGGCGATTGGTTTGGAGTTCGCTTATTCATCTTTATGAGGAGATCTGAATGCGTTTGCATAAAAGATTGGATAGACACGATGGAAGGCGATTCTTTGGTGGTGGTAGCGGTAATACTGGAGGAGGGATTTATACTATCTTAAAAGAATTAAGCTTTTGCAATAATGATGGGGATCAAACTAATCCTGATTTAATTGGCATGCAAATTATAAATGTTCCTCTTGAGAAACCTGGGTGGGCAATCAAGCCTGTCTATCATAGTCATAGAAAAATCATCCTTGCTGCCGAACCTAAAAGAGAATATAGTGAGGAGGATTTGGTTAATATAAGAGAAACACTTTTGCAATGGAGGCCTGAATGAAATTTTTTGGATTAACAAAAGTCAGCTTAAATGACCTGTGGCGTAAAAAGGAAAAGCTTCACATCAAAGTCTTTATTACCAGAGGGTTTAAATTCAGAGCAAATATTAAAGAGCCAGGCAAACCTGCATATGAAGTCACTGTTGGTGGAAAAGAATGGCTAAAAGGAAAAGGCCGGCAGTATCAGGATCAGATTTTTGTTAAGGCTGGAATTGCTTCTGGAAGAGTGATGCAGAATTTATATGCTGATTTTGAAATATTCTAAAAGGAGCAACAATGAAAAAAGAAGACTGTCCAAATTGGCAATGTATTTATGCTAAAGTGTTGCGCCAAAGGAAGCGCAATTTTCCAACTAAGAAATGTTGGGAAACGTGTCCATATAAAAAGAAGACAAATGAAAAACTATAGGGCTATTGGGGCTGAAAGTTGTGGTACGTGTTTTTCTTTAGACCAGGATGAAATCTCAGGAGAATATTATTGCAAAGAGGATGAGTCTATTAGTTATGATCCTGGGCAGAATGAACAATTTCTTCACGTCTGTGACGATCATAATAAATTGTTGGATAAGAAGATCGTGCTAAAAATAATTGCTAAAGAATTAGGAAAACTAGAATGAGAAAATCAAAAAAGAAAAGACGAAAGACTCCTCGTGAGAAGAGCATGATGATGGCCAAGAAGAGGGGACGATTGGAACACCGCAAAAGCAAGAAGAAAAATTACAGTTGGCTTACTGCCGGGAAAGAGCAGAATATTGTTCCTAATATTTTGGCAATGTTTAAACCGAAGAAGGATGCTAAAAAGGGTGCTAAATGACTATGAAGGGTAAGACTATTAGACCTGAAACGATCAACGCTGACAAACGCTCTGAGAGCGTGAGAGTTAAGGCTAGAGATTCAATTCAAACGTATGTGGAAGGCACTAGATTTACTTTAGTCTTAACGGTACGAGAAAAGATTCGGTTTTTCTTTCCTGGAATTGGCTTAATAAGATATTTAATTTGGAAAACAGACCAGGATTAATCAGGACTGATAGGGAGAAGAGTAATGAAGAAAAAATATTTGGTTATAGGTGGATTAGTAGAAAGTAAATATGATAATCAAAAGCATTTCGTTTCGGCCCAAAGATTGGTGGATTTATTTCACGTGAGACCGGAAGAGTGTATCCTTATTTCTAGTTTTGACGATCCTGAGTTCAATCAGTTTAGAAGAAATAAGGATTTGATTTGGCTTACCCCAAGATATTCTGGGAATTATATTTTACCAAAGAAGCCTCCTATAAAATGTGATATGAAAGATCGGCTAATAAAGATGGGATATAGGAATGAGGAATGGGATTAAATGAAAGCTAACTGTTCAATATGTGGTAAGAGTATAGACACGACTGATCCACCTGGCGATAAGCCTATGGAATTTGATCACATAATTGCGTGTGAAGATTGCGTGTCTGAAGCAAAGTATAATTTGCTAAGGCAAGAACTTAAAAGAATGGAAAAGGAGATCTGAAATGAAACAAGCTTTTAGACACGATAAGATCACCGGTAAAAGGGCAGACCAAATTGGACTGATCAATGAAATTTTAGAAGAGTATGACGGCCAGGGATACGTTCTGACTTTGCGTCAATTATACTATCAATTGGTGGGCAGAGGTATCATTGCCAATGAAGTGAGAGAATACACCAAAGTGATGAAGACTCTCACGATGGGCCGGATGAATGGCCTCATTGATTGGGACATGATAGAGGACAGATCTCGGCGACCGCACATGGATTATGCTGTGTTAGGAATATCAGATGCTTTACAAGACACCCTTAATCAATATAAATTAGATCGTCAGGCTGGTCAGGAGTGGAACATTGAGATCTGGACTGAGAAAGATGCCGTATCTAATATTTTGATGAGAGTATCTAGATACTATCATTTGAGACTCTCAATAAATAGAGGCTATACATCATGCTCTGCTATGTATATTGCATACGAAAGAATACGAAGGCAGACGGCCTTGAATGGTAGGAACACAAAGATTCTTTACGTTGGCGATCATGATCCTAGTGGGCTGGATATGATCAGGGATATCGTGGCTAGGTTTTTTGAATTTGAAATTGCTCATGCGGTGGAGATCATTCCTGTGGCTCTCACTATGGCTCAGATAGAAGAGTATAATCCTCCACCTAATCCGGCCAAGATAAATGATCCTAGAGCGTCACAATATATAGCAGAGCATGGGGACGAAAGCTGGGAACTGGATGCGCTTGAACCAGAAGTGTTACGCTCTATAACTGAAGAGGCTGTAAAGGAGCATCTAGATCAGGATTTATTTGATAGCGTTCTAAGCCAAGAAGAAAGTGACAAGATAAGATTAGAGGAAATCATCACTGATGAAGTGTGAGGTTTGTGGAAAGAAAATTGACCGCTGTGATAATTGTGGCACCGAATTAGTGGAAGGAGGATATATTTGTATCATTGATTCCATATACCATTTTCATAGTAAAAGATGCGCTGAAGAATGGTTTGATGATCCCGAACTAACATGTCATTAAACTCATATGAATCCAAGACACACGAATTTAAAAAACCACTTAAGAAGGCTTTACTTTCTAAAATTAAACCTTTACTATAAAGATAGTTTTATAGGAGAAAAAATGGACAGTCAAGAGCGTCAAAAAATGGCATCCTTATCCCGGTGTCAACCCATCAAAACCCCCTTTTGCTTACAGGCTGTTACGACAGTCTGGTCAATTGCTTGTGGCTGTCCATCCTCCTTTTCAAAACGATTGTTTTTTCTCCTTAGAACTATGGGCAGCCACCATGCTGCTCGGTGGGTGCTGCGGACATTCCGGGCAACACTTTCTTCCTCGTTATCCTTTATCCCAGCACCTGCCATTCCTTTCTTTCTTCTTAAATAATTATATGGCAAAACCTAGAGTTAATTGTTCAATGGCAGACATTGAACTTATTCTCAGAACCTGTACAGTCCATGCAAATTTCAAAGATGATTTTGGTATATTTTGTGCTGGGATGGCATCGTTTATAACGTGTACGTTTGACAAATTTGGGAAAGAAAAACGCTATGCTAGTATAACTGTTGATTATAAATTATATGCAATTACGACTATAGCATTGATGGAAAGTTATGAGCAAGCAAGACAAGATGTTGGTCGTGGAAAAATAGCCGGACAAGATAATGAAAAAGTTCGCCAAAAACTTATGATGATTGTGGAGGCAGCAAAAAAGATAGCAAAGAAATGAAATCAAATAAAGAATCCATAGGCACTAGCGTTTTTATATTATCAATAGCCACGCTGTTTGGTTTTCAATATCCATTATTTCTATATCCATTATCAGCACAGTGGATCCTGCTTGTTATAACACTTATCGTTATTAAAAGTTGGATCACTTAATGAATAGGGAAGAGGCTAAAGAACTTGCAGATCTGCTTATAGAAACGATGAAGGCTGATAGCTCAACGTATTATGGTCAAGGCCGGTTTTATATGCTTATGCTTTTAGATAAATTTTACGATGAAGGATTTGAGATTACAGTGAAGAAAAAATAATGATTCTTGAAAGCAGTTTTGGGCATTTTAAATATTTTGATGTGGTGGGGATGAATATTTTTAAGGATAAGTTTACAGAAATTGAGATTGTTGCACACGAAGGGAAAATAACTGAAAATGTAATACAAGAAACTATTGTACTGTCAGTAACATTAAAAGCTAATGTTATACTATATGGTAATTATGGTCACGAAAAATATTATATTAATTATGATGATGTGATTAAGGCTGTAATCCCAAAGGTAGTTTTTAAATAATGGGAGGTGTCCGTTATAATGAGTGGTAATACGCTGGACGACTTTCGGGCCGTCCAGGATGCTGGTTCAAGTCCAGCCACCTCTCTGCCAGAACTTCCTTTCATTCCCAGAATTAAACTTGGCGAATTAATGTATCGTGATACGTGTGATTCAATTATGTTTAAATGGGCATTCCAGCAATGCCGAGATTTTAGAGGATAAAAAAAATTAATGAGGGACATACTAGAGATGATGGAAGATGCGGCAGAGAGTCAATTTTATGATATGACAAAAGGATTGCCAAATGGAAAATTCAGATGTAGCTGTGGAAAGATTGAGGATTTAAATAATGCATCACCAGCTTCTAGTAATCCTTATAGTCAGATGGTTTGTAGGAGGTGTGTTAAAAATGTATATTGATTGGTACAATCCTAAGCGTACGATTAGGGATAAGGAAGAAACTTTTTCAAATGAAATGTTTTCTATTGACTTGAGATTATTTGGCTTCCCAATAGTGTGCATTGATCTATGTACTCTAGATAAATATTTACGACTTATGATACTAGGTTTTGGGTTCACTATTTTGTGGGAGCGTTGGGAATGAAATATATATATTAAAGGAGGTTATTATGAAGAAAGTTTTAGTATTATTGTTAGTAGTTTTGATTAGCTCTTTTGTCCAGGCTCAATTTAAACTGGAAGTGACACAGGAAATCTCAAAGAAAACTGGTGGAGAATTTGAGATAACAGGAAAGACGTTTGATCAAGTCTGGTCGGCTATCACAAGGTCAATGCTATTGCTGAAATTCAAATCCACTCTGATTGAAAAGGGTGATAAACTTGGCCAGATGAATTTTCGTAAAAAGCCATCTGTTCTTGCAAGAGGAGTGGTCTCACTTGATTCTGGAGGAAAGGATAAGATTGAGGATGAGAATATGCCAGGATGGGAGATGACTCTTGAAGAAGATGAAGAGGGAAAAATCAAAATATTCTGCATCTATGATTACGGAGTGGTGAAAGGAACAAAGCCTTTTAAAAAGCTTTGTAAAAAGCTTGAAGAAATTTTGAAAGATTAACGGCTAGAAAAGATTAATTATAGCTATGAAGGGTAAGACTATTACGCCCCAAACGATCAACGCTCCTAGAGCCTCTGAGAGCGTGGGTGATAAGGTTAAAGAATGAAATCAGACGTATATATAATATGAGAATGAATGACGAGATAAAGAACAAAAATATTTGGTATTATTATCTTTATACCAATGGTGATTTGATTAGTAAAAGCCCAACTACTGTTGGCGATGATCCTGGAGTATACCTTGATGACCCAAATATTAAAAAGGTTTGGAAACTTAATATGAATGACCGTGGTAGTTTATGGTCTTTTGCCTTAGAGGCTTTGGCTAATGGGGCTAAAGCAAAAAGAGTTCACCAGCTAGCGATTCTTTGGGGGTTAACAATTGAGGACTCACTTGAAATGATAAGACACGTTAAGCCAAATAAGGAGCAAACTTTGGGTTTAAATATTTTTATTGTAAAAATTTTTTGTATGGAGCTTGCTGATTATTGGGACATGATAACTATCAAAGCTGAGGAGATTTGAATGAGTGAAATAATACATTTTCAAATAGACAAAAATCACGTAACAATCAATGGCCTACACCCAAAGCACCCAAAGACACAACTCAAATTAAGTGTTAAGCAATTTAATTTAATTAGAGATGTACTAAATGATGATCGCTATAAGCAAGCGTTCACATTATTATGCCAGGAGATCGTTGAGGCATTGGCAGATTTTTCTCCTTCAGGAATTTATACTGGCTCTATTGAAATGGATAAGCTATGGGATGACCAGCACGTACGAGAAAAATATGACAGGTCAAAAGAAGGGAGAGATGAGCAATGATTATTAAAGGAATATTTTTATTCTTTGCAATATTCTTTTTTGTCAGAATGAGACAATATAAAAAGAAGGCTGAGGTTTGTGATGAAAGGCTTCAAAAAATTAGAACTGAAAAATCAAAACTGTCAAATTCTGTACGAGAAAAAGGGATCACCATTGATCGGTTGGAAAGAAAGAATAAAGATCTGCAAAAAGAACTAGAAGAATAATGGATATTAATTTTAAAGAAATAGAAATCAAAGATGAATTGCTACCGGCCTTTAATTCTATTTGCGCAGGAGCACTTGAAGTGTTCATTGTGCTATGCGCTTATGCTCCAGAAAAAACCAAAATTGCCAAGGTGACCATCAAGACTGTTGCTTTGAAAACTGGCTTTTCATTAAGCAAGACTGCCGGTATTTTAAATCATCTTAAGAACTCTAAATTTATTGAAGCACCACTGGCAGGGCAACAAGGAAAAGCGCAATCTTACAAATTAAAAGTTTAGTCAACTTTCACTAACCTGGAATAATAAAAGGTCTGTAATAAAGTATAACGAAAATAGATAATTATTTAACGGCTTTTAGAGGAGATTTATTTATGTTGACTAAATTAAAAAAGGGCTGTTTTTAGGTTAAAAAATGTGTAGAAAAATGCCACTCTTCTTATCTCTTAAAAAGATAAGAAGAAAAGAAAAAGGTTCAGATTGAAAATCACAAGATTGTCACAGAGCACATTCATTCACGAATGTGCTTATACCAATCCTTCCCATTCTGATAACACATATAGCACGCCACACGAATTTAAAAAACCATTTAAAAAGACTTTACTTTTAAAAAAGAGACGAATATAGTTACTAACCCTTTCTATAATAATTTAAAGATATGGTAGAAATTAGTAAAAAATTTTTTAGCAAAATTGACCGTGAGGAAGAAAGTAGACATGTAGAAGCAGACTTGTATAGTGAACAAGCATGCAGGAGAGTGGCCTCAATTTATAGCCGGTATGCTGAGAAGTGGTCAGGCCATGATGTATATTTTTTAACACCTAGGATGGGACAAGCTAAAAGGGAAAAGAGAATAGAACAAATCAAAAAACTCATCACGATTGTTTCAGATCTTGGTGTACTAACTGAAGTATATATTGAGACACAATTTGATGAGCAAATGCCGTTTTTGAAAACGAGAGGATTGACGGCTGTTCCATTTGCTAATCTAATATCTGTAAAAGCCATAAAGAGGTTTAAAGTTTCTCGTATTGGCAAAATAGAAATCTCTTCTGTGTTGCATGTGGATGTAAGGAAATTAGTTGAAGACTCGGCAAATGAAATGTGTAATCGGCTTAATGTGCTAATAAGATTTGACAAGCTTGATGAGCAAGCGGCCATAAAAGAAGCAGAAGTGATGGTACGATCGGGAGCAATAGATAAAATATATATTTTCACATCACCGTTGGCACTCAATGGCAAGTCTCAATATTTAGATGAGCAATGGATGGAGGCTGATAAACAACTAAACGAATTTGAAAAGAAAGAGGCCGTGAGGGTAAAGAATGAGATTCTGAAAACGATAGAAGATGTAAGGATAGCGAAGTATGTCTGAGATAGAAACATATAGTTTCACCGCTGAGATTCAAAAGAAAATATTTGCTATGTTACTTTTTGATCCTGATGCTTTCATGTCAAATATGGACATGATGAAACCTGAGTTTTTTGATAACGTAGTATTGAGAGATATGATGCTGATTGTGAAAAAATATAATAAGAAATATAAAGATAGAGGAGCACCAACGCCAGCCGTAATGATCCAAGAGATGGATTTTCTGCTGGAAAAAAATAAAAGATTGCCGGCCAAAGAATACTTAGATGTGCTACAAGAAATATTGACTGAGGAAGGCAAAGGCGATTTTGATTATGTTAAGGATAAGGTGGCAGACTTTGCTAGGTTTCAAGGAGCAAAAAAGGCTATTCTTGAAGCTATGAAATCGGGATTAAAGAAGAGAGATTATGAAGGCATAGTCAGCCGGATACGCAAGGCTGTGAGTATAGGGGAGACTGAGGAGGACTTGGGAATAATTATGAATAAGGATTTTGATATGCTAAGAAAAAGATTGGATGACAGGGAAAACAAATATGATAGGAGCAAGCGTGGCATCAGGACAGGCTTTACCAACATAGATCGCCATTTAAATGGGGGGATTTGCCCCATGGAAGTCGGCGTCATTATGGGGCCACTTAAAAGAGGCAAGACCACCGTGGCCGCAAACTTTGCTCGTGGTGCACTTATTGGAAGCAATTTTGTACCTGGTTGTGATGTGGTTCATTATAGCTTTGAATCTAATAAGCATTCTACACAAGAAACGTATGACGCTATGTTTTCTGGTATACCTAGAAATGAACTGATGAACAAAAGGGACGAAGTTGAGGAGGCACATAAGGAGTTTTTCAGTCGTGCGGGAGTGGGCCAACTTGTTGTTAAACATTTTCCTGCCAATAGTGGATCAGCGTGGACTATAGAATCCCATCTTCATAAATTAAAGGCCGCAGGTATAGAGCCTAAATTGTTGATCGTGGATTATCTGAGCCTGATGAGGACCATGGATAAGCAAATCAAATATGATGGGTCATCAGGTGGTAGATATTTATTGCTTGGTCAAATTACTTTGGAGTTGATCAATTTGGCTCAGCGAAAAGATGTGGCTATCTGGCTTTTGCATCAGGCCAAAGGAGGAGTAAAATCCAAGTACTCCAAGAAAGGAAGAATTGGCACAGACGATACTGCTGATTCTCAGGAAGTTCCACGGCACGTTGATCTTGTTTTGACATTAAATCAGACGACCGATGAAGCAAAAGCTGACCCACCAATGCTTTGTGTTTATGCGGCAGGAGGTCGTAGCGTAGAAGACAACTGGGAAGTTTATATGAATTTTTATAAAGATATGGCACAGATAAAGGAGATGTAAATGAGTCAAACAATGAAAGAATTAAAAGACAAGATAAAGAAAATAGAAACAACGAAAGAGAAAATGACAAAACTCACCTTAAGGCATCTGGCTATCAATATGCTTCATGATGCTCACGATCTTTTGGAAACAAAAAGCGACGACTATGCTCTAGGTACGGCGTTTGATAATTTTGAAAAGGTGACTGAGATCTGCAAAATAATGGAGTTGGATATAAATAACATGGCTCATGATCCTATAAAGAGGATTATATCCAAAGCGTTAAGGCTCAGAAGTCTAGAGGGAAAAGAGCCTAAGCATGAGAGCGTGAGAGATACTTGTCTGGATGGTATTAATTTTTTTATCATCTATTATGCAATGTTTGTAGAGGCTAGTGATGGCGTTGAAAAATACTTTAAAAGGTAAGACTATTACACCTAAAACGATCAGCCTGTCATGGGCTTCTGAGAGCGTTGGATATAAGGGTAAGGAGATCTGAGAGAATGAAAATAAGAGTAAGAGAAACAATAACTAAAGATTTTGAGGTTGATAGTCATACTGGAAAAAAATTAATGAAGTTGAGTATGTCAGATGTGAATGATCAGGCAGAATTTTATAGTTGGTTATCTTCCCATGGGAATAGTGATTGGATTAAAACTCTTACAGTAAAGAGGCTGAAGAAATAAATGAATTTTACAATCACGGTACCGACTAAGTCAAGGCCAAAAACTTTGATGCTTTGGTTTGGCCGTCATTACGATCCTGATTATCATTATTGCGTTGCCATAGAGGAGCAAGAGTGGAAAATGTATGAGACTGTCAGGAAAACTTTTTTTCGTAATGTGAAATATTTGAGGATTAAAAATAATAGAGGCTTATGCTACGCAAGAAACCAGTTATGTAAATATGCCAATGATTATTTTGATCAAAAATTTGTACTCATGTGTGATGACAATGCTCAGTTTGATATAGAAAAAGTTCCTGAGTTTATGGGTGTTATAAAAAGAAATAAACATATCATTTGGCTAGGTGGATTTTTTACTTGCCGTGGGCTTTATGATAAGGCTTTAATTGAGAAGGCTGTGGATGGTCTTTATCAGCCAAACTGTGCCGGCACGGTTTATATTCTCAGGTTGAGCTATTGGTTTCATGAACAGTTTGATGAGAATATTTTTTATGCTGAGGACGATGAATATTGGCTAAGAATAAGGAGGATTTTTTGGCCTTATAATGGTGTCTATGTTTATATACCGTTTGAGATTAAGAAGAAAAGACACGCACCAGGTGGGCACGAGCTTTGGAAAACCAGTGAAGACAGAACAAGGATGGATGTGGATTATATTAATTATAAACTTGGTGTGAATATAATGGGCATGAGAGAAACAAAAACGCCAGGCACATTTATGTATTGGGCAAAGTGGAAAAAGTATAATGAATATTTGGCAAAGCAGAATAAAGATGGTGAGGAAGAAAGAGGCTCTGATGAACAAATTCAATTAGAGATAGACAGGGATAAGGAAAACTAATGGAAGCGTCAAGACTATATCCATTCTGTCTGAATTCAAAGCGATGGATTACTACATATTTTTGTATGAATCTTCCAGAGACGTGCGTTAAAAAGATTGACCACAAGGCTGTGGATTGTGAGATGGAGGAATGTTGTTATTTTGAATATAGAAAAATGTCAGCGCATCTTTCTGGCAGGATATTAGTGGCTGATAAGGTTTTAGGAAAAGGTTGTTTCATTTCTTCAAAAGAAGAATGGGAAAATATGAAATAATGAAATGTGGTAGATGCAGAAAAGAGTTAAATGAATGTCTGTGTGAGGACATAGAGAAACGATTGGAAATTATGGCTAGAGATGGCGTGACGTACAAATATTGTAAGACATGTGACAAGCATTGGCAGAGATGTAAATGTGAGAAACCAGAATGGGGATTGAAAGGCATGGGGCCAATGAATAATTGAGGAGATCTGAATGAGCATAAAATTTTTTCTTGCGTGGTATGATCTGTGGATAGGTGTTTACATTTCTAGAAAAGACAGGAAGATTTATTTTTGTCCTTTTCCATGCTGCGTGTTTATGGTGACTATAAAATGAGTCAATTATTAAAAGAAGTCATAATTTTTTTGCTAGAACAAGAAATAGAATCTTTATCAGGCAGCGATCATGCTGAGACTGATGAAGCTTTTGGGGAAAGAAGGCGAGGGATCAATAAGGCTACTGAACTTTTGGAGAAACTAAAAAATGAATAAAATCATTCTAGGAAACGGCATTAGTGCCAAGATATTTGCGCTTTATAATCCTGAATATGTTCGTATAGCTCCTAGTGGTGAAAGTCAAATTGAGAAAAAAGATTTTTTGCGTTGTGCTTTTCTTCACAGAAGTTCATGGGCAGATCAGTTCTTATATGACATAGGCATGAAAGGCTTGGCCATGGATGAAGATATTCAGATGGGTCATTATTTCAAGAATATATTTAGAAGGTCTATGCCAGAAGGCGAGGTGATGGAATTATTTTTGCGCAAGAAAATGGTAGGACTGGAATCACCTTCATCATTATTTCCAAAAGAATCTGCGTTGGCGAAACCATATTTGGAATCAGCATCTTTGGCCACATATAATCTTAGGCTAGATGATGTTGTGGAAACTTTAAATGAAAAGATTAAACAGAGACAAATCAGAGATGCTAAAGTCACTAGTATTCAGGATGGTTTTATAAACCTTAGTGTTGGCCAGGCGATGCCTTATAGCCATTTGGTAAGCACCATTCCTGCTCCTGTTTTTTGGGAGATATACGAAGGGAAATATTTAGAGAATAAGGTATTGTATAGCAGTTCTCTTTTTCTTCAGACAATGTCTTATAGCGTGTGGATAGGGATGGGATATCCAGAATTGGAAGAGAAAGTGATTTGTTATTTTCCAGAAAAGAAATATCCATTTGATAGAGCAGGTAGATGGTATGAACTTTATGGTGATGAAGTATTCATTGAAGGCTCTGTGAAATTTAGCAAGGCTGTAGAAATAAAGGGAGCCAGGTTGGCTAGGGACTATAGCAATGTGCCTCCACCAAATATTATGTTTTTAGGCCGGTATGCTGAATGGAATCCTGACATAATGATACACAATGTTATAGGCCGGTGTTTAAATAAGTATATGGTTGAGGATATCTGGAGTGATCAAAAATCTTTTAATAGAAAGTTTGTTCAATATTCTCCTGACATATCTTATGTTCAAGGCGTGATAAAGGACTACCTTTTACATCTTATGAGTGAGACTGATAGCTTGCTGAATACTATCAATTGGAAGATTCAAGATTTGGATAAAACTGACATTAAAGTTGACAGGGATGCTGCGCTAGAAGAATGGATTGACATTTTTAAATTTTGGCTAAGTATAGGATTGATGTTTGGTTTTACTCCAGCAGATTTTTATGATATGTATTGGGATAAAACCAGACGAGTTAAAATAAAAATGAAGAATGATTAAAAGGAGGAAAATAATGATAGTGTTTAATTATTTTTGGTTAAGAGCTTTTATTAAATCAGTACGAAAAAGAATGAATGATCGTTGGCATGAACGGCGTATAAGATCATATATACTTTTTCGTGAGAGCCAACGAATGCTAAAGGAGAGAAAATGACAAAGAAACCTATCGTGAAATTAATTAGTTTCACGCCGCATCCAATTACACTTATGCTGTATGTGTTTAAAAACATGACAGGCGTTGTGCCCGACTCATTTGAGAAGTTTATGGAGGATGGTGTGGCGAGCGTTAACTGCCCAACTACACAAGAATTTATGAATTATTTAGCTTATGAATCCTTGGCCGGTGGGATATTAGAGTTCGTTAACACCGCTTGGTATCTAGGTAATGTAAGCAGAGCCTTTCAGCAGCAGTTGACTAGGCACCGTATGGCTGGTTATTGTATTCAGAGCATGAGAATTCAGAGCAAGGAAAATTTTGCTAATGATGAACTTTACCATTTGCCGCCCGACGTGAAAGATAGTTATCAATTTAAAGAATCTATGCGGACTATTGAGACGATGTATGGGCTTCTTTTATCAAACGGTGAACCGAACCAAGTTGCTAGAGGAATTTTGCCGCTGAATATCTATTCTCCAATCACCATGAATATCAATCTGAGAAGTTTGAGAGAGTTGATTTGTACCAGGCTTTGTAATATGGCTCAGGGAGAATTTAAGCGTGTTGCTTTTCTCATGATGGATGAGATCTCAAAACAGGTGGGTTCTGGATTTGATGTGCTGTTTAAGAAACCTTGTGAACGGTTAGGGTTTTGCCCGCACGCAGAAGGCTGTGGTGATGTTGAGCCAAGAGAACAGGGAGTTATGACTAAAAATTTGAAGGAGTTTATTGCAAAGTGAAACTTGTTACCCATCTCCATTTGCATTCAGAGTATAGTCTGAAAGACTCTTTACTTAAGATAGATCAATTTCCAGATTTTATAAGGAAGAAAAACATCAGAGCTATAGCCGTGACGGATCATGGTAATGTGGATGGGGTGATCAAGTTCTAT